>Ga0207419_1000625_pt1 | contig 30441 bp, 27 predicted proteins | sample ElkSloMetagenome_4_FD_184723 | JGI IMG/M metagenome (GOLD analysis project Ga0207419, IMG submission 184723) | Hot spring microbial communities from Elkhorn Slough, Monterey Bay, USA - MD2A (version 2) | ecosystem: Environmental > Aquatic > Marine > Intertidal zone > Estuary: Microbial mat ... | reverse complement strand
GATCGAACGATCAGGATATAGAAGTCGCGCTCCAACTGCCCCAACGCCAGGCTGGACCGCCTCTCGCACCATCGCGCAAAGCCACCCAGCCTCGATTACCTCTATGTCATTGTTTAAAAGACAAACATATTCGGCACTGGTCTGGCCTACAGCGAAGTTGTTTATCGCTGAGTAATTGAAAGCGTGCGGCCAACGAACAACCTTGACGCGCGGATCGGTAGAAACCTTATCCATGTACGACAACGTCTCGGCATCCACGCTGTCATTGTCGACTATGATAAGATCGAAATTGGGATAGTCGGTGCCGCCGAGCACACCATCGACGCAAGTGTGCAGCAACTCGACACGATCGCGAGTGGCGACGACTATGCTGACGCTGGGCGCAGGGTCGGGCAGTGGATAATGGACCTCTACCGTTCCAAACGCGCCCGGGGAGACCGTCGCTTTCTCACCCAGCACCCTCTTTACAGCCCCGACGCGCTGTTCGCCGTTTTCTCGCCAAGCCATCGGCTCAGTTTTGGCAACTATACGGGACACGTGCCGAATAGCAGGGGGCGGATTCTGCGTCGCTAAACGAAGAACGAGCTCGTAGAGAGTTGCTAATGCGGTGGCCTCTTGCTGCCCGAAGACCTCACGTGCCGCTTCGGCACCAAGGGCGCAACCTGCGGTCACATAATCCTGCGAGAGGATCATGCGGGGATCCCACTCCGGTTTGAGCCACAGCTGCTTCTTCGTCAAAAGTCCAGTTGGCGATTCCTCATCACCATACAGCAGGACGAGGTCGGTGCTGTCCGGCTCACTCAGAAGGTGCGCCACGTAGGATGCAAGGGCGTGACGCGGCAAAGGCATGGCGGCGTCAACAGGAATTACCCACTGCGCCCCGATCCTCATCGCCGCCTCTAGAGCACCACGAAGGCCCTCCATTCGGTCCGAAAACATCCCGGGAACGATGGTAACTCCATCCCGGCCGGGGACATCAAGCTCACCGCTACCCTCCTCCAGCGTAATAAGAACAGCGACTGGAGCATGGCTCTGCCGCTTTATGGAGCCGATTACCTTTCGGATGCGCCTTGGATCATCAGCACGAGCACAATGCAAATGCACAGCGAACGTAGGTAATTCGCGGGACTTCTGCGCCTCCTTGATCACCCCTGAGTCCGCTTTGCCCGCCAGCTGAACCCAGCGCTCGTGCGCAAAGGGCAAGGCAGCAATGGCTCTCTCAAGTTTCGAGCGGGCGCGCAGTTTCTTCCCAATCAGCCTCCACCAGCCAATCGCGGCCAGGCGGTCGGGACGGCAAAGCAGCAGAAGGAGGAGATCACGGACGCGGTGCTCGGATATGCGGCGCACTTTCGGAGCGTTGTGCCTGATGGTTGAAATCTGCTGCAATGGGTAGGCCTGACACCGCTTCTCGTCTAGGGGAGCACCCCTTAGGCAAATTTGGCAAGAATTCACCCATGAATCTCAGAATTGTATTCGGGACGCTAGCGCTTTGCTTGTTGAGCGCCTGCGCAACGCTACCGTCGAGTGGACCCACTGGTGATCAAATTGAAGATACCGCGAGCGAGATCAACGACGACGGACTTGATATCAAGATCGTACCTGTTGAAACACCCGAGGCGATTCCGCCCGCTTTGCCGCCCGAGCAATGGCAACTGCCTCGCGCCGAAGCCTCGCCCACGGACCAAATAACTGCGGGTGACGTCCTTTCGATCACCATCTTCGAAGCGGGCGTCGCGCTCTTCTCTGGCGATGCACCTGCGGCGGTCGCTCCTGGGGGCGGATTCGATCCCTCCGTTCGGTCGCAGACGTTGCCGCCGCGCAGGGTCGACGACTACGGCTTCATCGATGTCCCCTATGCCGGCCGAGTACGGGTTGACGGAAGCACAGTCGCGGAGGTCGAGGCAACCATTCGGGACCGGCTGCGCGGGCTTTCGCAGGACCCGCAAGTGCTGGTCAGCCGAGAGCAGATCATCGGGAACTCGGTGATTGTTGGCGGGGAAGTCGCAAATCCTGGGCGTCTGGTCTTGCAAACCAACCGGGAGAGCTTCTCGGACATCGTCGCGTTGTCGGGGGGCTATCGCGGAGAAATGCGCAACCTTGTTCTGCAGGTTGAACGCGGTGAACAGGTCGCCCGTTTACGGCTTGCTGATGTCATGTCTGGTCCATACAGCCGTCTTCGCGCCGCACCTGGTGACCGGCTGACGGTCATATCCGATCCCATGACGTTCTCGGTTCTCGGCGCATCAGGCCGAGTGCAGCAAATGCCTTTTAACCGCGAGCGCATGAGCGTGGTTGAGGCAATCGCCATGGCGGGCGGCCCGAGTGACAACACCGGAGATCCACAGGCTGTATTCCTGTTCCGCTATGCTGGCGAGGAGGGCACAGAGCCGACCGTCTACCATTTCAACATGATGGAGGCGCCAACCTTCTTCTTGGCCCAGCGCTTTATGCTCCGCGACAAGGACGTCCTTTACTTTGGCAACTCAGCCTCCAATCAACCGCGGAAGGTCATCCAGACGATTGGGCAACTCTTCGCGCCGATTGTGACGGCTACGGCTCTCACGAACAACATCAATAGCGGAAACTGAGACGGGCGACACCTTGGGAATTGGCCTAATCGAGCATGTCCTTATCGCTCTCACCCTTCAGTGCGCGGTTGGCCTTGCAACAAGAAATTGGTGGGCGGGCGGGCTCGCCTCATGCAGCTATTTCGTCGGAAGAGAATTGGCCCAGGCAGAATATCGGTGGATCGAGCAGTTCGGCGATGGACGCCGCTCGAACGCTACCTGGTGGGCTGCATTCGATTGGCGGGCATGGACGACAATTGATCAGGTCGTCGATATCGTAGGACCGATCATAGCGTGTACCTTATTGTGGCTCGCTATGCGACGGAAGCCAAGCCGCATCTAGTCGTCGATCGGGCGTCGTCTTCCCACGGATTGCCATGGCTGACCGATCTGTTTCTCAAGGCGATCACGTAGCGACCAGAGCCATCCAACTCGGCGCTCTGCGACCCCCGGGAGGCTGAGCAAGTCTCCGCCGAGCCAGGGGAGGAACGGATTGCGCCGAGCATAGGACCATAACTCGACTCTCTCGCCCTTGCGTTGAGCCGGACCGCGTGCATGAAATCCGCTGGTGTCTGCGACCACGAGGGTATTTGCGGGCACCGAGATTTTATCTGCCGTGCCGAGGTTCATCGCAGTCAGTGCGTTTTCGTCGACCCTCGGCGAACCGCGCGCGGAGAGCCGATCGATCGACCGTGGATCGATCAGACTACGCTCGTACTCCCACCTAAGGCGCGCCTCGCTGAATCGATGCGAACCCGGGACGTAGGTGAAAGGGCCATCAGCCTCGGTCACCGGCTTTAGAAAAAGCCACGATTTCATGGAGGCATGGAAGGTATCCGCGTGCAGCTTTTCCTGTGGGTCAGGGGCCTCTCCGCCGCAGCTGCTCACGATAGTTTGCACGTAGTGGAGCGGGGTAGTGCGATAGCTCGCCACATAATGGAACAGGGCGTTGATATCAGATCGTTCGAGGAAGCGCTTCAGCTCCGGTATTTCCGCAAGCATCTCCCCGTCGATCGCAATCCGGCGAGTAATGGCATCACCCTGACGCATCTCCCGGGCCGGCCATTCCTGAGAGAGGATTGCTTCTCGCAAACCCTCGAAGTCTTCGGAAGGAACCGCATTTTCGATCACAACGAAGCCATCCCGCTCAAACGCGTCGCGCCATTCATGCGGGACTTTGGCGGCAAGTCTCTTGCGACGCCATCTGCACATCCGTTCGGCGATCCGGACGCGCGACCGGTGCAACCCCAGCGCATTCAATCGCCGTGAACCGATGATCGGGTTATCGATGAAGCTCTTGGCGCCGCTCGCGAGTTGAAGCGTCCATATCGGTGTTTGAAGAGCGGTCTTGAGCCTTCGCAGCCAAGTCATCTTCGGGCGCGCGGGCCAGCTTTGGTGATTTCGTCAATCGCAAGTAATTGCGCTACGAGAGGCTCGAATTGGTCGAGCGGCAAGGCGTTCGGGCCGTCCGACAATGCCGCGGCAGGGTCGGGGTGCGTTTCCATGAATACTCCGGCGACCCCTGCCGCGACGGCTGCTCGTGCGAGTAGCGGCACATATTCGCTTTGACCGCCCGAGCGAGATCCAAGGCCGCCAGGTTGTTGAACCGAATGCGTCGCATCGAACACGACCGGGCACCCGGTCTCGGCCATTATCGAAAGGCTGCGCATGTCGGATACCAGCGTGTTGTAGCCGAAAGACGTTCCCCGTTCGCACAGAAGGAAATTGTCGGGCGAGTGCCCCTTGTCAGTGGCTGCCTGCCGAGCCTTTGCGACAACGTTCTGCATGTCCGCAGGGGCCATGAATTGCGCCTTCTTGATGTTTACAGGCTTTCCCGTTGCCGCCACTGCGCAAATGAAGTCCGTTTGCCGCGCGAGAAACGCTGGCGTTTGCAGCACATCGACCACCTCTGCCACCGGGACTGCCTGAGATGGTTCATGGACGTCGGTCAGGACCGGCAGCCCCGTCTCCGTGCGGACTTTTTCAAGTATGGTTAACCCTTCCTCAAGGCCCGGTCCCCGATAAGAGTTGCCAGAGGTCCGGTTGGCCTTGTCGAACGAGCTTTTGAAGATCAGCAATATGCCGAGCCGCTCCGCAATCTCAGCAAGCGTTTCAGCCACGCGTAATGAATGCGCTTCGCTTTCGATCACGCAGGGACCCGCAATGATGAACAAGGGGCGACCGGGGATGATTTCGTGATCACAGAGCATCATCGCGAGGATATTCCGAGCAGCAGCATGGAGAGACGCTTGTGAAGATTTCAACGGTTTACCGCAAGGGGGCTCAACTTCGCCCCTAATATCCCGCATTTGCTTCGGGCGGAGCTTGACATGTGGCCGTTGAGCGCCTGAGCAAGCCTTCCGCGGTGAACTATGTTTGTGATCTAAATTGGTGTCGCATTGTCTACGATTATGAAAAACACTCCGATCCATAGCTTCCTGTCTTCCGCCGAGAAGACTGTAGACATTGAAATTGCGGGTCTGGAGGAGCTCAAGCGGGCATTTTCGGAAACCGAGCTTGGCGATGCTTTTGAAGAAGCGGTGGAGCTTTTTTCGTCCGCCCAAGGTCGGATCATCCTGACGGGCATCGGGAAGAGCGGGCATATCGCTCGCAAGGTCGCTGCGACGCTCGTTTCTACCGGCACCTCGGCAATGTACTTGCATCCGGGTGAGGCCAGCCATGGCGATCTTGGTTCGATCGGCGCTGGCGACGTAGTCTTTGCAATTACCTGGTCGGGTACGACGAGTGAACTTGGCGACATCGTGAATTTCTGCGGGCTCAACGCGCATCCGCTTGTTGTCGCAACAGCCTTTCCCGAGAGGTGGATCGGGAGGGCTGCCGACATATGCCTCGTGCTTCCCAAGGTGCGCGAAGCATGTCCCAATGAGCTTGCGCCGACTTCTTCAACGACAATGCAGATGGTGCTCGGCGATGCAATTGCGGTGGCTTTGATCGAAGCTCGCGGTTTCTCGCCTTGTAATTTCAGCGCCTACCATCCTGGCGGACTCCTGGGAGCGCGTCTTGCGACTCTTGAGAAGGTGATGGGCACTGGTGAGGCGATTCCCAAGGTGTCTGTCGATGCTTCACTGCGTGAAGCTACGGTCGAAATGAGCCGCAAGCGGTACGGTTGCACGGCAGTGGTTCGCGCTGACGGTAAGCTCGCCGGAGCATTCACCGACGGGGACCTGCGTCGTTGCATCACGGCGTACGATCTCGATGAATCGATCGCCGAACATATGTCGTTGCATCCAGTGACCGCCAATGCCCAGATGATGTCGACAGATGCCTTGGTGCTCATGAACGAGAACGCGGTTTCGGTACTGTTCGTTACTGAAGCGGACAAACTCGTAGGGATCGTGCACATGCATGATCTCGTGCAGCTGGGGATCGCTTGATACGCGCCGATAGTCTGCGCTGCGAAAACGGTTTGGCATGAGCGCGTCCGGGAAAGATCTGATCGTAATCCCGGCGCGATACGGCTCTACTCGCTTGCCCGGCAAGCCGCTCCGTCAACTTGCTGGGCGGACATTGCTTGAGCGCGTTATCGCAAACGCACGTCTCGCCGCCCAATCGGTCGAGCACTGCGACGTTATCGTTGCAACCGACGACGAGCGCATCGCTGAACACGCGGAATCTTTCGGGGTCGCCGCAGTCATCACCTCCATCGAGATCGATTCGGGCAGCGCCCGAGCACATGCCGCAGCATGTGCGCGAGAACGCCCGCCCCAGCTTGTCATCAACCTCCAAGGCGACGCGCCGTTCATAACGCATCATACTATCGCTGCCTTGGTAACGGCTTTGCGTGATGGCGATGCGCAAGTTGCCACTCCGGTCTTCCAGCTCGATTGGGATCGCCTCGACCGATTGCGTTCCCATAAGCAGTCGAACCCATTCAGTGGGACAACCTGCGTTCGCGATAGGTCGGGGCATGCGCTTTGGTTCTCGAAGCAAATCCTGCCAGCCTTGCGCGGCGAGGACGCGCTGCGACGCGAACCCTGGGCGCCAGTGTGGCAGCATCTCGGCCTTTATGCATATACCCTCGCGGCGCTCGATTGGTTCGTGGCCAACCCAGCAGGCGTCTACGAAATCCTCGAGGGATTGGAGCAATTGCGCTTCCTCGAAAATGGCTGGAAAATTGCTACGATCCCTGTCCCAGCACCAGAGTACGCCCTTTCCGGCATCGATACCGAAGGTGACCTTGCTCTTGCAGAACAGGCGATCGAAAGGCTTGGCGACCCATTTCCAACCTAACTCGATCATTTGCCGACGTGCTGGCTGTCGCTAGAGACGCAGGCATGTTCATCATCGTTCGCCATGGCAACACCTTTGAGGCCGGCACCGCGCCGCGCAGGATCGGTGCGCGAACCGATCTTCCACTGACCGAATCAGGGCAGGGCCAAGCTAACGCTTTGGGCGAGCTTTTTGCTCGAAAGGACATCAATTTCAAAAGGGTGCTGTCTGGACCGCTTCTCCGTACACGCCAGACGGCAAAGGCAATTCTTGCCCGCCAAAGCTCGCCGCCAGAGCTGGAATTGTACGATTTCCTGGCAGAGGTGGATTACGGTCCCGATGAGAACAAGCCTGAAGAGGAGGTCATAGCTCGTATTGGCGCAGCTGCGATTTCCGCGTGGGACGAACGAGCTGCTGTGCCTCTCGGCTGGAGCGTCGAGCCCAGTCAGCGGATCGCTGCATGGCGTTCCTTTTTCTTCTCCGAACAATTCTCTCAAGGCCCAATTTTGCTCGTTACAAGCAATGGCGCAGCGCGCTTTGCGCTCTTGGCTGATCCGGCGTTAGCCGAAGCGGCTTCGAAACTCGGATCTCTCAAGCTTCCCACCGGCGGATACGGAATCATCGAGCGGGGTACCCATGGCGGACTGACGCTGACAGCTTGGGGCGACAGGCCTTGAGCGGCGAAGATCAAGTGCTCCCGAAAGCCTTGTTGCGTCCTCCTCCCTTACCAGGCCTCGCAGTGAGGTCTGATGGTAGCAAGCCACCGGCGGTGACCGGCGAACTTCCCGATGCGGCTGCCCGTAAACGGCTTTTCACTGCCTTGCGTGATGCACGGGTCGGCGGAGCATTCTGGGGTGCGCCTGCTCATCCGACCGCCACCCCGGAAGCCCAGTCAGCGGGAATCGTAATCCGTACGAATAGCCCTGAGGAAGGCGCAGCGCTTCGCGCCGACTATTCCAGGAAGTCCAGTCTCGTATTTGTCCGGCAGGATGATGATGGCGACGTCGACCCGTGGTCGATCCTTCCAGGGTCAGGGAAACTAGTGGCACATGGCGACGATGAATGGGTCGCGCTCGCTACCGTAATCGGTAAGCCGGTACAGGTACTGTCACCTGGCGGATTCGGGGCACCGGAAGATGGCTTGGAGCAACTTTCTAATCGTGCTTTGTCAGCGCTTTGCAAGCCTATGCGCGACCCCTTTAGCGAAGGCTGGCTGTCGCCTGAGGCGGCGATCGCCCTGCTTGCCGACTGGAGAAGGGTGATAGACCATAACCGCGGCGCGAAAGGGGAGCGTTTGGTCGCCGCCTGTGGGATCAGCTGGTGGAAGCGGCGAGAGATCAATAACTTCCTATGGTCGCCAGGTGCGAAACTGCGCATCTTTAGAAGCGCCTCGCGCGCGCTCTCTGCAGCGCGCGCCGAGGATGGCGCGCTTGCCGTTTGGCCCTCCCGCATTTCGCCCGATCTGATCTCAAAGGCCAAAAAACGGGGCGTTAAACTGGTGCGCGTTGAAGACGGGTTCGTTCGTTCCGTTGGTTTGGGGACCAATCTTGTTCCGCCTCTGTCGGTAATCGTCGATCGCAGAGGAATCCATTTCGATCCTTCGGAGCCCAGTGACCTCGAACATATCCTTGCGAATGAGACTTTCACCTCATCTTTGATCGAGCGCGCAGCAAGGCTGCGCGAGACGATCGTCGCGAACGGCATCAGCAAATACTCTCGGGCATTGGACCGCCGCCAACCAAGTTTGACCAGGCACGCTCGAGAGCGCCGCGTTGTGCTGGTTCCTGGCCAGGTCGAGGATGACATGTCGGTCCTGGCGGGAGGAGGCGGCATCACCTCGAACCTCGAACTCTTGCGACGGGTCCGCGTGCTAGAAATTGACTCCGAAATCTGGTGGAGGCCGCACCCAGACGTCGACGCAGGTCACCGGAAAGGCTTCGTTCCAGATAGTGACGCGCTCCGCCATGCCGACCGCATCGTGCGCGACGAGAGCATGGCCGAACTGCTGGAAGCCGTCGATGGGGTTCACGTACTCACTTCACTCGCGGGCTTTGAAGCTCTCTTGCGTGGCCGGGATGTGACCTGTCACGGCACTCCATTCTACGCGGGCTGGGGCCTGACGCGCGATCTTGGCACTGTGCCCAATCGGCGGGGGCGACCTTTATCGCTCGACGAGTTGGTGGCGGGCGTACTCGTACTTTATCCGCGCTATCTGGACCCTGTCACCGGATTGCCCTGCCCGCCCGAAATACTGGTACAACGAATGGCACGCGGCGAGACGCCCAACCGACTGGCATGGATAGAGCCGATCCGGCGCGCCCAAGGTCGATTCATGTCCCAGCTGGCTCCGAGTAGAAGAAAGCGTAACGACATAAGATGACGCGGGTTGTGCTTGATATATCGAGGCTCATTTCCCGGGTTCGTCATGCCCGCCCATCGGGCGTGGATCGAGTGGAAATGGCCTACGCGCGGGGACTCGCAAATCGCTATGGGTGCGACCTTGCCTTCTGCGCTGTGCACCCCACGGGTTGGTACGGGCGTCTGCGCCGCGAAGTTGCCGAAGCCTATCTCGATGAGCTCGAGCGCCGCTGGGCAGATCCCGAAGGGGCATCCGGACAGCGCTCGTTAGCTTCGGTCTTGCCATGGATGCGCCGCCTTTTGCCGACTCGCAAGGGCATGAGAACAAGCGACGTGCTGGTGCAAGTCTCGCCGCATCATCTCGATAGATCTGAGTTGATGCGCCATATCCTGAATGCCGAGCAGGTCCGGTTTGTCTGCATGGTGCACGACTTGATCCCCATCGAATACCCTGAATATGCGCGTCCAGGCGGCGCATCCCAGCATGAAGCGCGCATGGCTAACGTTATCGAATTGGCCGACGCGGTCATCACCAACTCCCGGTCGACAGCTACATCGCTGAAGCGCTGGTCCGACGCTAGCAATCGATCCTGCCCATCCGTCCACGTGGCTTTATTGGGAACTGCCCCAGTCTCTCGAGCTTCAGAGCATGGACGTACAGATGACAAGCCCTACTTCGTCTGCCTTGGCACAATTGAGCCACGCAAAAATCATCTGCTGCTCCTGCATCTCTGGCGCGACATGGCGCAATCCTTGCCAGCCGACTCAATCCCGCGATTGATGATAATCGGGCGTCGCGGTTGGGAGAATGAGCAGATCCTCGATCTCTTAGATCGATCATCGGTCCTGCGCCCATTTATGCAGGAAGTGAGCAGCTGCGCAGATAGTGAGCTAGCAGCGCTCATCCGGGGATCGAAAGGTTTGCTCATGCCCTCGTTTGCAGAGGGATATGGCATGCCAATCGCCGAGGCGCTCTCGGCGGGTATTCCAGTAATAGCCAGCGACATTGCTGCTCATCGGGAGGTAGGCCAATCAGCTCCCGACTATCTTGATCCGTTAGATGGGATTGCCTGGAAAAAGAGCATCCTTGACTACGCTAACGATGGCCCACTTCGCCGGGCTCAATTGGATCGCCTTTGCCAATGGGTCGCACCTGATTGGGAAAGCCACATGGATATCGCATCCAAAGTCATCGACGACATCTGGCGCCAGTAGCCAGAAGAGCAGGTACACTTGTACGTGTTCCTAACAGGGCAGCCTGACTTTCCCGCCTCGATTATTCCGCAGGATGAACTTCTTCATACTGAGCAGATTTCCGGGTTTCTCGCCGTGCTCCCGCAGCAAGACGGGTGTCGAAGATCCAGTCCCAGAAGATTGCTGTAACTGCATAGTTGCCGCCGCCAGAAATGAAATGATGGCGCATGTGATGACGCTTTATAACCCTACCAATACGCCCACGCATTGGATAATGATGACAGGCATAATGCGTCAAATCGTAAAGGACGTATCCACTCATGAAACCAAGCATCATCCATGCGCTGCTGACGCCGACAGCTGCATAGAGCAAAACCCAGATCAGTAATCCCACGGCCACGCTGACAACTGGAGGCATGAGATTGCGGAGCTTGTCGTTCGGCTCTTCGTGGTGGTTGCCGTGGATCACGAAGATGAGCCTTCGCGCCGCCTGTGCTCTCGGAGCGCAGTGAAAAAGCCAGCGATGGGCGGAATATTCAAAAAGGCTCCATCCGAGCCAACCGGCAAAAACCAAGCCAATAGCTGCAAAGATTGGGGCCGTATCCCAAGCCGCAATTGCAATGGCTGGAAGCAACAGGGCCCAGATCGCGATGAACCATCTCACCGGTATGACCGTAAGCTTCTCTAGCCACCTGTTCTCGAATAGAACGAGACGGCGATCTTCTGAAATTGGACCCTTCATCGCGACGGACCCGATAGAAAAGACAATTGCTTGTCAAGCGGCAACGCGTGCAACTGAGCGGGAAACAGGATCAGATTGGATACAGAGTCGCACATGGTCAGGTCTCTAATCAACTTATCATGAATCAATCGATAATTCTTACCGGAGCCTCCGGTGCGCTGGGACGCGGGCTTGCCATGCATCACGCTTCGCCGGGAGTATCTTTATGCCTGTGGGGCCGCAATCCTGAGAGGCTCTCAGACACCTGCGAAGCAGTACGAGCCGTGGGCGCTGAAGCGCAACAGATCATTCATGATCTGAGCAAGGCTGAGGCGGCAATTCTCAAGTTGCTCGACCAGGATCGGGTACGGCCATTTGATATCGCTTACCTGGTAGCTGGCCTCGGAGACACTCGCCCGCCAGGCGAAAAGGCTGAGGACCCCATGCAGGTGCTGCGGCTTGCCGAGGTGAACTTCGCTGCGCCTGCAGCGATGGCCGCGGCTCTTGCGGGCAGGATGGCGGAAAGAGGGCGCGGCAGGATAGTTCTCATCGGCTCTGCAGCCGGGCATCACTCGTTACCTTTTGCCGCTGCATATTCAGGATCCAAGGCAGGGCTGGCTCGCTTCGCTGATGCGCTCCGCCTCTCAGTCGAACCTTATGGCGTCAGTGTAACACTTGCGGCGCCAGGCTTTATCAAAACGCCCGCTGGCAGCTCGATCAATAGCAATCGCCCGATGGAAATAACTGTCGAAGAAGCCGTGAGGCGTATTGTTCGCGCGGCCGAACAGCGGAGGGCTCACTACATAACGCCTTGGCCTTTCGCTGCTCTCAAAAGCTTCGATGCACTGTTGCCGAATTGGCTGAGGGATCGTATTTTGAGGGGGCTTCAGAAATGAAGTTTAATCACGTACAATAGTCGAGCCTTGGGTTAGTTCGACTATCGCATGGTGTAATTGTGCTGGTGTCAGGTCCAGGCGCGCGTTTGGTTGACCTGTTATCCGGCCTTGCGCGTCAAATTGAATCATGACGAAAGGCGTGTGGCGGGGACCTCCGGGTTCGCTTGCCCCGGGGATGCTAGGGCGGTGGTCTCCGAAGAAGGCGAGCAATGCCGGCTGACCCAAGCTTGCCACACCTTCGCGTAAGCGACCAAGCATTGAGTCTCCAGCTTTTACCAGTCGATTGTAGTTCGCGATCATCTGCTGAGGGTCCGCGCCGCCGTGGCGAGCCCAAGGGCCGTGGTTCTCCATCGTTACCGCATAGATGAACGTTGGAGCCTCGGCTGCGCGCGCAATTTCAATGATCTTCTCGGCCACGGCTGCATCCTTCACATAGCGGCCAGGCCCGGAAGGAGGCGCTTCAAAATGGTTTTCCCCCACCAGATCCGTGAACCCTGCCTTGGGCAGAAGCGTGTGGCGGTTGTAAAAGCGCATGTCGTGCGGATGTACGAATACGCTGCGCCATCCGTTCATTCTCAATTTGTTCGGTATCGCGTGGTCGACGTCGTCGATCGCCGTGAGATAGGGGTCATACATGCGAAAACCCAATTCTTCTTCACCGCGACCAAACAATACGCCGTATTCAGTCCGCATGGTGTAAGCGCCAAAGCCGCTTGCGAGCAGGTTACCCCAAATCAATCCATCCCGCCTCGATCGCCCTAGATGCACAAGCGTATCGGCATTGCCGCCAAAAAGTTCGACTGGGTCTGCAAAAGACTCGCACTGGACCACAATGATGATCCGTGCCTGCTCTGCCGTAGCAAGTGGAATGCCCTCAGGTAACGCTCCGGCACCTAAGCGTTTTTCAGATACGGCCTTCTCAACGCGCCACCGCAGCCAGTACAGCAGGATAATGGGTAAGAGCCCGAACTCACAGGTATCTTTCTCGACGGCAGGTCGAGTGGCAAGATTGGAAAAAGGCCTCAGCCGCAAGCTCAATAACAATATGGCGAAAGCGCTCAGGGCTAACGTCAAGCCGGCAACACCCATGATCAAGCTTGGTACGAAAAACCAGTATAGGACTGCCGCCAAAGCAGCCAGAGCAATCAGCCCGAGCCCTTTTTGCCAAATGGTCAATACCGAGAAATAGAATTGCGGATGGCGGAAAATGGCGCCGATAAGGGCCAAATCCGAGAAAAGTAGTGGCTCTCCCAGCATGCGGTACTTCGCGTTCGAAGCTGAGACCAATAACACGTGGAGAGCCAGCGAGAGGATCAGGGCGAGATAGGGATTGCCGCTGGCCGCCAGCAGAATGCCGAAAATCGAGGCCGAAATTAAGCTGAGAAGCCAGATCGCGGGAGCTCGGCGCAGAGCCAACCCCGATTTCGATGGCGTTGGACGAGCGTATCGGTCGGCGCACACGGCGCCAGCCAAACTGAGCGTTAGCGTCAGGAGGATCTCGATCATTCTCAGTTCAGGGTGTTAATGGTGATCATCTCGCATTAATCGCCTCCATCGCATGGGTCGAACTTTGACGGAAGGGCGGGCAAAACGGCCAGTCGAGATTTGACTTTATTGAGCGATGGGTAGAGTCACAATTCAGCTCAAAAGCCAGGGAAAAATCGTGGTATCGCGAAGCAAACAGGATTTCGATGCCAATATACAGGCTGCGAAGACTAATGAGGGTGAAGTTCACTTTATGGCGTGCCGGAGGTTTGAAGCATCGGGCGCCACTCGTCCATCGCGAAGAGTTCTCTTGCTTCAAGGATTGATGGGCCCATTGTTTCGCCGGCTCGGTGAAGAATTGGCCCAGTCGGGCCACGAAGTGTTCAAATTCAACTTCAACGGCGGAGATCGCTTTTATTGGCGCTTGCCTGGCGGCATGGACTACCGTGGATCACTCGAAGAATGGCCTGACACCTTGCGGGCCGTGATTCGTGAGAAAAAGATCTCTGACGTCGTCCTTTTTGGCGACTGCAGGCCGCATCATCTGGCGGCCACGAAAGTATGTGAAGACCTTCAGGTTCCAGTGCATGTCTTCGAAGAGGGTTATATTCGACCCGATTGGGTCACACTTGAGCTGGGAGGAGTAAATGGGCACTCGCGTCTGCCACGGGACCCAGATTGGTATCGCCGCGTAGCCAGCACCTTGCCGCCAGTGCCTGAACACAAACAAGTGAAATCCTCTTTCCGGCGAAGAGCACTTGAAGGTCTCGCATACAACTGCGCCGACATTCTCACGCGCTGGAATTATCCTCACTGGGCCAATCATCGCCCATGGCATCCCTTGATCGAGGGGTTCGGATGGGCGCATAAGTTGGCGCGCGGTAAGCGTCGACGCAAGAATTCTGAACAGTTGGTAGAGCGGTTGCTTGCTGGTGAGGCGCCGTACTATCTGTTTCCTTTGCAACTCGCATCAGACTCGCAGATCCGTCTTCACTCGCCATTCGCGAGCATGACTGACGCGCTGATGCTGGTGCTAAAATCCTTTGCCGCACACGCTCCTGCTGACACGCGACTGGTTGTCAAAGAACATCCCCTCGATAATGGAGTGTGCGATTGGAACGAGGAAACCCGCACCATTGCAACCATGCTGGGTGTCGAAGACCGAGTTGATTACATGGCGTGGGGCGACATCGTCCCGGTCGCGCGGGCTGCGCGAGGAATGATAACCATAAACAGCACCAGCGGGACGCTGGCGCTAGACATGGACGTTCCGGTGGTCGCGCTCGGCCAATGCGTTTTTGATATCCCCGGCATAACTTTTCAGGGCGAGCTTGATTCCTTCTGGACACAAGCTTCTCCGCCGGATCGTGAGCTATTCAACGCATTCCGCCGCGTTTTGATAGAGCGCTGCCTAATCCCTGGAGGTTTTTTCTCCGAAGAAGCGCTCGACAAGGTGGTGCAGCATGCAGTTGCGCGTCTTGAAGGGAGGCAAATGCTTCCCGACTAGCGGTTCGACAACCCTCCGCTTGGCACAATGTGATTTCGCAAACTACATTGGCGCAATTCGAAAAGTGCGCGATTTTGTTCTTAGCTTAGCGCGATATCGGGTGCATCTTCCTGCTTCATGCCGACGACGTGATAGCCGCCGTCGACATGGTGCACCTCGCCGGTCACGCCCGATGCAAGGTCGGACAGGAAATAGAGCCCGGCGCCGCCGACATCCTCGATCGTGACGTTGCGGCGGAGCGGCGCGTTCAGCTCGTTCCACTTCAGGATATACCGGAAATCGCCGATCCCGCTCGCCGCCAGCGTCTTGATCGGCCCGGCGCTGATCGCGTTGACGCGAATGCCGACGGGACCGAGATCGTTGGCGAGATACTGGACGCTCGTCTCGAGCGCCGCCTTGGCGACGCCCATGACATTGTAGTGCGGCACGACCTTCTCGGCCCCGTAATAGGTCAGCGTGAGGATGCTGCCGCCGCCGCTCCCGTCCTCGGCCTTGGGCGGCATCATCTCGGCGGCGCGCTTGGTCACGGCGACCAGCGAATAGGCCGAGATGTTCATCGTCATCAGGAAGTTGTCGAGGCTGGTGTCGACATATTTGCCGCGCAGCTCGCTCTTGTCGGAAAAGCCGATCGCGTGGACCACGAAATCGAGCGTGTCCCAGCGCTCCTTCAGCGTATCGAACGCCCGATCGAGCGATTCCATATCGGCGACGTCGCATTCGAAGGTGAAATCGCTGCCGAGCTTTTCGGCCAGGGGCCTGACGCGCTTGGCCAGCGCCTCGCCCTGATAGGAAAAGGCGAGCTCGGCCCCGTGTTCGGCGAGCTTGCTCGCAATCCCCCAGGCCAGCGACTTGTCGTTGGCGAGGCCCATGATCAGCCCGCGCTTGCCCCGCATCAGATCGCCCATGCTTGTTACTCCTCCGTCTGCGTATTGTCGGCGCTGTCGTTGGCCAATTCGTCCCCGGCCGTTTCCGGCTCGGCCAGCGCCGCGTTCAGTTCCGCCCCGATAACCAGCCCGAGCCCGACGAGCCAGAAAAAGAACAGCGCGATGATAATACCGGCGAGGCTGCCATAGGTGAGATTGTAGGCGAAGAAGCTCGACAGGATCGGTGGCAGAGCGGTCGTCACTCCGAGCCACCACGCCGCCGTGAACAGCGCGCCCGGCCATTTGGGATAGGCTTTCGAGCGATATTCATGCGGGGTCAGGCTGTAGAACAGCATGTAGAGCGACAGCGCCAGCCCCAGCGCCGGCACGATCCGCGACAGCCGCAGCGTTCCGATCAATTGCGAGAGTTGCGGCAGGCTCGCGTCGATCACCGCCTGCGCGGTGCCGATCACGACCTGCGCGAAGAGCGAGATCAGGAGCAGCACCACCGCGGCGAGGATGATCCCGGCGGAAAGCAGGCGGTACTTCCAGAAGGCATGGATTGCCTTCGTGCCATAGGCGCGGCGCAGGATGTCGCGGATCGTCTCGACCAGGCTGGAGACGGTCCACAGCGCGACCGCCGCGCCCAGCCACAGCAGCCATCCCGATCGCGCCTCGACGATATTGGCGGCGACCGGCTCGATCGTGTCTGATACGGTCGGCGGAAGCGTGACCAGCACGGCTGCGATCATCTGCGAGGTCCGTTCCGCCCCGCCGACCAGCTGGAACACCGCGGCCCCGATGATGAAGAAGGGAAAGATCGCTAGCATCGAGAGATAAGCGAGGTTGCCGGCATGGATGAAGCCGTCCTGGTACGTGCCGACCATGGTTCGCTTGAACACTTCGAAGGCGCGGGTGCCAGGGCCCATCCGGCGCACGAGCACGCTGCGCAGCCCTGCGCGGCTTTCGTCGCGCTCGTCGCGGGCTGACTGGCGGCGCGCCTCGGGCGACAGCGAGCGGACTTCGCGGTCCTGCGCCGGGGGGAGCTTCGAGGAGCGCAGAGGGGAGGCCCGCTCCGCCATCCGATCAGAGGCCGAATTTCTCGCGCGGCCTCGACGTGTCGGCCCAGCCGTCGAGCCGCTTCTCGAGCTCGGACAGATCTTCGGGCAGCTGGATCTCGAGCGTCACAAGCTGATCGCCGCGCGCAGGCTCGCTTCCGACCTTTTCGCCCTTCTTCGTCCAGCCCTTGCCCTTGAGCCGCATGACGGTGCCGCCATGGGTCCCCGGCTGGATCGTGAGCATCACAGGGCCGTCGACGGTCGGGCACTTGACCTTTCCGCCGCGTACCGCCTCGCCCAGCGTGATCGGCAGGTCCATGCGAATATTGTCGCCTTCGCGGTGGAAGAAGGGGTGCGGGCCGACTTCGACCGTGACGATCCCGTCGCCGTCGCCTCCGGGCCCGGAATGCCCCTTGCCCTTGAGGCGCATCTGCGTGCCGGTCTCGACCCCGGCGGGAAGCTTGAGACTGATCGCCTTGCCATCGGCCAACGTGATGCGCTGGTCGCGGCCCGATGCCGCATCTGTGAACGGGACGGCGAGGCGGTAGTGGATGTCGGCCCCGCGCCTGGGCGGGGGAGGGGGCGGGCGCTGGCCGAAACCGCGCGGGCCCGCTCCGGCTCCGGCCGAACGCGAACGGCCGCCGCCGAACAGGCCTTCGAACAGGTCGCTGAGATCGAGGTCCTCGGCGCCCATGCCGCCGCCCATCCCTGCTGGGCCCTGATCGCGATAGGCCCCGCGCGGACCTGCGGCACCGTAGCCGCCGCGATAGCCGCGCCCGCCGCCACCCATTCCGGCAAAGGGGTTCAACGGGTTGCCCTCCGCATCGATCTCTCCTCGGTCGAAGCGCGCCCGCTTGTCCTTGTCGGACAGCAGGTCATAGGCCTTGGTCACGTCCGAGAACTTCTCCGCCGCCTGCGGATTGTCCTTGTTGCGATCGGGATGAAGCTCCTTGGCGAGCTTGCGATAGGCGCTCTTTATCTCCTTCTCGGAGGCAGTGCGCTCCACGCCAAGGGTGCGATAGGGATCGGCCATGGCGTGTTAGCTAGGTGCAACAGTCGAAGCGCGCAAGCTTGCGCGCGTTGCAAGCTGCGGATGACGACGGCCGCAACCGTCGTCCCTTTCGCTGCGCCCTGCCGGGGCCTATGGAGCGCCATCGCATCGATTTCGGCGGAAAAGGCTGGCCCTTGCCTTTGCGGAACCCCTTCAGGCACCGGGGATTTGTGTTCCGGAGGGGCGGATGACATGCAACCCCCTCGCTTCCATTCCCATCGCCCTGCGGAGCCGTTTCATGACTTCACCCGATGCCCTCGATGACAGCCAGCTCGCCGACAGCGAGATCCCGGCAGGGGCCGATCCCTTCGCCCTGTTCGCCCAGTGGCTGGCCGAGGCGCAGGAAAGCGAGATCAACGATCCCAACGCCATGGCGCTCGCCACCGCAACGCCCGACGGAGCGCCCTCGGTGCGGATGGTGCTGCTCAAGGGACACGGGGCCGAGGAAGGCAACGATTACGGCGTGATCGGCGGCGGCTTCACCTTCTTCACCAATGCCGGCAGCCGCAAGGGCGGGGAAATCCGCGCCAACATGCAGGCGAGCCTGCTGTTCCACTGGAAAAGCCTGCGCCGGCAGGTCCGCATCGACGGCCCGCTTCACGAAGTCTCCCCTGAACGCGCCGACGCCTATTTCCATTCGCGCCCCTACAAGAGCCAGGTGGGATCCGCAGCGAGCGATCAGTCGCGCCCTCTCGGCACGCGCCAAACCTATATCGACCGGGTCAAGGCGATCTGGGAGGAACACGAGGAGGCGGGAAAGGTCCCGCGCCCGGGTGAATGGACCGGCTTTACCCTGTCGCCCCGACGGATCGAATTCTGGCGCGACCGCGACAACCGCCTCCACGACCGCCGCCTTTTCACCCTCACCGGCGCCGGCGACGCGCTCGGCTGGAGCGACACGCTCCTTTATCCGTAAGGCCCGATACATGACCGAGACGATTCCCTACTGGCATGTCGATGCCTTCGCCGCGAAGCCCTTCGGCGGGAACCAGGCCGCCGTGATGGTGCTCGACGAATGGTTGCCCGACGAGACGCTGCAGCGGATCGGCGAGGAGAACAATTTCGCCGAGACCGCCTTTATCGTGCGCGATGAAAGCGGCGAGGCGGACTGGGAGCTTCGCTGGTTCACCCCCACCGACGAGGTCGCCCTGTGTGGTCATGCGACTCTGGCGAGCGGGCATGTGGTCCTGTCCGACCCCGAGCGCTTCGGCGAGGAACGCCGCGTCACCTTCCGCACTCGCAAGGCGGGCATTCTCGAAGTCGTGAAGGCAGATAGCGGCGAGGGATACGAACTCGCGCTTCCTGTCACCCTGGTCGAACGCGCATCGCACCCTGACCTTCTCGCCGCGATCGGGTTTCGCGGGGAAGTGTTCATCTCCTGGTACGGCGCCGAGCAGACCGCGATCATTGCGATGCAATCCGAGGCCGAGATTCGCGGCCTGACGCCCGACATGGCGGCGCTTCGCGGGATCGACCTCATGGCGATTTGCACCGCGCCCGCCGATGAAGGCAGCGATCACGACATCGTCAGTCGGGTCTTCGTGCCCGCCTGGGGCGTCGACGAGGACAGCGTGACCGGCAGCGCCCACGCCGCGCTCGCGCCGTTCTGGGCCGAGCGGCTGGGCCGGCGCGAAATGCGCGCCCATCAGGCCTCAATGCGCGGCGGCGATCTCACCATGCGCCTCGAAGGCGAAGGAAAGGACCAGCGCGCCTGGCTCGGCGGGCCGTGCGTGACGGTCGTCGAAGGCGAGTTCAGGCTTTAGGGACGAGCGGTAGAGGTGAACCCATCGTTCAGGCAGCGGCCGCAAGGGCGACCGCCTGCCCGAAACCCTGATGGGGCGCGCACGACCTTAGCGCTCGGGATATAGCTCGATCACGTCTGCCGCCTGCCGGAGCATCGCGCGGCGTTGCTCGGAGTCGGAATGGCCAAGCCGCACTACGGTCAGGCGCCGGTCGGGCGCGACGAGGACATACTGGCCCATGTGGCCGATCAGCGAGAACAGCTTGTCCGAGGCGCGATCGGGAAACAGCGGATGCGGGAATTCGAGCCCTTCTACCGGCCGATTGAGCCAGGTCTGCAGGCCGTAGTGCGCAGCTGCCGGGCTGGGCGTCACCATCGCCTCGACCCAGCGGCTGGGGACGAGCTGCTCGCCGCCCGGCGCGCGGCCCTTGCGGCGCAGGAATTCCCCGAATGCCGCCCAGTCGCGCGCGGTGGCGTGCATCAGGCTGCCTCCGATCAGCGTGCCCGAAGCGTCGAATTCGGGGACCATCGAATCCATGCCGAGCGGTCCGAACAGCCGGGCCTCGAGGAAATCCGTCACCGCCCTGCGCCGCGTTTCGGGATCGTCGCTGTCCGCGAGCGCGTCGGCGGCGATGTCGGCGAGAATGACGGTGGTGTTGGAGGAATATTCGAACCGTTCGCCAGGCTCTGCCTCGAGCGGCTGCTCTTCCGCCCATTTCGCCATGTCGTCGCGCCCGTCGAGAAACAGCATGCGCACTTCGGACGATTCGTAGGGCGGATCGCCCGCCTCGGTATGGCGCAGGCCCGAACGCATCTGGAGCAGGTGGCGCAGGGTGATGCCGGCGCGCGGATCGCCCGGACGTTGCCACAGCGCGACCGGAGCCGGCTCATCGAGGGTTAGGAGGCCGTCGGCGACCAGCATGCCGATCAGCACTGCCGTCACGGTCTTGGCCATCGACCAGCTTACGAAGCGGGTGTCTGCATCGTATCCCTCGCCATAGCGCTCCGCGGCGAGCTCGCCATTGGCCATCACCACCACCGCGCGCGTCTCACCAAGCCCTTTTCTGGCGAAAAGGTCGTCGATTTCGCGGGCGAGCTGCTCCCTCGGCGCTCCTGCCTTGCCGGTGACGGCGGCGCGCGCTTCATCGCTCAGGGGCGCAGGGGCAGTCGGCGCCGAGGCCCCGCATGCGGAGAGCAGAAGGGCTGACAGAACAAGGGCTGGCGCGAGGCGGGCGGCACGCCTAACAGGCTGGTCTCGAAACATCATCGCGCTCCCAATCTCCGAACCGGTCAGGCTTGGCAATGACAAACTCGAACAGGGCAAATCCGAACAGGGCGAACGCGAGACGCTCCCTCGGATCGCGCCTTCGCGCATGGCTGCTGCTGCTGGTCGTCGGCGGGATCGCCGCGGCCGCGCTGGTCTATCGCGAGCCGATCGAAGGCTATGCGCAGGTGGGCACCTCGTATGCGGCGCGAGTGGCCTGTTCGTGCCGGTTCGTGGCCGGACGCAGCCTCGAGGACTGCGCCAAGGACAAGCTTGCCGGCATGGAACTCGTCACGCTGATCGATGACGTGGAGGCGAAAAGCGTGACGGCGCGCTTCCCGCTCGTCACCGACAACACGGCGACCTATCGCGAGGGCTATGGCTGCGTGCTGGAGCCCTGGGAGGGGTAGGCAGGGCTGGCGTTCAGGCGCGCACGGCCTGCGTCGAATCGATCCAGCCGCCGCCGACCACCCGCTCACCGGCATAGATCACCGCTGCCTGCCCGGGGGCGACGCCGTATTCGGGCTGGGCGAAACGGATGCGAACCGTGGCCCCGCTGCCCAGCGGGCCTTCGAGAGTGACCGGCACCGGCTTCGCCATCGAACGGACCTTGACCGTCAGGCCTTCGCGCGGCACGTCGCCGATCGCATTGGTCTCGATCACTTCGGCGCTTTCCACTGCAAGCAGGCGCTTCGGGCCGACCCGGACCTCCAGGCTTTCCGCGTCCACGCCGACGACATAGAGTGGTTCGGGCTGCCCGCCGATCGCCAGGCCCTTGCGCTGGCCGACGGTGAAATGGACGATGCCTTCGTGGGTCCCGAGCTTTTCGCCGGTGGCGGCGTGTACGATGTCGCCCGGCGTCCCGCCTTCGGGCCGCAGCTTGGTCACGATCTTGGCATAATCGCCGTCGGGTACGAAGCAGATGTCCTGGCTGTCGGGCTTGGCCGCATTGCGCAGGCCCGCCGCTTCGGCCAGTTCGCGCACCTGCGTCTTCGGCAGGCCGCCAAGGGGGAAACGAATGTAGTCCAGCTGCTCCTGCGTCGTCGCGTAAAGGAAATAGGACTGGTCCCGCGCCGGATCGAGCGCGCGGTAGAGGTGCGGGCCCGCCTGCGCCGGGACGCGGCGGACATAATGCCCGGTCGCAAGGCAATCAGCCCCCAGTTCGTGCGCCATGCGGAACAGATCGGTGAACTTGGGCCCCATGTTGCAGCGAATGCAGGGCACCGGAGTGCGTCCGGCGAGATATTCGTCGGCGAACTGGTCGACGACGTCTTCGCGAAATGCGCTTTCATGGTCGAACACGTAATGCGCGATGCCGAGCCTGTCGGCCACCGCGCGCGCGTCGGAAATGTCGTCGCCGGCGCAGCACGCGCCCTTGCGTCCGGTGGCCGCGCCGTAATCGTAGAGCTGGAGGGTGATACCGATGACTTCGGCCCCGCTCGCCGCGGCAAGCGCGGCGACGACGGACGAATCGACCCCGCCGCTCATTGCCACGACGATCCGGCTTTCGGCCGCCGGGCGGGGCAGGTCGAACAGGCTAGCGGCGTCGGGCCCGGCAAGCGGGCCGGCATCGAGGCGGATGGCGGTGTCCATGAAATCCGCGCGCGATATAGGGATGCCGGGCCATTTGCGCCACCCCCGCCGACTCGCCGCGGCGCGGTGTGGTTCAATCATCGCCAAGCGGTATTCCTAAGCGCTGGTAAATTCCGGTTTTACCACATCTTGAGAACCGCGTGCTAAAACGCACTTCATGTTCGAAAAGGCCAATTCCATTTTTCCTCCTTCGCAGGAGCATTTTCGCGACGGTTGCGCCGCTCGCGGAGAGGCTTCGCGCAATGATGCCGAACGTGTCAGCGCTTCGGATGATACCCCAAGATTTGACGACCCCCCTTCGGAATATGGTGCCACCGGGCGGGCCGGTGATGCGCTGAGAGCGATCGACTGGGCGGAACTCAATGCAAGGCTCGGCGCGGCGCGCGACCTGCGCATACTGCTGCGGCGCGATGCGCATCTCAATATCGAGTCCAATGCGGCCAGTTTCGGGGATGCAGCGGCTCGTTACTTTGCCGCTCTCGAACAAGACGAACGACCTGTTAACCCCGATCATTTAGAGGCTCGCAAAGCCTCGCGCTCCATCCTTGGCGACGAACAAGGGGATGCGGCAAAAGGCGATGCGAGAGAAGATTGATGATTGAGAACCAGGACATCCGCCCCGCTCAGGTGATCGGCCCGCTTGGCGAGCCGCTGACCCTCGAGGACCTTCCTTCGCCCGATACGAAGCGCTGGGTCGTGCGTCGAAAGGCCGAGGTAGTCGCTGCCGTCAATGGCGGACTGCTGACCCTTGACGAGGCGCTCGCGCGCTACGGGCTCACGCTCGAGGAATTCGCGTCCTGGCAGCGGGCCGTGGACCGCGTTGGTATGCACGGGCTGCGCGTCACGAAAATCCAGTTTTATCGCGAGAAATACGAGCGCCAGCTCAACTTCTGATACCCTGTTCGTGTTTGATATTCCGGCTCGGCGCCCTTTCGATGGGTGCACGAGGGTTATGATGCGTCGCCTTTGTGCGCTATAACCTCTTTTGCCCGTCGGCAGACTCGCGCCCGGTGGCGTGATGCCCGGGCATGGGGAAAGCGTATGGGATTCATCGTCTTCATCATCATGGGCGGGGTGATCGGTTGGCTCGCCAGTCTCGTCATGAAGCGCGACGCCCAGATGGGCATATTCTGGAACATTGTTGTCGGAATCGCGGGATCCTTCATCGGGAACGGAATGTTCGCCTTCTTCGGCAGCGGCAGCATCGGCGACATCAGCGATATCGGCGCGCTGGTCGCAGCATTCATCGGAGCGGTGATCCTGCTTGGCGCAGCCAACCTGATCCAGCGCGGTCGGGTTCGCTAGGGATCGCGACTAAGGCGCTCGAGCCGCGCCGCGCGCTGCAAGAGGCGGAACCGAAAGCATCGCCCTTCGTCTAGGCTGAAAGTCGTCAGTCGAACCGCGCATTGTCGGCGCGGCCGCCGCCGCCTATGTATATTGCGCAAAGTGCCTTACGCACGTAATACACCAAAATCAGGAGCGGTCGCCTTGCGGCAGCCGCGATCGGCATCGCCATGACACGGAAAGCGGCTCGGTCGATCTTAAGGGAACGGGCATGAATTACGAGACCACCATCACGGCAGAGGCGGCCGACAGCGTTCCCGCCGAAACCGCCGCAGGCGACGGGACGCGGTCGTCCCCCGTGCTGCGCTGGCTGCTTATTGGCGGTGGCGGGCTATTGGCCCTGCTGCTCGCGATCGCCGCCTATTTTGCGCTCGCCGGCGGTGAGCCGGTTCCCGCCGGCGACGACCAGTCGCAGGCTCCGGTGGTGAGCGTTGTCGTCCCCGGCCGGACCACGATCGAAGGCACTCTGGAGGTTCCCGGCACGATCGCCGCGCGACGCCCGATGCCGGTCGGCGTCGCGGGCGAAGGCGGGCAGGTGCTGAGCGTGCGCGTCGATGCCGGCGACTGGGTCCGCCAAGGCGAGGTGATGGCCGTGATCGATCGGTCGGTCCAGAGCCAGCAGGCCGAGGCGCAGGCCGCCCAGATCGAAGTCGCGCGGGCCGATGCGCGGCTTGCCGAAGCGAATCTCGAACGTGCGTTGCAGCTGGTCGAGCGCGGTTTCGTTTCCAAGGCCGATATCGATCGCCTGCGCGCGACTCGGGATTCGGCGGTTGCGCGGGTGCGTGTGGCCGAGGCACAGCTCGATGAATTGCAGGCCCGCAATGCCCGGCTCAACATCGTCTCTCCGGCCTCGGGCTACGTGCTCGAACGCAATGTCGAGCCCGGCCAGACGGTAGGAGCAGGCAGCGGGGCATTGTTCACGGTCGCGAGCGGCGGCGAGATGGAAGTGCTCGCCCAGGTCAGCGAGGACCAGTTGGCGCGCCTTTCGGTCGGTATTCCGGCGACCGTCGTGCCGAGCGGTTCGGAAAAGGAATTCTCGGGCCAGGTCTGGCAGCTATCGCCCGTGATCGACCCCCAGTCGCGCCAGGGTACGGCGCGGATCGCCCTTCCTTTCGCGCCCGAATTGCGGCCCGGAGGGTTCGCTACCGCGCTGATCAATTCGGGGTCGGTGACCGCTACGGTCCTGCCCGAAAGCGCGGTTCTTGCAGACGATGACGGCGCGTTCGTCTATGTCGTCGACAAGGAGAACAAGGCCCAGCGGGTCGGTGTCCGCACCGGAATGGTCACGGCCGACGGCATCGCGATCATCGAAGGTCTCAGCGGCGAAGAGGAAATCGTCCTCAAGGCGGGCGGCTTCCTCAATCCGGGCGAGACCGTCAATCCGCGCCGCGCCGCGCTCGAGGGGCAGGGCGCGGCCCAGGTCGCCGGGCGTTCGCGTGACTGACAATGACGCCTCCCGAACCAGATGGGCCGGGCGGCGCCAACAGACGAGTGATTTGTAAATGAGCCTCCGCAACATTTCCGCATGGTCGATCCGCAACCCGGTGATCCCGCTGGTGCTGTTCACCGCGCTGCTGATCGCCGGGATCGTCAGCTTCATGCGGATGGACGTGACGAACAATCCCGACGTCGATTTCCCTGCGGTAATGGTCAATATCGCCCAGCCGGGCGCCTCGCCGGTCGAGATCGAGAACCAGATCACGCAGCGGGTCGAGGCCGCGGTGCGTTCGATCAACGGGGTCAATTCGATCCAGTCCAGTGCGAGCGAAGGCTCCTCGATGACTTTCGTCGAGTTCGAGATCGGGACCGACCTGATCGAGGCTGTCAGCGAAGTCACGACCGCGATCGATTCGGTCCGCGGGCAGCTGCCGGACGGCATCCTCGAACCGCGCATCCAGAAGGTCCAGGTGGTGGGCGAGCCGATCGGCTATTTCGCGGTCGAAGCCGACGACATGACGATCGAGGAGCTGAGCTGGTTCATCGACGACACCGTGTCGAAACGCCTGCTCAAGATCGACGGCATGGCCGAGGTCGAACGCTTCGGCGGGGTCGACCGGGAGATCGAGGTGATCCTCGAGCCTGCCAAGATGCAGTCGTTCGGGGTCACCGCCTCGCAGATCAACAACGTGCTGCGCCAGACCAATCTCGATGCGGCGGGCGGCCTGACCGAACTCGGCGGGACGCGCCAGTCGCTGCGCGTTCTCGGCAATGCGGATACCGCCTTCGAGCTTTCGCAGCGCCAGCTGCAGCTCGGCGGCGGACGCACCGTGCGGCTTGCCGACGTCGCCACCGTACGCGACGGCTATTCCGAGCGCACCTCGGTCAGCGAAGTCAACGGCAAGGAAGTCGTCAACTTCCTGATGAACCGTGCGCGCGGTTCCTCCGACCTTGCGGTCTACGACGCGGCGATGGCGGAAATGGAATTGATGGAGCAGGAGATCGAGGGAATCGAGTTCATCCCGCTCGGCACCAGCACGAATTACACCCGAGATCAGTACACATCCTCCATGTGGGCGTTGGTCGAAGGCGCGCTACTCGCGGTCGTGGTCGTGTTCCTGTTCCTGCGCGACTGGCGCGCGACCTTCATCTCGGCGGTGGCGATCCCGCTTTCGGCGATCCCGACCTTCTGGTTCATGGATCTCCTGGGCTTCAACCTCAACTTCCTCTCGCTGCTTGCGCTCGCGCTGGTGGCGGGCGTGCTCGTCGACGACGCGATCGTCGAGATCGAGAACATCGTGCGCCACATGCGCATGGGCAAATCGGCCTACCAGGCGTCGATCGATGCGGCCGACGAAATCGGCCTGCCGGTGGTCGCGACCTCTTTCTGCATCGTCGCGGTATTCCTGCCCGTCGGCCTGATGCCCGGCGTTTCGGGTCAGTTCTTCCAGAATTTCGGCCTGACGGTCGTCGTCGCGGTGCTGATGTCGCTCGCCGTCGCGCGCATGGTGACGCCGCTCATGGCGGCCTATTTCCTCAAGGCTCAAGGCATGGGCGCGCACGGCGAAGGCGTGTGGATGGACCGCTACATGGCTGTGCTAGGCTGGACGCTCGACAGCGGCAAGATGGCCACGCGCCGCGCCGGGGTCGAGCCGCCTCGCGCGCGCTGGGTCTACATGATCATGCTGCTGCTGACGGTTGTGCTGCTGCTCGCGGTGACCGGCTTTGCCATGTTCACCGTGTTCGGCTGGCTCGCCGCGCTGGAAGTGCCGGGCCAGATCGCGGGCGCGGTGTCGAGCGATCCCTACGGCACGTTCTTCCACATCGTCTCGAAGACCTTCGAAGTCGTCATCGTCCTCGTGACCTCGCTCGCTGCCTTCCTCGCCGGGTGGGCGGTCTTCAAGCTGATCGAGCTGGCCGCCAATTCCGGCGGACGCTTCGGCGGCGGGGTGCGATACCTCACCGCCCGTTTCTATGATCACCGCGTCTGGATGCTGGGCGTGGGCTGGTTCTCGCTGCTCGTGACGGTCCTGCTGTTCGGGCAGATCCCGGGCCAGTTCCAGCCGACCATCGACGATGAGAATTCCCGCGTCGAGATCGAGACCGTGCCGGGCACGACGCTTGAGGAAACGAAGCGGATCGTGAATTCGGTCGCCGAACGGCTGTCCGAAGAACCCGAAGTGGAACGTCAGCTCCAGCGCATCCGGCAGGGCCAGAGCTCCTCGATCTTCGTGCAGCTCAAGGACGACCGCGAACGCACCTCGATCGAATTCGAGCGTGAGCTCGCTCCCGTCCTTGCGCAGATCCCCGATGCGCGCGTGCGTTTCCAGTCGCAGAGCGCGGGCTTCGGCTCGGGCCGCGACCTGACCGTGATGCTGGCCGGGTCCGACCCCGACCTGCTCGAGGAAACCGCGCTCGAACTGGTCGAACAGATGAAGGGCCTCGACACGCTGGTCGCCCCGCGCATCGCGGCGGACCTCAACCGGCCCGAGATCATCATCACTCCGCGCGAGAAGATCGCCGCCGATCTGGGCGTGACCACGGCCGCGCTTTCCCAGACGATCCGCATCGCGACGCTCGGCGAAATCGAACAGAACGCGGCTCGGTTCTCGCTTTCCGATCGCCAGATTCCGATCACCGTGCGCCTCAGCGAAAAGGCGCGGGGCGATCTCACCACCATTCGCAACCTGCCGGTTCAGACCGCGGGCGGCGGGTCGGTCCCGCTGGGCCGGGTGGCGACGATCGAGTTCGGCTCCGGCCCGACCACCATCCAGCGTTACAACCAGAGCCGACGCGTGCTCATCGGCGCGGACCTCGCGAGCGGCGTGCTGAAGGGCGAGGCGCAGCAGCAGGTCGATGCCCTGCCGATCCTGAGCAACCTGCCCACCGGCGTCATCCGCGATGTCGTGGGCGAGGAGGAATGGCAGGCCGAACTGATCCAGAATCTTATCATCGCGGTGACCGCGGGCGTGCTGCTGGTCTTCGCGGTGCTGGTCCTGCTCTACAAGCGGCTGATGAGCCCGCTCGTCAACATGACCTCCCTTGCGCTTGCGCCGCTCGGTGGAGTGCTTCTGATCTGGCTGATCGGCATGCCGAACTCGATGCCGGTCTATATCGGCATCCTCCTGTTGCTCGGCATCGTGTCGAAGAACTCGATCCTGCTGATCGACTTCGCGATCGAGGAAATGGACCGCGGCACTTCCAAGCTCGAGGCAATCATGGAAGCCGGGCACAAGCGCGCCCAGCCGATCGTCATGACGACGGTGGCGATGACCGCGGGCATGGTCCCGGTCGCGCTTTCGCTGTCGGGCGACGGTGCGTGGCGCCAGCCGATGGGAATCGTGGTGATCGGCGGCCTGCTGCTGTCGACCCTGCTCACCCTGTTGATCGTGCCGGCAGGCTTCAGCCTCGCCGACGGATTCGAGAAGCGAGTCGGCCCGTGGCTGCGCGAGCGGATGCTGACCTATCGCCCGGGCGACGACGGCAAACCCATTCCGCCCGAGACAGGCGGGCAGGGCGGCGTGCCGCGACCGGCAGGACCGCGCCCCGATGCGCCGATCCCGGGCGGTGCGCCAATCCCGGCCCGAAAGCTCCCGCCGGGGACCGAACCTGCCGAGTGACCGGGCGGGGCGTGACGCAGGCCGCCTCGTGCGGCTATCAGGGCAATCATGGCGAGCATTAGCCCCGGTACCTATCCCTATGGCGGCGCCCCGCTGACCCCGGATCGCGCGCGGCGCATGCGCTGGACCGCGACCGGGATGCTGGCGGCAATGGCGGTGATCTTCTTCACCACGCATGGCTTTGTCGGCACCCATCCGGGCTGGGGTTACGTCAACGCTTTCGCCGAAGCGGCGATGGTGGGCGGGCTCGCCGACTGGTTCGCGGTGACCGCGCTGTTCCGCCACCCGCTCGGCCTGCCAATCCCGCACACCGCGATCATCCCGCAGAACAAGGACCGCATCGCCGAGACCATGGCGGCGTTCCTGCGCGAGAACTTCCTCACCCCCGCAGTCGTCGCCCGGCGCATGTCGGGCATGAATGTCGCGCGCGCGATCGGGGATTTCCTCGTTGCCAGTCCGACACGCGGCGGCGAGGACGCGCGCTCGCGCATCACGGCGGGCGCGGCGGAGCTGATCGCGGAAGTGCTCGAATCGCTCGATCCCGACCGGCTCGGCAATCAGGTGAGAAGCGGGCTTGCGGCGCAAATTTCGAAGATCGAGATCTCGCCGCTCGCCGGGCGGATGATCGAGAGCATGATGGCCGACAAGCGTCACCAGCCCTTGATCGACGGGCTGATCCGCTGGGCGGGCCTGACGCTGGAGGACAACGAGGAGACGATCCGCGCGATCATTCACGAGCGGACCTATCGCATCGTGCGCTGGATCGGGCTCGAGGACAAGGTGTCCGGCCCCGTGCTCGACGGGCTCTATAAGCTATTGGCCGAAGTGCTGGTCGATCCCGACCACCCGCTGCGCCACAAGGTCGAGGAGGGCTTGCAGAAGCTCGCGCAGGATCTCCAGCATGATCCCGAAACGCGCGAGCGGGTGGAGGAGTTGAAGCGCGAACTGCTGGAAAACCCGGCGGTCGCGGAATGGTGGATGGGCGTGTGGGAGCGCCTGCGCCGCTCGCTGATCCGCCGCGCGCGCGAAAGCGAGAGCGCAATGGGTGCGGAAATGCGCAGCACTCTCGCGGACCTGGGGAATGCTCTGAAACAGGACGAGCGGCTGCAGGTCCAGATCAACCGGTTTGCCCGGCGTACGATGGTCGGCGTCGCGACGCGCTACGGCTCGCAGATCGTGACGCTGGTGTCGGACACGGTGAAGCGCTGGGACGCGACCACGATCACGGGCCGGGTCGAAGGCGCGGTCGGGCGCGACCTCCAGTTCATTCGCATCAACGGAACGCTGGTGGGCGGCTTGGTGGGAATGACGCTGCACTTCATCACCGAGTTCATGTGAGCAGCGTCGTCCTGATCAGGCCCTGTTCGCCGCGATTGAGCGCAGTTCTCGGATAATCCTGCTGAATTAGGCGCACGACCGTTGCCATATTCGTCCATTCGGGCTTCCGGCTGGCGCTGCGCTGACGTTCGAAATCCAGCCCCCCTTCGGCGACAAGTCCCGCTGTGCATTGGT
>Ga0207419_1000623_pt1 | contig 30498 bp, 23 predicted proteins | sample ElkSloMetagenome_4_FD_184723 | JGI IMG/M metagenome (GOLD analysis project Ga0207419, IMG submission 184723) | Hot spring microbial communities from Elkhorn Slough, Monterey Bay, USA - MD2A (version 2) | ecosystem: Environmental > Aquatic > Marine > Intertidal zone > Estuary: Microbial mat ... | reverse complement strand
CGCGCTCCCCGGCCTCCCCGGCCCGGATGGCCCGGGTGGCGGCCAGTCCGTCCATTTCGGGCATCTGCACGTCCATGAGAACCAGGCTGTACTCCGCGGCCGTCAGCCGTTCCAGGGCTTCGCGGCCGTTGACCGCCGCCTCCGCCTGAAATCCCAGTCGTTTGAGGATGCCCTCGGCCACCTGCCGGTTGGTGACATTGTCCTCCACCAGAAGAATCCGGACGCCGCGCCGCCGCATCTCCCGAACCGTGTGCCGCGTCACCAGGGGCAACGGTTCCTGGAGAACCGTCTCCCCGGCCAGCACGGCGGCAAGGCTGTCGAAGAGGTCCGACCGTCGGACCGGCTTGGTCAGGTAGGCGTCAACTCCCGCCTTAAGGGAGCTCTCCATTGCAGCCGCAGTTGCCTCCGCCGAGAGGATGATCGTCGGAATGGGCGCTTCCGGGAACATAAATGTCTGAGCTCGGAAAACGTCTAGACCATTGAGTCCAGGCATGTTTTTGTCGAGAACCAGCAAGTCGAAGGCCCCGCCCTGGCGCTGCAAGGCGTCTAAGGCGGCATCCCCATCTTCCACAACCGTCAGGCGATGGCCAGCCCTTGCCAATATCGCCCGCAACACGCGGCGGTTGGTCTCGTTGTCTTCCGCTATCAACACGTGGAGGCGCGCACCGTCGGCCGGTGCAAGACGACGCGAACGCTCGGCGAGCGAAACCACATTCTCAGGCAGCGCGCGAAGACTCCGCGCGGCATGCAGGGCGTTCAAAAACTCATCTCTGCGCAGAGGTAGGCCCAGTACGCCATCACAACCGACCCGGAAGGCCGCGAGGTGCTGTCTGCGCGCGCCCTCGGTAAGCAGAAAGCAGAGCGCGCCAGTACCGCGACCCGTGGCTTGCAAGATGTTCGCGAGCGACTCCGGACAAACCTGTTGCTCCAAGGCGAACACCAATTTAAAAGGAAGGTCAGCCTCTCTCGCTTGATCCGCGGCTTTCACCGCCTCGACGTCCGTGTTCACGGCCTGGACTTGCATTCCCATCGCGCTCAGCATCTCGGCCACGATATCGACCCGATCATGCAACCCAACGACCAGCACCCGTTCGTCGGCAAGCCCTTGGTCCGGCTCGAGCAGCGGCGATGCAAAATGCTCCAAGAGCAACTCAAACCAAAAAAGCGAACCCGCGCCCAGGGTGCTTTTCACTCCGATCCGACCGCCCATCAGGTCCACCAATTCGTGGGCAATCGCGGTACCCAAGCCGGTACCGCCAAAGCGACGTGCGATGTCGACCCCCGCCTGTTGGAAGCTCTCAAAGATCCGAGCTTGATCCTCTGGCGCTATGCCGATCCCTGTGTCTTCGACCTCGAACCGCACCATGACGCGATTGTCTTCCGCGGCGATGTCCCCGGTCGCCGCGATAACCCTCACGTCGACCGAACCAGCCGGTGTGAATTTGATGGCGTTGCCGATCAGATTGGTCAAGACCTGACGGATATGAAGCGGGTCGCCGATCAGCGAGAACGGCACTCGCGGATCACAGCGACTTGTGAGGGTGACGCCCTGTCGGCGCGCTTGCGGGACGAACATCGCGACAGTCTCAGCGACCACTTGATGAACGTCGAACTCGACCTCCTCGGTGGCTAGACGCCCTGATTCGATTTTCGAAAAATCTAAGATATTGTCAATGACGGCCAACAGGGTTCGACCCGAGCTGTAAATCGTGCCGACGAACTCTCGCTCCTCTGCCTCAAGGGGTGAATCCATCAGCAATTCACTCATGCCGATGACGCCGTTCAATGGCGTACGAAGTTCATGGCTCATTCTGGCCAGAAACTCACTCTTAGCGGAGTTCGCTTCGTTAGCTTCGCGCATGGCAGCACGCAACTGGCGCAGAAAGGCCGCAATATAAGCTGGGATCAGTAGCAAGACCAAGAGATAACTGATTCCGAGCAGATAGTGCTCTCGCCAATAGTCGGCAAAAAAGGCAACACCCGCGAAACCTATCAGGCTTGCAGCGGTTGCGAACTCAAGGTAATGATTCCCGTACCGAAAGCCGTTGCCTACAATGACCCATAGGTAGATTCCCAATAAAGGCGTGCCCGTTTCACCTGATACACCCATCGCAACCGAAGTCGCCGAGATGTCGAGTAATATCCCACAATAGCGCCGCAGCCTCGCAGATCCGGACCTGCGAAGCGACGCAATCAGTAGTGACAGCGCCGCGAGAAAAAAGAGCACTGCGACGATGGAGACGGTCGCGGATGCTCTAGCGTCCGAGCCATCCAACTCGGCCGTCAGCATATAGATGATGACGATGCCGCCAAGCACGACCCGGACTGACGCCTGCTCCTGGTCGGTATCGACTCGCTCGGATAGGCGCCTTAGTCTCCCATTTACCAGCGACTGGAAAGGAGCGAAGAGGCGTGTAAGCCGGTACTCACGAAGCTTTTCCTGCATGTGTCGATACCCCATGTCCGGATTCCCTATTGCCGTGGTCGCGGAGCTGGTGTCTTACTGTTTCAATCTCGTGGAACGTATTGCTGAATACCTCAACGCAATCCGGATCGAAGTGGCCGCCTGCGAGATTCTCAATATAGGCATGGGCATCTTCGCCTGACCATTCCTTCTTATAGGGACGAGCCGTGGTCAAGGCATCGAAAACATCTGCAACTGCGACGATTCTAGCTTCAATGGGGATTTCGTCGTGGGAGCGGCACTCCGGATAACCGGAGCCATCGTACTTTTCGTGGTGGGACAGTGCGATGGTTGCGCCAAGCTTCAGATAGTGCGACGGACTATCACTGAGGATCTCGTAACCGATTTGCGAGTGCCGACGCATAATATCGAACTCGGCGGACGTTAGCTTACCCGGCTTGAGCAAGATCTGATCGGGAATGCCGATCTTTCCGATATCGTGCATTGGAGATGCGAGTTCGATGGCATCACATTCCGCATTGGTCAATCCCAGCCCCTTCGCAATCACCCGGCTATACTGAGCGATCCGATAAACATGGTTTCCGGTCTGTTCGTCGCGGTACTCACCTGCCTTGGCGAGTCTCAGCAGCGTTTCCTGCTCCCGATCGAAGATCTGTCTTGTAGCAAGCGCGACTTGTTCTTCAAGCCAGGACGCGCGGCTACTGATGATCCTGTGCTGGCGGCGGAGGGTCAGCAGATTACGGCAGCGCGCGCGGCACTCGTGTTGATCGATCGGGCGGTTAAGGAAGTCCGTTGCCCCAGCGTCGAGAGCCTGGTAACGAATGCGCTTGTCATCGACGACAGTGACAACCATGATAGGGACATCGGTGCAAAGTGGCATCGAGCGAATTTTCCGGATGAACCCGACTCCATTCATCCCGGGCATCATATAATCGGTGACGACAAGGTCGGGAGGCGCGGAACGTATCAACTCGATTGCCGACGCCGGGTCGCCAAAAGCGGCCACCTCAATATCCGAGTCGATACTGCGAATGAGGGTCTCGAGAATAGTCCGGCCAGTTCGCTGATCATCGACGACAACGACAAGGGACTTTCGCCCCACAATGCTTGGGGTAATGAATGCCATAGGTAGTAGGCACGCTCGAGATCGCAGTTTAGTTATCAACCATCATAGACGGTTTTTCGCCTGTAACCAATCACGACGCCTAAACAGACGAATCAGCGGGTCAGGCAAACGCAGTATCGATACATAGAATCTCCGGGGCGGATGCAATGATCATCGGCCCTCAGCGAGATGTTGCACCCAGACCTAAGATCTTTGCAGCACCACTCGAACGCGGGTTCGCTATCTACGACCCCGCGCGACGGTCTCGGCGGTGATCTCACTGGCGGCCATGCGCATGACCTTGTTGAACACCTGAGATTCGAGGTCGCGCTTCAAGGCGCTGACGCGCTCCAGGATCTTGTCGGCTTTGGTTAGGGATCACCCCCTTGCGGCGCGCTTGCGCTCGTGCTCCTTTAGGAAGCGCTTGCGAATGCGGATGGCGGTCGGCGTGATCTCCACCAGTTCGTCGTCCTCAATAAACTCCAGCGCCTGTTCCAACGAGAAACGGATGGGCGGGGTCAGCAAGATATTTTCATCGGAGCCCGCGGCGCGGATGTTGGTCAACTGCTTGGCCTTCAGCGGATTGACGACTAGGTCGTTGTCGCGCGAATGGATGCCGACGATCTGCCCCTCGTAGACCTCGACACCTGGCGACACCAGCATGCGACCACGCTCTTGCAGGTTGAACAGCGCGTAGCCGAGCACCTTGCCCTGGGCGTTGGAGATCATCGCGCCGTTGCGTCGCGGCGCAATGCCGGTCTGGTTGGCCGGCCCGTAGTGATCAAAGACGTGGTACTTCAGGCCAGTGCCGGAGGTCAGGGTCATGAACTCGGTCTGAAAGCCGATCAGGCCGCGGGACGGGATCTCGTAGTCGAGCCGCACCCTGCCCTTGCCGTCTGGCACCATGTCCTTCAGCTCACCGCGCCGCTCGCCCAGGGCCTGCATGATCGCGCCCTGGTTGGCCTCGTCGAGATCAACGGTCAGTTGCTCGTAGGGCTCGCAGATCTTGCCGTCGATCTCGCGGAAGATGACCTCCGGTCGCGACACGGCCATCTCGTAGCCCTCGCGGCGCATGTTCTCCAGCAGAATCGACAGGTGCAGTTCGCCGCGGCCGGAGACGCGGAACTTCTCCGGGTCATTACCCTCCTCCACTCTAAGCGCGACGTTGTGGATCAGCTCACGCTCAAGGCGATCTTTGAGCTGGCGCGAGGTCAGGTACTTACCCTCTTTGCCAGCAAACGGCGAGGTATTGACCTGAAAGGTCATAGTGACGGTGGGCTCGTCGACGGTCAGCGGCGGCATTGCCTCGACCTGATCGGGGTGACAGAGCGTGTCGGACACGTTCGGCGCATCCATACCGGTTAGCGCGATGATGTCGCCGGCCCGCGCCGAGGGCACCTCGGTGCGCTCCAGGCCCATGTAACCATAGATGACGCCAACCTTGCCCCGGTGGGTCACGCCATCACGCTTGACCACCATCACCTGCTGGTTCGTCTTAACGCTACCGCGCTGAATGCGGCCGATCGCGATCGCACCGACAAAGGAGTTGTAGTCAAGGGTCGAGATCTGCATCTGAAACGGACCTTCCGGGTCGACGTCGGGGGCCGGGCAATGCTCGACGATGGTCTCGAACAGCGGCGTCATATCGCCTTCGCGCACCCCGTCTTCCAGCCCGGCGTAGCCATTGATGGCGGAGGCATAGATGATGGGAAAATCTAGTTGCTCGTCGGAGGCGCCGAGGCGGTCGAATAGGTCGAAGACTTGATCGATGACCCAGTCAGGGCGAGCGCCTGGCTTATCGATCTTGTTGACGATGACAATCGGTCGAAGCCCGTGTTCGAAGGCCTTGCTGGTGACGAAGCGCGTCTGCGGCATCGGGCCTTCTTGGGCATCGACCAACAGCAGCACCGAATCGACCATCGACAGCACGCGCTCCACCTCACCGCCGAAATCCGCATGCCCGGGGGTGTCGACGATGTTGATGCGATATTCTTGCTCGCCTAAGGTCAGGCGCAGCGCCGTGTTCTTTGACAGGATGGTGATGCCGCGCTCCTTCTCCAGGTCGTTGGAATCCATGACCCGCTCCACTGGCCCGAAACGGTCGCCAAGGGTGCCGGACTGCTGCAACAGCTTATCAACCAGCGTGGTCTTGCCATGGTCGACATGGGCGATAATCGCAATATTGCGAAGGGTCTCGATCACAGCAATTCTCTTCAGTGAAGCGACGCCGGAGCGCGGACGAGCGCCAGCAGCGTCAACAGCGGAAAGTGGGTGTTGGCCGACGAACGCGGCCTCGACAGCGCCGGCCAGTATAGCTGAGCGCAGCGCGCCTGTCGGCACATTTTGACGCTGCTGCCGCCATCCAGAGGCGCCCTCCTCAACGAATAAGAAAACAACCGGTTGGCGTTGAAAACTAGAGATGCTCTAGGCAGTCGATTACAAGACATCTTACTGTCGTATTTTCTTAACGATTGCCAACAAGCGCTGTGGATAACTTTGTGGACAAAGTATTGGGAACAGCGCTAACCCCGCAAAACCATTGAAATCGAATCAGATTGGCGCGTTTTTGACCAATAACACAACTCTTTGTTTTCAAGATAATTATGCCCTTTCCACGAGAAGAGTTCAGCAAAGCCCAGGAACACCCAGCATCACGATACGGCGTGTGCACAACGGTTGAGGGCGCCCACGGGTTGGAGGTCGCAGCGCTGCGCTCTCGTCGATCTAAGGCGTCGTCTTGCTAGATCTCCAGCGGCGAAACACCAAGCAAGGCCATGGACCGTGGGGTAGCTCGCCCCAGCCCCAAATGCTGATGCCAGCGGCGTTGCGCGCGATCCCCGGCGCGCCGCCGCTGCTACTGGGAGTGCTGAATCCGCGAGGGGACATGCTGCCCGTCATCGACCTCGCGCTTCGGCTCGGCACCCCGCACGGCTCAGGGGCCGGGCGTGTGTGGGATAGCCGCAACCGAATCTTGCGCATTGCGAAACGCGGCCGGCGACTCGGTGTCGCTGTCGACCTGGTCGTCGGCATCCATCAACTCCAGCCGGACCAGCGCCGCAAGCCGGTGCTCGGCGACGGGGTGGCGGATCGCTGCCTCGGCGTTCTCTGGCGGCTGGTGCTGGAACTAGAAAAGCTGGATACCGGCGAGCCAGAACAGGCGCTTAACGATGCCTTGATGCGGGTCTTTCATACCCGCAAGGGTACGGCCCGAGGCATTGATTTTGAGCAGGAAAAGCGGATCGCCCAGCGCCTTGAAGACGTATTTCATGACCTGCTCGACGGCGCAGAGAACCGTATCGATCGCGCCGTGCGCGATCCACTGCGGCACATGGTGCGCAACGCCCTCGGCCACGGCATTGAATCTACCGATGAACGCCAGCGCCTGGGTAAGGCCGAGACCGGACGCCTTCCCGATGAATGAGGTCGCTGCGATACGGCCCATCGACAAGGGCCAACTGCGCGACGTCTCCGGCCTGACCCTGCCCGACGACGGCGACGTGGCGCTGATCATCGACATCCCGGACCTACTTGCGCCCATGGGCGATGGCTCCGGACGGTCGCCGCAACTGGAAGCGCCGCTGACGCCCATCGCCGAACCAGCCGCCGAGCCCGAACACAGTCTAGTGGTCGATGACTCGATCAGGGTACGCGAGGTCGAACGTCACCTTTTTTAGAGCAGGCAGGGTACAAAGTCACCACCGCCGTCAACGGCGAGATGGCGTGAACAAGGCCAAAACGAGTTCCCGGCGGTATCGCAATATCTCTGCCATGCGACGGTTCGTTCCCGGCTCCTCGCTCGAGCGGACTTGGAGTGTTACACCATCCGGCTCCCAGCCCGAGTCTTTCGCAGTGGAACAGGGGAGCGAGTCCAGCGCCCTGTCGACTCCGCGGGCACGGCATGCACCGCGGCGCGGAGTTTTCCGCCCACCGCGACCAGGGACGGGCACGCCGACGGCGTGAAACGCGCGAGCATTCTTTAGTTTGGATCCCAATTCTGGCCTGGTTGGAATCTGTATTGGTCCGGGCGGCAGGATTCGAACCTGCGACCCCCACAACCCCATTGTGGTGCGCTACCAGACTGCGCTACGCCCGGAAAGCCGAGCAGATTACGGCATACATGCTGGGTTGTCAATGTTGGCGACGTTTCAGTTCATGCAAAACTTCTTCGAGTTCAATTCGTAACTGCTTGATGATCTGATGGCTTTGAGAACTATCATGTTTGGCGGCATCACCGGAGAGTTGCTGCCTGGCGCCACCGATCGTGAAGCCTTGCTCATACAGCAGGCTGCGTATCTGGCGCACCGTCAATACATCGTGGCGTTGATAGTAGCGGCGGTTCCCGCGTCGCTTGACGGGCTTGAGTTGGGGAAATTCCTGCTCCCAATACCGCAATACATGCGGCTTCACATCGCACAATTCGCTAACCTCACCAATGGTGAAATAACGCTTGCCCGGAATGGGCGGCAACTCATCGACCTTAGCGATCGTGTCCGTCATAGGCTTCTACCCGCGACTTGAGTTTTTGCCCCGGGCGAAAAGTGACGACTCGGCGGGCCGTAATTGGAATTTCTTCACCCGTTTTAGGATTCCTGCCAGGTCGTTGCTTTTTCTCGCGGAGATCGAAGTTGCCGAAACCGCTGAGCTTGACCTGTTCGCCCCGCTCAAGCGCCGCGCGGATCTCCTCAAAAAACGACTCGACCACGTCTTTGGCCTCGCGCTTATTCAGCCCTAAAACCTCGTAAAGATGCTCGGCCATATCGGCCTTGGTCAATGCCATCAGGTAGTTCTCTCGGCTGGTCGGTTGGCTAGTCGGTTGCGTTTCAAGACTGCAATGCGGCACTCAAGTCAGCGGCAGGTCGGCTGCGTTTCAAGCCCGCAATGCGGCATTCAGGTCGGCGGCGAGTCGAGCCAGCACCCGCGTGATGACCGATTCCACGCCCTCATCGGTAAGTGTCTGAGAATCAGCCTGTAAAATCAATCCCAAAGCCATGCTTTTTCGCCCAGAATCTATGCCGGGTCCGACATAGACATCAAAAAGCACCAGATCCCGCAGCAATTCACCGGCGGCCGCCCATATAGAATCGCGCACGGCGCCGAAGCAAACGCTATCGTCGACGACGATGGCGATGTCACGTCGGATAGACGGAAACTTTGACAAAGGCGTAAACTTGGGCTTGACGCCGTGCCCAAGTACAGCGGTGTTCAATTCAAACAGCTGCACGTCCGGCGGCAGGTCCAAGCTCGCGGCCACCGAGGGATGCAGGGTGCCGAGCCAGCCAACCAGGCTTCCGTCGCGTTCAATACTGGCGCTCTGCCCAGGGTGCAGCGCCGGGTGCGGCCCCGCGGCGACGATGCAGTCGGCGGCACAGCCGCTCGCGGCTAAGACCGCCTCGACATCCGCCTTGAGGTCGTAGAAATCGACCTTTCGCGACGGCTCGCCCCATTGCTCTGGCATCAGCGGCCCAACGCAGAGTCCGGCAAGCATCTCCTGCTGCTGCAAACCGCCTGTCTCGACCTGGAAGCGCAGACCGCTCTCGAACAGCCGCACCCGCGATTGTTGTCGGGACAAATTCTGACGTGCCGCCTGCAACAGGCCGGGCCAGAGGCTGGTGCGCATGACCGAGAGCTCCGCGGACAGCGGATTGGCCAAGGCCAGCGGCGCCAGTTCGGGATCAATTAAGCTTTGCTGTTCGGGGCTGACGAAGCTGTAGGTGATGGCCTCGTGGAATCCACGGCTGACCAGCACTTGGCGCACCCGTTTTAGGTCGAAGGCCATCTCCAACGGCGCCCGCGTCGTCGCCGCCGAGCGGGCATGGGTCACCGGAATATTGTCGTAGCCGTAGACGCGCCCCAGTTCCGCGATCAAATCCACTTCCAGCACCAGGTCGAAACGACTGCTGGGCGGGGTGACGCGCCAACCATCCTCCACGGACTCAACCTGCATGCCGAGCCGCGTCAGGATATCGGAGATGCGCTCATCATCCAGCGCGACACCAAGCACCTGTGCGATCCGGCCCCTTCGGAGCAGCGAGCCCGCGCGCTGGGGTAGGTGGGCGTCACTGACGGCCTCGACGACCGGACCCGGTCGACCACCGACGATATCACACAGCAGCGCGGTGGCACGCTCCATGGCCACGGCTTGCAGTTGCGGATCGACGCCCCGCTCAAAACGGTGTGACGAATCCGTATGCAGCCCGTAGGCCCGTGCCTTACCGGTGATTTCGGTCGGCGCAAAGAAAGCGCTTTCCAGCAGCACATCGCTGCTCGTGTCACTGACGGCGGATTCAGAGCCGCCCATGATCCCGGCCAAGGCCAGGGCTCGGCTGCCGTCGGCGATCACCAGCGTGTCGTCGCGTAGTTCCACGCTGTCGCCGTTGAGCAACGCCAATGGTTCGCCGGCGCGCGCCATTCGGACCTCAATGCCACCCTCAAGCCTTGACAGATCGAATGCGTGCATCGGCTGCCCTAGTTCCAGCAGCACGTAATTGGTCACGTCGACAACGGCACTGATGGGTCGCAAACCGCTGCGGCGCAGTCGCTCCTTCATCCACAGCGGCGTCTCCGTCCGCGGATTGATGCCGCGCAATACCCGACAGAGGTAACGCGGACAGGCCGCGGCTGCCGTGATGTTCACCGGGAATCGGTCGTCGACCTCGGCGGCCACCGGCGTCGAGACCGGCAGTTGAACCGACACCCGATTGAGCACGCCGACCTCACGCGCGACGCCTGCCACGCTGAGACAATCGCCGCGGTCGGGGGTAAGGTCAAGCTCGATGCAGTGGTCGTCCAGTGCCATAAAGGCACGCAAGTCCTCTCCCACCGGAGCCGTGTCCGGCAACTCCATGATACCGTCCGCGCTCTCGGCGAGGCCGAGTTCCGCGACGGAACAGATCATGCCAAAGGACTCGACACCCCGGAGCTTGGCCTTTTTGATCTTGAAATCGCCCGGCAGTCTGGCGCCCAGGATCGCGACAGGGACCCGCATTTCCGCGGCGACGTTGGCCGCGCCGCAGATGATCTGCAGGGGCTCATCGTCCAGACCAACGTCGACCCGGCAGAGGCGCAGCTTGGCCGCGTCCGGGTGCGGCTCGACCGAAATCACATGACCGACCACGACACCACTAAAGCGCGCGGCCGCCGGTTCAACGGCATCCACCTCAAGGCCCGACATGCTTAGTTGGGCAATCAGGGCCGCGGGATCGATGGGCGGATCGACCATTTCCCGCAGCCAGGCTTCACTGAAGCGCATCAAGGTCCTCCTGATCGCGCTGGGACATGGTTCGCGGCAATTGATTATTCATAAAGTCAACTAAATTGCGACAAGAACCTAAGATCATTGTCGAAGTACAGTCGAATATCATCGACGCCGTAGCGCAACATCGCCAGGCGCTCCACACCCATACCAAAGGCATAGCCGAGCCAGCGCTCCGGATCAATGTTGACATGACCCAGCACGGCCGGATGGATCATGCCGCAGCCGAGGACCTCCAGCCATCCGGTCTGTTTGCAGACACGGCAACCGGCACCACCGCATTTGACACATTGGACGTCCACCTCCGCGGACGGCTCGGTGAACGGGAAATATGACGGCCGAAAGCGCAACTGCAGGTCGTCCCGTTCAAAGAAATTGCGCAAGAAGTCGTACAAGACCCCTTTAAGATCGGCAAAGGTGGCCTGCTCGTCGACAAGAAAACCCTCCACCTGATGGAACATTGGCGTGTGCGTCAGGTCCGAGTCGCAACGATAAACACGACCGGGCGCGATGATGCGTAGCGGCGGTGCTTGGCGCTCCATAACGCGGATCTGCACCGGGGAGGTATGGGTACGCAGCAGGCGACCGTCATCGAAATAAAAGGTGTCGTGCATCGCCCGGGCAGGGTGATGCGCAGGGATGTTGAGGGCCTCGAAGTTGTGATAATCGTCCTCAATCTCAGGGCCTTCCTCGACGGCGAAGCCTGCATTCGCGAACAGCCGCTCAATGCGCTGCATGGCACGGGTGATCGGATGCAGGCCACCGACCCGCTGACCTCGACCGGGCAGCGAAACATCGACGCGTTCGCCCGCGAGGCGTTGCTCCAGCGCGGCCTGCTCCAATGCCGCGCGACGCGCATCGACCTGCTCCTGTACGGCCACCTTGATGCGATTGATCGCCTGGCCGGCAGCCGGGCGTTCCTCCTTAGGCAAGGCGCCCAGCGCCTTCAACTGCGCCGTCAGCAGGCCGGACTTGCCCAGATATTGCACCCGCACCTGATCGAGTTCCGTCAGGTCAGTAGCGCGCTCAATCAACTCGAACGCGGCAGCACGCAGGTCATCAATGGCGGCAACTGCGCCTTCACTCATGGTCGAGATCTCCGTGATCAAACCGCAGCGGGGAGACGGGGCCATTTGCTGCAGTGTCGCACCAAATGGCGGCCGCGGGGGACAAGCGCCAACAAGGCCAGTACGGGCTCTCTCATCCTGACGCCCAATTGCCCTGCCGACCTCGCGGTCTCGGGAGCATTAACCACGCCACCGGCGGTTTATCGCAAGCGAAGATGGTTTCCGCGGTGTCGGACCAGACGCTTTGCGCCAGCATTCAGCGGCGCCGAATGGGCGCCGGTCAGGCCTCGGCCAGTGCCGCCTTTGCCTGCTCCGCCAACGCGGCAAAGGCCAGGTCGTCACTGTAGGCGATCTCGGCGAGCACCTTGCGATCGACCTCGACACCTGCCCTGCTGAGACCGTTCATAAACCGGCTATAGGACAAATCGTTCATCCGCGCCGCGGCGTTGATACGCGCGATCCACAAGGCTCGGAATTGACGCTTGCGCTGACGCCGGTCGCGATAGGCGTATTGACCGGCCTTGATAACGGCCTGCTTGGCCACGCGAAAGACCTTGCTGCGGGCACCGTAGTAGCCCTTGGCCTCGCTTAGGACTTTATTGTGACGTGCGCGGGCGGTAACGCCGCGTTTAACTCTTGCCATGGTTAAAATTCTCCGGGTTCGTTCGCTGACTTAAGACCAGCGGCAGGCTGCTAGCAATAGGGCATCATGCGCCGAGCGGCGCGCACATCGCTCTGAGTCAATAGGTGGCCGGCGCGTAGTTGGCGCTTACGCTTTGTGCTTTTCTTGGTCAGGATATGCCGCCGGTGGGAGGCATTGCGTTTGAACGAGCCGGAGGCGGTCAGCGAAAACCGCTTCGCCGCTCCGCGGTTGGTCTTGATTTTGGGCATTTTAGGTCTCCTTAAAGACTGCTCTCGAGTTGAGGCTGATTTTTAGTTGCAGCGACTCGGGAGCCCTCCCCCGGCCGCGGCTTGGAGTATCTGACCCGCGCCGGCCAGGATTTGTCATCCGTTCGGCGCCGATCGTTTCGGGAAACTATTTCTTCTTCGGCCCCAGCACCATGATCATCTGCCGACCCTCCATCTGCGGTTGCTGCTCGACAACGCTGAGATCGGCCAAGTCGGTCTCGACCCGACGCAGCAGTTCCAATCCCAATTCTCGGTGGGCATGCTCACGACCACGGAAACGCATTGTGACCTTGGCCTTGTCCCCCTCATTGAGGAAGCGCGTCAAGTTACGCAGCTTGACTTGATAGTCGCCGATATCGGTACCGGGACGGAATTTGACTTCCTTGACCTGAACCTGCTTCTGCTTCTTGCGCGCCTCGGCCTGCTTCTTTTTTTGATCGAAACGGAAGCGACCATAATCCATCAGACGGCAGACCGGTGGATCGGCGTTGGGCACGATCTCGACGAGGTCGAGCGACTCGGCGGTCGCCCTGGCCAACGCCGTGGCCAGATCAACGACCCCGACTTGATCTCCATCCGCGCCGATCAATCTGACTTGCGGGACCGTGATGTCCTCGTTGACGCGGTTACGTTTTGGTGCAGCGATAGCAGGCTCCTCCAATAGACAAAAACAACAGCCCCGGCGGCCGGCGACGACCCAAGCGCCGCGACCGGATTGAGACTGGGTTAGATTCGATTTGCAACCGCATCGGTCAGCATGTCGATACAGGCATCGACACTGAGGCTGCCCAGATCCTGACCTTTGCGATCACGGGCGGCCAACGCCCCTTGCTCGACCTCGCGGTCACCCACGACCAGTAAAAATGGAACCCTTTGCAGGGTGTGCTCACGGATTTTAAAGCCGATCTTCTCGTTCCTCAAGTCCGATTCGACACGGAATCCGTTGCTTCGCAGGGTCTTAGTCAACTGTTTGACATAATCCGCTTGCCGATCGGTGATATTCATGATCATCGCCTGCACCGGCGATAACCAGACCGGCAATGCACCCGCATAGTGCTCGATCAGGATACCGATAAAACGCTCCATGGAACCCAGGATGGCGCGGTGAATCATCACCGGTACCTGCCTGCTATTGTCCTCGGCGATGTAGTGCGCGTCGAGACGGCCAGGCATCGAGAAATCGACTTGAACCGTGCCGCACTGCCAGGTGCGCCCAATACTGTCACGTAAGGTAAACTCGATCTTCGGGCCGTAGAACGCGCCCTCCCCCGGCTTCACCTTGAAAGTCAATCCCTTGTCCCGAAGCGACTGATCAAGCGCCGCCTCGCCCTTGTCCCACAAATCATCGCTGCCGACCCGCTTCTCGGGGCGCAGCGACAAGGCCAGCTCGATCTGATCGAAGCCGAAGTCCCGATAGGTCTCGAAGACCATATCGATTAGGGTCGCGACCTCTTGCTGCAGTTGGTCTTCGGTGCAGAAGACATGGGCGTCGTCTTGAGTGAAGCGACGCGCCCGCATCAGCCCATGCAGCGTTCCCGAAGGCTCGTTGCGGTGCACGACACCAAATTCGGCGATCCGCAGCGGCAGGTCGCGATAACTCTTCAGGCCCTGATTGTAGAGCTGGATATGCCCCGGACAGTTCATCGGCTTGATCGCGTAGTCACGATCGTCCAGATGCGTCGTAAACATGTCATCGGCGAACTTCTCCCAATGGCCAGAACGCTCCCATAGCGAACGATCGAGCACCTGAGGCGTTTCCACCTCCTGGTAGCCATATTCGCCGAGTTTCTCGCGCATGTATCGCTCGACCTCCCGATACACCACCCGCCCCTGGTGGTGCCAGAAGGCCATCCCCGGGGCCTCGTCTTGAAAATGGAACAGATCCAATTGCTTGCCAAGCCGGCGATGGTCGCGCTTCTCGGCCTCTTCGAGGCGATGCAGATAGGTCTTGAGTTCCTTCTTATCGCGCCAGGCCGTGCCGTAGATGCGTTGCAGCATCGGATTGCGCGAGTCACCGCGCCAATAGGCACCGGCCACCTTGGTCAGCTTGAAACCGTTGCCGAGTTTGCCGGTGCTGGGCAGGTGCGGGCCGCGACAGACATCGAACCAACTGCCCTGGCGATAGATGGATACTTCCTCGCCTTGCGGGATGACATCTTCGATGATCTCGACCTTGTAGGCCTCGCCGAGTTCGCCAAAGGCGCGCTTTGCCTGGTCGCGGTCCCAGACCTCGCGTTTGATCGGCAGGTCGCGCTTAACGATCTCCTGCATGCGCCGTTCAATAGCGGCTAGATCATCCGGCGTAAAGGGCTCATCACGGGCGAAGTCGTAGTAGAAGCCATTCTCGATCGCAGGGCCAATGGTCACCTGCGTGCCTGGATAGAGTTCCTGAACGGCTTGCGCCATCACATGGGCCGCGTCGTGGCGCAGCAACTCCAGCGCATCGTCATCGTTGCGGGTGACGATCGCCAACTCGGCATCGCCGTCGATCACATAGGAGGTATCCACCAACGCCCCGTCGACACGCCCGGCAAGCGCCGCCTTGGCAAGCCCGGGGCCGATGTCGGTTGCAACATGATGCACCGATACAGGAGCGTTATAGCGACGTTGCGATCCGTCGGGAAGGGTGATCTGCGGCATGAGAAAACCTGACTCTCAGTGGTGATCGATACGAGGGATCACGTGATGGAACTGGATGGTGGCGCTGGGCGCCATGGCATTGTGCTGGACCGCCCAAGCTTGCCCAATTGACCGCCCGTTTGGCTGCCAATCCGCGCACAAGGATGCGTTGCATGTACAACACTAGGGTCTCGTTGGCCCGACCCCGAAAAAGGCAACCAAAGGGCGCTGGAGACGAGCGGCCCAAAGTAAAAGCCGCCAGCCTCCGCAACAACGCCCTGTAGGCGCCATATCGGAGGCTGACGGCTCTTGTTTGGTAGGCGCGAGTGGACTCGAACCACCGACCCCCACCATGTCAAGGTGGTGCTCTAACCAGCTGAGCTACGCGCCTGTCGCGAGCCCGTAAGAATACTAAATTCTGGCGATGGTTGGCAAGCACCTAGGACAGATATTTTGGTTCGTAGGCATTAACCAGCGGTGCCGGGTGCGACTAAGGTCGGACGGGCCACGCGCCCTTCACTCAAAAGCGCCCCGCTCTATCCACCTGACGATAGGCCGTCGCCCCACCCAGCGCCGCCATCAACGAGGCCGCTGCGAAGGTCGTGGTCGGTCCAGCGGAGGACCAGAGCAGCCCGCTGATCAGGCTGCCGAGGGCACCGCCGACGCCGAAGCTGGCGCTGTTATACAGCGCCTGACCACGACCCTGGGTCGGACCCGGAAAGTAGTGATGGGTCAAATGGATCGCGGAGGCATGAAAGGCGCCGAAGCTGAACGCGTGCAGTGATTGCGCCAGAATCTGCACCGCGGCAAGATTGATGAAGAGCCCGATCAACAGCCAACGCACGACCGCAAGCGCAAGGCTCAGCAGAAGCATGCGCCGAGCGCCAAAGCGGTCCAGCAACCGGTGCATGCCCAAGAACACAATGACTTCAATGGCGACACCCAGCGCCCAAAGGGCGCCGATGGTAGTGCTGTCGTAACCCTTGGATTCCAGATAGATCGAATAGAAGGCGTAATAGGCACCGTGGCTCGCCTGCATCAACATGCAGGTGCCAAGGAAGAACAGGATCTCCGGGCGCCGGACCAGGGCGCGCATCGACAAGTGCGCGTCGTGCCCGACCGCATGACCGCGGTCCGGAACCAGCAGACAACTGAGCCAGACCCCTACAAACAGCACCAGCACCGTAATCGGGATGATGCCGCTGCCCGCGCGCTCCTGCCACCAGCCAATCAGGCTGACACTGATGATAAAGCCAACGCTACCCCAGACCCGAACGCTGGCATAGCGGTTCACGCGCGCCCCCAGATGATTAAAGGTCACCGATTCCATCAGGGGAAGCGGCGCGTTCCAGAAGAAGCTGAACACCGTCATCACCAGCGCCATAGACCAAAAGCCATCGGTCCAGAAGACACCGATGAAGCACAGCACCGCCAAGCCGGCACCCAGGCGCACGATGGGCATGCGCTGCCCGGCGCGGTCCGCGAGCAGACCCCAGACGTTGGGCGCGACGATCTTGGTGCCCATCAAGATCGCCATCAGCACGCCGATGGCGGCCGGCTGAAAACCGCGTTCCAACAAGTAGGGGCCCCAAAACGGGACCAGGGCGCCGAGCGCGGCAAAATGAAAAAAATAATAGCTGGAGAGTCGCGCGTAGGGCATGGCCTGCTCAGCGGACGCCGGCGACGATCGGACCAGCCGCCACCGAATCAGCGATTGCCTGGCGGAATCGGCGCCAGCGGCGGCTGCACACCGGCATTTTGTCCACGATGGCGCAGCAGGTGATCGGCTAGCACCATGGCGAGCATGGCCTCGGCGATGGGGGTAGCGCGGATGCCGACGCAAGGGTCATGGCGCCCCTGAGTGATGAGCTCGGTCGCGCTGCCATTGAGGTCCACCGTGCGCCCCGGCAAGCGGATGCTGGAGGTCGGCTTCAACGCCAGGCGCGCGACGATGTGCTGGCCGGTCGAGATGCCGCCGAGCACGCCACCGGCATTGTTGCTGAGAAAACCCTCGGGGCTAATCTCGTCGCGGTGCTCGGTACCCTTCTGCTCGACACAGGCAAAGCCGGCACCGATCTCAACGCCCTTGACGGCGTTGATGCTCATCAGCGCATGGGCGATATCGGCATCCAAACGGTCGAAAATGGGCTCACCAAGCCCCGGTGGCAGCCCCTCGGCGATAACGGTGACCTCAGCACCGATGGAGTTCCCCTCCTTGCGCAGGGCGTCCATATAGGCCTCCAGTTCCGGCACCCGAGCGGCATCCGGACAAAAGAACGGGTTTTGGTCGACCTGCCCCCAATCGAACCTCGGCGCCCCTGGATCGCAGGTTCGGATCGGCCCCAGCCGCGATAGATAGCCGCGGATGCGCACTCCGGCCTGGGCCTTCAGCAGCACCTTGCCGATGCCGCCCGCGGCGACGCGGATGGCGGTCTCGCGCGCCGAAGAGCGCCCGCCGCCGCGGTAGTCGCGCAGTCCGTATTTCATCGTGTAGCTGTAGTCCGCGTGGCCGGGGCGGAACTTGGCGGCAATCTCCGAATAATCCTTCGAGCGCTGATCCTGGTTCTGGATGATCAACCCGATAGGCGCACCGGTGGTGAGCCCCTCGAACACCCCGGACAGGATCTGCACCTGGTCCGACTCACGGCGCTGCGTCGTATGGCGAGACTTGCCGGGCGCGCGCCGGTCGAGATCGCGCTGCAAGTCCCGCTCGCTCAGCGGCAAGCCCGGCGGACAGCCGTCGACAATCCCGCCAATCGCAGGACCATGGCTCTCGCCAAAGCTGGTGACAACGAAAGACCGACCGAAGCTGTTTCCTGACATGAGTAGCGGGCGTCAATATGTAGCGAACGTCAAGAGACAGTTAACGATATTGGCTCTAACGTGGGCGGGTGGACCATCGCCAGAAATCGGACGCAGCGCATCCACCATCCAGCAAACCTAATTGACCGGCGGCGGCACCATATCGGCCGCGGTCAGCCATTCATTGCCCTTGGCGAGCACATCGCGGCTCAGGGTGCTGGTCGCCTGATGCAACAAAATGCCGTTGATGATGTAGTTGTAGCGAGAAGAAAGGTAGTCGAATTCGGCCTGAAACAGCTGCCGCTGGGCGTTCAGAACATCGACCTGTGTTCGCGTACCAACCTCAAGACCAGCCTGCGTCGATTCCAACGAACTGCGGGCCGAGACGATGGCCGCCTGGCGCGCCTTGACATCGCTGATGCTGGACAGGATGCCGCGGAAGGCATCCTTGACCTGATTGATCACGGCCCGGCGTTGCTGGTCGAGCCGGTCCTGCGCGGCGCGAAAGTTGTGTCCGGCCTGACGAGTCCGCGAGGCCACGGCGCCGCCCTGGTAAATCGGAATATTGACATTAAGCCCGACGAAGGCGGAGTCCGTATCGGTATTGAACTCGGCACCGGAGCGATTGATGTCGTAGCCCGCCTGCATATCTAGCGACGGATAGTAGCCAGACCGCTCGATCTCAATACTCTTGCGTGCGGCCTCGGCGGCCTGCTTAGCGGCGACGATGCCAAAGTTGTTGGCCAAGGCCGTCTCTGCCCAAATGTTAATGTCGTTGGGCTGCGGCGGTGCCAGCGGCAGCCGATCGCCGAGGCGCGCCAAAGGCACCGAAACGGGGCCGACGATACGGCGCAGGGCCTCCCAGGCGTTGTTGAGGTCGTTTTCGGCCGTGATTAAATTCGCCCGCGAGCGGTCGTACGCGGCCAGGCTGTCGTTGACGTCGGTGATCGCAACCAACCCGACCTCAAAGCGCTGCCTAGACTGCTCGAGCTGACGCTCGTCGGCCGCCACCAGGGCCTGCTGAACGCGCACCGCATCCGCCGAACGCAGCACCTGGAAGTAGGCTTCAGTGGTGCGCACCATGAGTTCGATCTCAGCATCACGATATTCTGCCTCGGCCTGGGCGATGGTGTTGTCCGACTGGCTCAGCCGCACCCAGTCGGCACGATTGTAGACGGACTGCGACAGCACGGCGGCGGCACCGGACGTGTCAAAGGTATCGTTGCGGCTGAAGCTGCCCTGTATGTTTGAGCCGCTGGCCTTGACGTTCTGATAGTCGGCGTCGGCGGTGACGGCGAAATTCGGCAGCAGCAGCGCACGCGCCTGCGGCTTGACCTCTCTGGTTGCGTAGAGCGTCTGTTCGGCCTCACGCAAGGTCGGGTCGCTCTTGACGGCGAGGTCATAGATGCCGAGCAAATCTTCGGCCCGCGTCGATTGCGAAACGGCAAGACCGATCGACATCAAGAGTGCCGGCAACAACTTGTTCATATTTTCTGAGATCCCAGGAAACAGCGACGGCACTATTGAAGACCCGTGCCATGAGGCCGTGAAGTATAGGCGATGAGGTGGCGCCGCCACAATCGTCCTCGCACCCGAACCAGGGAGTCGACCAACCTTATCGAACGTTAATTCTGCTATTTAACTCAAGCTATTAACGCAGGAGAAGGAAGTCGAAAACCCACCTTTACGGCGCTGATGCCTCAAGCAGAGGCGCATCAAACACCGACACACCACGCATGGCCCCCACCCGTCAGCCATTTTGCATGCCACCCCACCGCTCTGCCGATGACAACTGACAAAGACCGCGAACGCCAATGTCTAGCGCAACCATAAGGCAGGCCGACCATTCCTTTTACCGTTGGTCGGACCTGCTCGCGATGGTCCGCGATCACCGCCGCGAACTGATCCTGGCCAACGTCATCGCCGTCCTCGGCACACTCGCCGCGGTGCCGGTCCCGTTATTGATGCCAGTGCTGGTCGACGAGGTATTGCTCGACCAACCCGGCACCGCGGTGCGGATCATGAACGGGGTCTTCCCGGCGGCATGGCATGGGCCGGTGCTCTATATCGTTGCGGCGTTGGCCTTGACCCTACTGCTCCGGATTGTATCGGTTGCCCTCGGCATCTGGCAGTCGCGTGAATTCACCCTGATCTCTAAGGACGTGATCTATCGCATCCGCCGCGACCTGCTGCTGCGCCTGCAACGTGTCTCAATGGCCGAATACGAGACCGTCGGCAGCGGCACGGTAGCCTCGCATCTGGTCACCGACCTGGACGCCGTCGACGATTTTATCGGCAGTGCCGTGTCGAAATTGATCGTTGCCGTGCTCAGCATCCTCGGCACCGCGGCGATATTGCTGTGGATGCACTGGCAACTCGGTCTGTTCATCTTAGTGCTTAATCCGGTCGTGATCTACGTGACGACCCTGTTCGGTCGCCGCGTCAAAGAGATGAAGCGGCGCGAAAATAGCGCCTACCAGGCCTTTCAGGAGAGCCTGTCGGAGACCTTGGAGGCGATCCAGCAGATCCGCGCCAGCAATCGCGAGCGCTTCTACATCGGCCGCGGCATCGACAGCGCCGACGCCATCCGCCAATTTTCCAGCGCCTTCAGTTGGAAAAGTGAAGCCGCGAATCGATTTTCCTTTCTCGTCTTTCTGCTCGGGTTTGATCTGTTTCGCGCCGTCAGCATGCTGCTGGTGCTGTTCTCCGACCTCAGCATCGGCGAGATGCTGGCGTTTTTCGCTTACCTCTGGTTCATGATGGGACCGGTACAGGAGGTACTGACGGTGCAATACGACTTCCATGGCGCCCAAGCGGCACTGAATCGTTTAAACAGCCTGACGGATATGAACCTGGAGCCGCGGTTTCCGCACCTGCGCGATCCCTTCATCGGCCCGCGCACCGTCGGGATTGAACTGGATAACGTCAGCTTTGCCTACGGCGACGGACCGACGGTATTGGACGGGGTCTCTTTTCGCATCGCACCGGGCGAGAAGCTTGCCGTGGTCGGTGCTAGCGGCGGCGGCAAGACGACGCTGGTGCAGGTATTGCTTGGGCTCTACCCGCCGCGTGCCGGTCATATCCTATTCGATGCCGTGCCGCTGGAGAAGATCGGCATGGACGTAGTGCGCGACAACGTCGCCACGGTCTTACAGCACCCAGCGCTGTTCCACGATACGCTGCGCATGAACCTGACTCTGGGACGGGAAACCCCTGAAACAGCCCTTTGGAACGCGCTGCGGGTGGCACAACTCGACGGCGTGGTTGCTGGACTGGACGACGGTCTGAACACCCTGGTCGGTCGCGGCGGCATCCGTTTGTCCGGCGGACAGCGGCAGCGTCTGGCGGTAGCGCGCATGGTGCTTGCCGACCCGAAGGTGGTCATCCTGGACGAGGCCACGTCCGCCCTCGACAGCGCCACTGAAGCTCGGTTGCACTCGGCGCTGGAGCAGTTCCTCACGGGTCGCACCACGCTGATCATCGCCCACCGACTCAGTGCCGTGCGCCGCGCGGACCGCGTCCTGGTCCTCGAGCACGGACGGGTCGTCGAGCAAGGCCGGCACGAGGATCTGATCGACGGCGACGGACTCTATGCGGCGCTGTATGCGCGGCAGGCGTAGCATCCTAATCCCAATGATCACAAAGAGCCCTTTTCGTCCCGCCTGGTGGCTGCCAAGCCCGCATCTGCAGACCCTGTGGCCGAGCTTGGCGCGGCGATGCCCGCGCCCTCCATTAGAGTCGCGGCGCATCGAGTTGGCCGATGGTGACTTTATTGATCTCGCCATCGGCAACGGCGACGGGCCGCGCGTGTTGATCGTGCACGGACTCGAGGGCGATATGAACTCTCACTATGCCGGCTCGCTGGTAGCGCGCCTGGCACGCGAGGGTTTTGTGCCGGTATTCATGCACCTGCGCGGTTGCAGCGGCGAGCCCAACCGGCTCGACCGCGCCTATCACTCCGGCGCCAGCGAAGACCTCGCTGAGGTGTTGGCCGCACTGACGACGGACCGACAGGGGCCGCCGGCTGCCGCCGTGGGCTTCTCACTCGGTGCGAATCTGCTGCTGAAATACCTCGGCGAGCGCGAGCAGCCGCGGACCCGGCATGCGATCGCGGTCTCGCCGCCGTTCGTGCTGCGCGATGCCATGTTGCGACTCAACATCGGCCACTCGCGCATCTACCGCCACTATCTGATCACGCGGCTCAAGCAAAGCCACCGCGATAGGTTCAGCGAGCGACCCGCGCCGCTTGATTTAGACCTGGACGGAATCAAAGACTTCAACAGCTTCGACGAGCAGATCACGGCCCCGCTATCGGGCTTCGATGGCGTCTTCGACTACTACAACCGTGCCAGTTGCCGACAGTTCTTGCAACAGATCCAAACACCGACACTGATCATCCACGCCGCCGATGACCCCTTCATGTTCCCGGCAACGGTGCCCTTCGAGCATGAACTTGGCCCCGGCGTCACGCTGGAACTGGCAAGCCGCGGCGGTCATGTCGGCTTTATCAGTGGCGCCCTACCCTGGCGCCCGGTCTACTGGCTGGAGGAGCGCATCATCGAACATCTGCGCGAAAAGCTCCTCCGCTGAACCAATCGCCGGCGTGCATGAGGCCCGGATCATCTCGCCAGTGCCTGATGTGCTTCAGCTTCAGCGCAGCCGACGGCCCTTTTTCGAGTAGACCGCGGCAACCAATTCCGCCCAGAGTTCGCGATAGGCACTGGTGACCGCGCTCGCTGGCGCATAGGCCGGCAGCGGCGTGCGATGCAGACCCATACGCTCTACCTCGGGCGCCTGCGGGATGGACGTGCTGAGCATGTTCGGGTAGTCCTGAGACAGTTGCGCCATGGTCTCGGCGTGCAGGGAGCGCGCGGCGTCAACCATTGAAAAGAAAGGCAGCAGGCGCAGCTTGCCCTGGGCATTGTCTTTGCCCAAAAACGCATCAAGCTGATCCAGGGTGCGTGCCGACAAGGTGCTCGGGATCACTGGCACCAGCAGTGCATTGGCGGCGCGGAAAATGTTCTCGGACATCAACGAAATGCTGGGTGGACAGTCCAGAATCACTAGGTCGTAGTCGCGGCGAATGGGTGCAAGCAGGCGTTCAAGTTGAGCGGTCGGGCGTTTCTTGGCGCCCTCCAGCAGGATATCCATATTGCGGTAAGAGAAATCCGCTGGCAGCAGGTCCAGCAGATCGAAGTCCGTACCCTTGATGACGTCGTCGAGTTCAGGCTTACGCCGCAGCAATGCGCCGCCGCCGCCCTTGACCTTGGGTTTGATGCGAAAATAGAAGCTGCTCGCCCCCTGCGGATCCAGGTCCCAAACCAGGGTGCGTCTGCCCTCGGCGGCGGAGAGATAAGCCATATTGACGGCGGTCGAGGTCTTGCCAACGCCGCCCTTGATGCTGTAAACACCGATGATTTTCATGCGTTAGCATCCCTCGCGGCAGCGGCGCCGACACCGCGGGCGCCGAATAGCCGCTCGAACGCAGCCCGGTTGGTTGGGCTGTCAAACTCAGCGAAGGTCTTGGAAAATTGCTGCCGTGCGCGTTGCTGACCCTCAAGCATGGTCCGAATCAAGGCCCCCATCGACAGCAGCGTGGCCACCCCACAGGCACCCTCGGCATGCATGCGCCGGGCCGTCTCGGCAAGGTGAGCGGCCTGTACCTCCAAGTCTTGAAAGCTGCCGAGATTGTCGAGCAGCACCTTGCACTGTTTGATCGGCTTGCGCATCTCGCGCGACGGATACAGGCTTTCAAAGAACTCCATCAGATAACGCAGCTTCTTGCAGGTCTTGCGCAATTCATGCAGTTCCGCGGCCGGAGAGACGTGGGTGATCGCCCTGCCCTCCCGGCGCAGGCGCTGATAGACGCTGCGCAGGCGGCGGTCGGCGACCGACTTGATAGACCGTTCACCGTCCAGGCCGTCGGCGGGGGGTGGCGGCGGGGTTTGGGGCGCCATTGCGCTCATGCTTGATGCCGGTTGTGATAGCGGCTCGGATGCCGGCCCAGATTGCGGGCCGGCTGGAGACCCTGTTTGCGCCCCAGATAGAGATGAGTCGCGTGGCGTTGGCGCCTCCAAAAACGCACGCCAGTCGCGCCGCAACGCCTGAAACCGTGGCGACTTCAGTGCCTCGGCGAGCTTCGCCTGCTCCTCGGCATAATGGCCGATCAACCAGTCGCGTAGCGGCTCAAGCCCGTCGCGCATTGCCTCCGGCAGGCTGTCGCGCAGCGTCGGGAAGTCGAGCAAATAGACATCCAGGTCACGCACCGGGCCGGTCACCTGCTGCAGCCAGGCGAAGCGGGCCTTGAAGTCCTCGACGATCGGCGGCGCAAAGACCCCCTTGATCTGTGACAACGCCGAGCGCGTGCGCCGCGTCGCGACCCGCAGATCATGCAAGAACTCCACATCGAGATTCTTGACCGTCCCCTCGACGTTTGCCTCCAGGGTATCAAAGAGCCCGTGCAAGATCGCCTTGGCGGCGGCATCGGCCCGCTGCTCGGGATCGATACGATAGGCCAGCTTGGTCGAATAGCCCCCAGGCCGGCACCCGGCGGCCGTCATCGCATCAAAGAACAGCGGCGTGGCGGATTCATGCTCGCCAGCGGAAAAGCCGAGCGACTGCTCTAGCCGCCGGAGCGTATCGTCCATCTCGCGAGCATAGCCGCGCACCGGCAACAGGCGCAGCCGCGGGGGTAACGCCACCGCGGCTGGTTCGGGCCCGCGCAAGCTCGCCTCTTCGATGACGATGCGCACGACGGTCTTGTCGTCCTCGTTCAACACCCGCAGGCGTTGGGCGCGGATGGCAACCTCGGCCATCGGCAGCAGGCGACGGATGCCGAGGATCGGCGCCAGCAGGTCGCTTACCGGTCCATCTGGCAACGCATCGGCGAAGCCCGGCTCGGTATTAGTCGTTTGCCGCGCGATAACGACACCGTCGTTGCGGAGATCAAGCCAGCGCAACTCGCGCGGCGCCGCCCCTGCAATGCGTTCCTCCAGGGCAACACCGGCCTGATAGAGGCTCCAATCGAAGCTGTCGAGATAGCGGCATAGGGATTCACCGGCCGGCCTCTCGCTGGCGCCATGAGCATACCTGTCGTCCAGCCTGGCAGCCGATCTGGCGACCGGCCCGGCGATGGGCTCAGCGATGGGCGCACCGGATAACTCCGGCACGACTTCACTTTGCTCCCGCAGACTTGAACGGATCATTGTGGCCAGGCTCGACGGATCAGTCGTCAGCGGCAGCAAAAATTCTCTAGACACCGGATGCATTGCGTTGTTGGCTTATCTTCGATTGATTCAACTGCCGCGGCAGCCTGCTGGTGACTATACCCGACAACCGAGCACAACGGCAGACCATCTAGAACGCCCCAAGAACCACTTCGCTTTTTGGACAGTTCGGAGCCGGCAGGTCATACTCGTCGTTCTGATGAGGGTCACGCGGGAGCGCGTCGGCGACGAACGATCTAGATGCGTAAGCGCCTGGTACCGCTGGTCTCTGGATGCTGTATGCACTGTCCTCCGCGCCGCGCGCAGCGCGGTTACGCGCATTTTTTTCCCTACAGTCGGCGCTTCAACGTTCGCCTAGACGGGCCTGCGGTGAGCAGACGAAGCATCGGAGGACCTCCTGCTGCGATCCCTAGCTGTCGGCATCGCGCGCCTGATCCGATTCGGGTTACGCTGTGCGAACCCGACCCACGGCGAACCTTTGCACAGTCTCAGATAAAGTCGTTCATCCAATCGTACCGCCAAACCTTGCGGTGCGGCCCGGCACACCCGAGCGGCCATGCAACCGGCCAGAGCGTTCGACCTCGCCATCCGCTAGACTCCCAGCAACGACGCCCGGATGCCGGTGCGCATGTTGCGCTATTTGACCGATTTGCTGATGGCGCGCCCCGGTCTGCCGGTCCGGCAATGCCTGATCTACATCGGCAAGGCCCGCTGTCGATGGCCGCTGGCCTCAGATGAGCCGTTTCGGCCACGAGGTCGGTCCTAGAAAACGCGCGTAACCGCGCTGCGCACGGTACAGAGGACAGCGAATTCAGCATCCAGAGACCAGCGGTCAGCGGATAGTGATCCGCGCAACACTCTGAAGCCGTCCTTACCGCCCCGGTTATCCCGGGGGACTTGGCCGCGGCAGTGCTCTGACAGATCGACCAAATGGTAGTGGAAGCTCGGCACCAGCGCCTTGATGTCCTGCGGCAGCGGCTCGACCAGCCCGTAAAACCTGCTCGGCGCTTTCCAGCGCTCCACTCCGTGGTAGATGACGAGCGAATAGACCGGCGGCAGTATGACCTTCTACACACCGACCGAAATCAAGCGATCAAGACCGCTTATGCCAGCGGCGGGTACAGCATGACGGAGATCGGCGACTATTTCGGACTAGACCAATCACGCATCAGTAAGATCATTCGTGCCGCACCCGCGCGGCGAGGCCAAGACGAGGCATATCACACGACTTCGCCCGTCTCTGCCGCCCCCGGAATTCCGCGCGGGAGCAGCGGGGCCAGGGCGCGTCGGGCTCGATGATCGGGCCGGGCGATGGGAATGCGCCGGATGCGTGGATTGCCAACGAGCAGCCAGTCGGGCAGATCGCCCTCACGCTCGACCTGCCAGATCAGGCTGTTGTAGGCCGCGCGCCGGTCCTGGCCCACCGGCCTTGGCCGCGCCCGGTGGGAACTTTGAGTGGCAGAAAGCGCAATAGATCGCTCAGCCAGCAAGCCTTATGAGGATACCACCACGGGCGTTCGCGCAAACGCTGCCGGATAGGCTTGCAGCGCTGAGGGTCGAGAATTCGCGTCTGATCGCATTGCTGGAGGCCCGACTGGCACGCCGATGCGGTTCCTGTGGACCGTGGGGCGACGGCTGAGAGGCTGACGCCCTCCCCGCTTCAGCCCCGCCTGTGTCTGTGTCAGGCCGGCTCGGGCCGTTCCCGTTCTCTGATCGGCATCGGGATCACATCCGCACGCACTTGGTTGACGGTCACCGCTTTCAAGGTCGGTGTCGGCAACAGCGCGACCCCTTCACCTTGTTTGGAGAGCAAGCCGGCCGGCAGGCCGGTCAGCGCCTCGATGTCGGCGGGCGCGAGGCGCAGGTGCGCGAGCAGGCGCTCGACCGTGAATCCACCCTGGGTCAATAGCAGTCGAATGGAGCGTTCCAGCAAGCGCGGCTGTTCGCTGGGCAGCCCATCGTCGTAGGGCTCGCCGCGGGTCCAACCGCGTGCGCTGCTGTACTTGAACAGGCGCCCGGCGTGTTCCTCAGTGATCAGACCGAGATCCTTGCAGCGGTAAATCATCGCAGCGATGGACGCGCCCCAGCGGGGTTTGTGTGTGCGCAGGGCGTCGAGCGAGACCTCCGGCACCTCGCGGATGAAGCCGTCGGCCGGTAGTAGAAAGGCGCTGGCGAATCGGTGTGCCTGGTGCTCAAGTTCTTTGAACTCGTCGCGATGCGTGAGCGCGCCGCGGTCGACATTGCGATGCAGGACCAGATGGCCAAGCTCGTGGCCAGCGTCGAAGCGCGAGCGCACAGCGGTATGCTTGTCCGAGGAGATCAGCACGTAGGGGCGGTCATCGGCGCTCGACCAGTGCGAGACGCCATCAATGGACGGGGCCTCGAAGGAGCAGCGCCCGACGACGATACCGGCATTTTCCAGTACCAGCAAGACGTCCGGGATCGGCGCGCGACCGAGGCCCCAGTGCGCACGCACGGCAAAGGCCGCCGCCTCGATGTCGCGCGCCTGAAGCAGGCGAAAATCAGCCCCACCCAGATCCGGTACATCCGGCGCTGGCAGGTCTACCCACTCCTGCAGATCCTGGCTGATGCGCTGCAACCAGAGCAGACGCTGCTCGATGCGCTCGCGCGCGCGCTTGGTGGCATTGGCCATGGAGCGAAAGAAACGCGGGCGCTCGCCAGCGTCGAAGGGCGGATTGAGAAAATACTCAAGCGGAACGCGCAGCACCTGGGCCAGCGCTTCGAGCGTCTTGTGGTCGGGCGTTTGCTGCCCGGTCTCCCACTTGCTAACGCTCGGCGCCGCGCGATGCACGGCGTTGGCGACGGCACTGCGCGTGAGACCGCGGGCGAGCCGCGCTTGGGTCAATTGTGCTGGCTGGAAGCCAGGGGTTGGTCCGCCCATTGTTGTGACTCTTTAGTGTGCGTGTTCACCGCACGGGGTTGTCTTTGCGTTGCCGGCGTTGCTTGAGCACCGGCCGGGCCTTGTCGATTGGCGGCACGTTCTGGTCGGCGTAGGCCGAAAATAGCTGCTCGAACGTCACCAGCAGGGACCAGCCCTGCAGGTCGCGTGTTGGCACGCCGAAGCCGAGCCGCATCGGTACGGTCTCGTCCTGCCCGGTGCCCGGTCGCGCATAAAGCACGACGACGACGGCGTACTGGTCAGCGTCAGGATCGGTGTCGTCCCACAGTGTGAGCTGCCTGCCATCGCCGGGATTGTTCCGCGCCAGCGCCTGCTTGTACTCCTTGTCCTCGACCGGATCGCCCCAGTGATCGACCTTGGTATGGCCAAGCAAAAACTGGTTGCTCGATACCAAAACGAACGGATGCGTATTCACATGCTCATAGCGCCAGGGCATACCGACGTCCTCGGCGCTGCGACGCAGCGCCTCGCCACGCTCGAAATAGCGCGTTATCCCAAGCCGCATGCGATGCGCGGGCGACTCGGTCGGTGTCCGCTCGGCCTGCCGCTGCGCGATGGCGGCACTCTCGGTCATCCGCTCTTCAATCCGGTGGAAGAACGCCTCGGGAATCGCCGGGAGGATGGATTTAAGCAGATCGGACATGCTTTGCAACCTTGGCAAGAAAAAAGATGATCTTTCGCGAAACCTGATTATAGTGTGAAAAAGTTTCGCGAAACGGGCGACCGGTAGCGGCTCGGAAGGGCTTTTTTCGCTCCATCGGTGACTTGGGTGCGGTTCCTGCGTAACCGCACCTGATGTGAACCTTAAGAAGCCCCGTCACATAATGAAATGGCAAGAAGAACCCGGTCTATACAAGGTTTTCCCGAACTTTTCCCGGAGACTAGTCCACCCTCTCGTTATCTCAGGCGCGTTATCTCAGGCCGCCACCGTGCCCTGCGCACCGGGCGGCAGCCCGGCGCGCGTCCAGCAGATTGCCCGCAAGCGGGCCCCTACGGCGCACATGCCGCGCTTTAGGAGCCCGCTTGCGGGCGACAACGACGACGCGTACCACGGCCTGCCCTCGACTGGCACGCAGGGTTGCCGGAATGACACGAAGACCAGGTCCGGGTTGCCCTGGGCACCGGAGTAGATCTGCGGGGCATCGCCGCTATCGGTCGGCCCATCGATTATGACGTTGAACAGATCCGCCTCAGCCAGTCGCGATGCCCGGCGAGCCGACCATGGGCGGCGTCGAAGAACAGCGCCTGCGGTCGCTCGCTGACCGGGCCGCGGCTGCCACTGCCGATGGCGCGCCCGTCCAAGTTGCGGATCGGCGTGACCTCGGCGGCGGTGCCGGTCAAGAAGGCCTCGTCGGCGGTGTAGACCTCGTCGCGGGTGATGCAGGAATCATTCGTGCCGCACCCGCGCGGGGAGGCCAAGACGAGGCATGAGTCAAGACCCCGTGCGTTTGCGTTTGACCCCGTGCGTTGTGACCCCGTGCGTGCTTTGACCCCGTGCGTGCTCGGATGCCCTGGTGCTGGCGCTGCTCTGTGATTTCGGCGACCGCGACCCGCAACTGGTGGTCAACGACATCTTCCTGCGCCTGCGCGCACTCTGCGGCGACAGCGAGAAGCGCCTGCGCGAGTACATCGACATGATCGAGGTTCTGTCCGAGAATCGGGACCTCAAACCCTACATCCGCGAGGCCGAACGCATGCTGACCCAAGTCGACGTCACTCGCCTGCCGTCCTACGAACTGGGCATGGAGAAGGGCATGGAGAAGGGCATGGAGAGAGGCATTGAACAAGGTATCGAGAAAGGCAAGGCAGCCGGCGCGACGCAAACGCGCTTGGCTGTCGCCCGCAAGCTGCTGAACATGCTCGGTGATGATCAGATCGCCGAGACGACGGGGCTCTCACAAGACGAGGTCGCTAGACTGAGGTCCGAGTCGAATTGACCTGAGGGGCGATTCTGCACGAAGTCCGATGGCGGAGCCCCTCGGTTCTTGAGCGTCGGGCGCCCTGGTTGTCCTTCACCGGTGTCCTTCACCGGTCTGTCCTTTTATCCTAGATTCGGTAGTTGAACCACGAAGAGCACGAAGAGCAGTAGAGTAGAGGCCAGGGTTTCCCCTGGCCCCCCTCATCGAACGCAGCATGCGGATTTCCCGCACTACGCTCTCCTGTTGCCTTCACA
>Ga0207419_1000621_pt1 | contig 30506 bp, 30 predicted proteins | sample ElkSloMetagenome_4_FD_184723 | JGI IMG/M metagenome (GOLD analysis project Ga0207419, IMG submission 184723) | Hot spring microbial communities from Elkhorn Slough, Monterey Bay, USA - MD2A (version 2) | ecosystem: Environmental > Aquatic > Marine > Intertidal zone > Estuary: Microbial mat ... | reverse complement strand
GATAATCTTGAGTCGGAACAGTTTCAGCCAATTGCAGTTCTAACTGTTGAACAGTTTCGAGTTGGGTTTCTAACTGTTGTTGTAACTGTTGATAATCTTTAGTGGGAACAGTTTCAGCCAGTTGTGTTTCTAACTGTTGCTCTAAATTTTGAACAGTTTCGAGTTGTTGTTCTAACTGTTGTTGTAACTGTTGATAATCTTGAGTCGGAACAGTTTCAGCCAGTTGTGTTTCTAACTGTTGCTCTAAATTTTGAACAGTTTCGAGTTGGGTTTCTAACTGTTGTTGTAACTGTTGATAATCTTGAGTCGGAACAGTTTCAGCCAGTTGTGTTTCTAACTGAGACAGTTTAGTGAGTTGTTGTTCTAAATGGTTAATGGTGTTTGCTTGTTCCTCTGATTGATGTTGAAGCGTTTGATAGCGTTCTTGGAGTTTAACCAAATCATTATTATCTTGATTGGGAGAGGGTTGACTTGCTTCACTTTCGACTTGGGGATCAACAGATTCTTGCTCTGAATTGGTGACTGAGTTGATGACTTTTGCGTCTGCTTTTGTCGCTAGTGTAATAGTTGTTTCGCTACCACTTTCCGAAACATCAAACTGACCTCTAGCAATGCGTTCAACGAACTCAGATCTTGATAAACCAAGCTGTTTAGCAATGTCACCCAACCGCTTCGCCCCAGTAGGAGTCAAAGATACCCCGACTTTTACCTTGCTTTCTGAATACAAGGTTGGAACCCCACGTTTTTTCTTTCTTGACATTGCTTTCTCCTCAGCATTTTAACGTTAATACTGTATTAAAAGTATAGTTGCTGAGTGGGAGCAAAGATTTCTAAGATTTGTAACGTTATCCTCCTTGTCGATGAAGAACTGATTTTGATGCGATTTTCACCTCTTGACGCGAACAAAAGGTTTCCAATTAGATTGAGTTGACTTTGACTTCGCAGGAAACACTTGCACCGCATCGTTGGCAACAGAGACATTAACTCGCATTCCAATCGATAAAGCTGCGCCTGATCTCGTTCTAGCGACTAATTCTTGTCCAGAGGGAACTTGTAAACTATAATGAAGTTCTCGCCCTAAAAATTGACGATCACGAATGATTACAGGTGCATCTTCATCGGGTTTAAGAATAAAATCTTCCTGACGCACCATCAGTTCCACTTGCTCTAAATTTTTGCTATTGCCGTTCAATGCCTGTTCAATTATATTACCATCAATGGCAAAACATCCGACTTCTGTTTCCCAAACATCCCCCCGACGTTGAGCCGGAATAAAGTTAGCCTGCGTCACAAATTCAGCCACAAACCGAGAAGCAGGTTGTTGATAAATTTCTTCAGGGGTGCCACATTGTTCGAGACATCCAGAACGCATGACCGCCACCCAGTCGGAAATAGACAGCGCTTCTTCTTGGTCGTGAGTCACAAATATTGCAGAAGTTCCTGCTGCTTTGATAATATCTCGTAACTCTTGGCGAAGTCGGTGACGAACCTGAACATCAAGGTTACTCAAGGGTTCATCGAGAAGGACTAAAGCGGGACGAGGCGCCAAGGCGCGAGCTAATGCGACCCGTTGCTGTTGACCCCCAGAGAGTTCGTGAGGGTAACGGTTTCCCAACCCCGACAACCCGACCAACCCTAAAGCGTCACTGACTCGCTGTTTAACGTCTTCTTTTGACCGCAGCACGCGGTCATCGGCAAGCCCCGCCTTTTGAAGGCGGGGAACCGATGACTTTTTCTTGATATTTTGCAAGCCAAACGCCACATTTTTCTCAACACTCAAATGCGGAAACAGGGCGTAGTCCTGAAATACCATTCCCACATCCCGTTGCTCTGGAGGAAGCCAACAGTCTGGACTCGCAACGACCTGTTCGGCTATTGTAATAATTCCAGATTGAGGTTGCTCAAATCCAGCAATCATTCTCAATAGTGTTGTTTTCCCACAACCCGAGGGTCCTAATAACCCTAAGATGTCCCCTTGAGCTAAGTTCAGCGAGACTTTTTGAACCGCAGGGATCTCTTGACGCGAGAACTGCTTGCTAACTTGCTCTAAATGTAAAATCACAGACTGGCCCATGTTCAACTTGACTAACCCAACTCCTATATTTAGACTAGCTTATTGCAATTTTAAATCAAAAAGCTGCGATTAATACTACTCTGTTCTTAAGATACCTTCGCATTAATATTCTGTAAAATTTTGTAGAGTGTGCTACAACGGGTCATCATTGTTAACCCCATTGAGGAAAAGAATGTTTCGGGTTTTTCGCTTTAACGCTTGGACAGCTTTTGTGACGGTTATCGCCCTGCTGATTGCCAGTCCGGTTTTATTTGTTCTCAGTAGTATTTTCACCAACTCTAGCCAAATTTGGGGTCATCTGGCGGCGACTGTCCTACCCGGTTATCTCAAAAACTCATTCATTCTCATGTTGGGTGTGGGTTTTGGCGTTTTTATCGTGGGGGTGGGAACCGCTTGGCTGGTGACAATGTGTCGTTTTCCGGGGAGTCGTTGGTTTGAATTTCTGTTGTTGCTACCTCTGGCGGCGCCGGCATATATATTAGCCTACGTCTACACCGAATGGTTAGAATTTTATGGCCCGGTTCAAAGCAGTTTAAGAGCGATTTTTGGTTGGACAGCGGTAGGAGATTATTGGTTTCCCAGTATTCGTTCTATGGTCGGAGCGATCGCCCTACTCATTTTAACCCTTTATCCTTACGTTTATCTATTAGTACGAGTCTCATTTTTAGAACAAGCAACCTGTATGTTAGAGGCGAGTCGATGTCTCGGTTGTAACCCGTGGCGAAGTTTTCTCACCATTGCTTTACCTCTCGCTAGACCTGCGATTATGGCGGGTTTGGCTTTGGCTTTAATGGAAACGTTAAATGACTTTGGTACTGTTCAATATTTCGGAGTTAATACATTTACAACTGGAATTTATCGCACCTGGTTCGGCATGGGAGAACGGGTCGCAGCGGCTCAACTTGCGGCTGTTTTAATGTTGTTTATTTTAGGTTTAATTTTACTTGAACTTTGGTCACGCCGTCAAGCTAAATATTATCAAAGTAACAGCCGATTTAAACAGTTAAATCCGTTTAAACTTCAGGGAATCAGAGCGGGACTTGCTTTTTTAACTTGTTTTATTCCGGTATTTTTAGGATTGTTGCTTCCGGGAATATTGCTGTTTAAAATGACCCTGGAAAATCTAGAAACTGTTTTTGATAGACGCTTTTTTGAGTTTGCCGGAAATAGCTTACTGGTTGCGACCCTAACCGGATGTTTGGCGATAGTAATTGCTCTAATTATGGCTTATGGTGTCCGGCTACAACCCAGTTTAGGAATGCGGTTCTCGGTACAAATTGCGGCGATGGGTTATGCGATACCGGGTTCTGTAATTGCGGTGGGCATTTTAATTCCTTTGGGTCGATTTGATAATGCGATTGATAGCTTTATGCGGGCAACATTTGGCATTTCTACGGGGTTATTATTCAGTGGAACTATTACCGCTTTAATCTTTGCTTATTTAGTACGATTTTTAGCCGTTTCTTTTGGGGCGGTGAACTCTAGTTTGAGTAAAATTAAACCGAGTTTAGATGATGCTGCCCGCAGTTTAGGTCATAACCCAAGCAGTACCTTAATTAAGGTTCATGCACCGATTATGGGGAGCGGTTTATTAACTGCTGGAATGCTAACCTTTGTTGATGTAATGAAAGAGTTACCTGCAACTTTAGTCGTGCGACCTTTTAATTTTGATACCTTAGCCGTGCGAGTTTATAATTTAGCCGCAGATGAACGCCTCGCAGAAGCCGCAGGGCCAGCATTAGCCTTAGTTGCTGTCGGAATGATTCCGGTTCTTTTTATGAGTTTGAAAATTGCTCAATCTCGTCAGAATTCGGTTGATTTGTAACCGGAAAATGATATAATTTTTCTAAATTAAGTTGCAGGAATTTGAGTGATGCTCTCTCCTTTTCCTGGAATAAACCCTTATTTAGAGCAATTTTTGTCTGGTGTTCATCATCGACTGATTACTGCGATCGCTAATTCTGTTGCACCTCAAATTCGACCTAAATATATTGTTGCAGTCGAAGAACGAATCTATAAAACTGTTGCAGATAGTTCAGTATTAGTGGGAATCAGTTATGTTTCTGTAGCCCGTTTAACACCAGAAGATGCAGCCTGGGTTGATCGTCAACTTCGCGATCGCCAATTGAGGTAAACTTATATATTGGTGTTCGGTGTGGGAATATGCTACTGATTTTTACAGATTTGGATGGAACGTTACTCAACTCCGACGATTATCGCTATGACGCGGCTTTACCTGTGCTTAAACAACTCCAAGATCTGAAAATCCCGGTGATTCCTGTTACCAGTAAAACCCGATCTGAAGTTGAAGTTCTCCGCGAACAAATTGGATTAACGGATGCGTTTATTGTAGAAAATGGGAGTGCAGTTTTTATCCCGATTTCCGAACAAAATTTAGCTTTTCCCCAAACTCAAAACTGGGGTGATTATGATTTAATGCAGTTTGGTTTTAACTATACAGAAGCCCGTCAGGGACTTCAAAAATTAGCAGAGGCTTTAAATCAACCGTTAAAAGGGTTTGCAGACTTGAGTGAAGCCGACGTTCATCAGTTAACAGGTTTACCGCCAGAAGATGTAAAACGGGCGAAAAGTCGGGAGTTTAGCGAACCTTTTGTTACCCCGAAAAACTTCACCAGTCTAGAAATCGAACAAACGGTAAATAAGTTAGGATTTCAAGTGGTTGTGGGCGATCGCTTTTCTCATTTAATTGGTCAAGAAGCAGGAAAAGGAAAAGCAGTGCAATGGTTAATTCAACACTATCAAAATCATCAACCTCATGCTAAAATAATTACAGTGGGTTTGGGAAATAGCCCCAACGATTTGGCAATGTTAGAAGTTGTCGAAATTCCTATTATTATCCCCGGTCACAAAGGCCCTCATCCTGGTTTAGAAAATCGGGGATGGAAAGTGGCGACTGCATCCGGTTGTCAAGGGTGGGCAAATGCAGTCAGAGAAATTTGCAACTCGTTCAAGATTAACCTCAGCTAGCGATTAAAACGGCTTGGCTAAACGACTCTCGACATCAAACTGAAACCGCTTAGAAGCATTGGTTTCGCCGTACAAATTAAAGGTTAAAGAGGGTTCTTCCCCAACCGCTTCGATGTGATGAATGGCGTCAGAGGTAAAACTAATAATTTCCCCCTCGGTGAGAATTTGTTCTCCGACTTTTTCAATATTACCCGGAAAATCCGCAGAGGGTTGACGTTGCCAAAAGACATTTTTTTGTTGTCCTTTTAACACCGCCACAATTCCCCAAGTGCCATGATTGTGAATAGGAGAACCTCGACCGGGTAAGACCGTTTCTGTCTGGACAGTTAGGGGAAATCCCAACTCATCATACAACATAATAATCGAAGTTCCAGTTTTGGTGCAGGGTTCAGGAACTTGGGTTCTCAACCAATAGGAATTTGTAATTAATTGACGGACTAAGCGGCGTAAATCTGGTAAAAAATCAACTTCAGTTAGACCTTTTTCAAACCCTTCATTCAGCACATCTTCTATTTCTGTGAGAAAGCGATGTAAGCGATACTCACTTTTGAGTAAATCCCATTCTCTGGCTGATTTACAACGGTTACAGTTGCCATCTTCCCCAACTAGCCAATCCCGATTATTCATAGATTTCCTTTCGATAAAGACTTCAGGTGGCTGTTAACAGCGAACAATTTTCAATAATTAGTTTAAGTTAACATTTCCTCACTCACACATCTTAATACTTCTAACTTCAAATCCCTAATTTTTTTACAATCATTTTATGAATGGTTTGCGCCGTTGCCGGGGCTAATAAAACACCGTTGCGATAATGTCCGGTTGCCAATAAAATATTTTCAAATCCTGACAAATAATCAATCACGGGTGCAGGTCTTCCATCAGGACGAGGACGTAACCCCGACCATTGACGAATAATTTTCGCTTGAGATAACGCCGGACAAAGCCGAATTGCTCCTTCCATCACTTGATTCATTAGGGTTGTATCTGCTACAATTTCATCACTATCGTCTGGAAACTCAACCGTTGCACCGACCCAATATTCAGCATTTCCGAGGGGAACAATATGCACATCATCCCCAGAAATTACAGGTTCAATATTACTCAAAGGTTGAGATAATTTTAACTGTATTGCTTGTCCGAGAACCGGACGAATTTTAACGGATTTTTGATGATTTTCTGTCGGAAGCAAAGGTGTTGTTCCGAGTCCGGCAGAGACAATAATCCAATCAACATTTAATTCTCCACCTGTTGTTAAAAGTTGTGAACAAATTGATTGAGTTTGCTGACCATTAACGGTTTTAAAAGCTTCGACTTTCACCCCAAACTGAAAGTTAACCCCATTTCGTTGGGCGGCATCTACTAATGCTAAAGTTAAAGCAGTCGGATCAACTTGTCGATCTTGAGACGAATGTATCGCCCCGATCACATTTTCACAGTTAATTTGAGGATAGTTGGATTGAATTTGAGCGACATCTAACTGTTGTAAATCCCAGCATTGAGTTTGACGAGTGGCGATTAATTCTTGCCATTTTTGTACATTTTCTCCGGCGAAACATAACATTAAAATCCCTTGACGATTAAACAAAATCGAACGACCTGTAATGTTTTCCAGTTCAGGAATTAACGTTTCATAACGCTGTAAACTGCTTGATCGCATTTGCCACGCCCGTCCTTTTGTTTTGTGGCTAATGGCTCCCATTAATACCCCTAATGCCGCTCCTGTAGAGGCTTGGGCAGGTTGTTGTTGATCGATAACGGTGACTGTGAATTGAGGAATTTGGCTCAGTTCATAAGCAATTGTTGCCCCAACAACTCCACATCCAATTACAACAATATGAGTCATAATTTTTTAAATTTATTTTAAATTTATTTTAAATTTAATTATTAGCTTTAATTGACTTGAGTTTTGAACTTAATTAATACAAAATTTGCCGCAGACTAATATTGATCAATACAAAAAATCAATAGAACTCGTATTCACCAATACTCATCTGCGGCTAACCGTTTAATTACAGTTTAGGCTTGAGGAACTTGAGGAACTAAATCCAAGAAAGCATTCAGATCTTCTAATGCAGCTTGATAGCTAGAAGCAGCTAAAGGTTTATTTGCTTTTTCTGCGGCTTCACCCACCTGAAGTAAATCTTCAAACACTTTTCGGGCTAATTTCCGAGCGGGAGGTTGATCATTGGGTAGGAGATTTTTAGTTAAATAGTTCATCTCCTGAAGCAGAGATCCTAACGGCCCATGAACAAAATTATCGACCTCAACCCATTTACGGTTATTAATGTAGGCTGGTAATTCACTGGTCATGCGATCGCGTAACTCTAGGATATCAGATTGATAGCCCTGAATTTGTTGAAGTTGAGCATTGCTGTAAGTGGGAGGTTCTTTCACTTCTGGAGAACCACAACTGACGATAAATGCCATGACAAACGCCAATAGGCAAGCGAGAATAGAACGATAACGTTTCATAGCTCGAATTCTGATTAATGTGACATCCTCTACCCGATCTATTGTTACAGAAATTGCGATCATAGTGAACACCCGAGACTTGATCAGGCAATAGTAACCGAGAGGGAAATTCATCAACTGTCTCCACTCGTGAACTAACTATTTTGGGGTTTTAAACTGTTTCCCCACTAAACTGACCACCATCTCTCTAGGAATAAAGCGTGAGATATTGGCGATAATATGATTTCCAAAGCCGCCTGTCACGAGGGTAGACTGATTTTTCTCTAACGCCTGGAGTGCATCTTTAACCACCGACTCCGCCGGAACGAGGTCTTTTTTATTACCACTTCCCAACGTCGAAGGAAATTCAGCCGTTTCAAAAAAGTTAGATTCTGTAGGCCCCGGACAAAGTGCTAAAATATGAAGGCCTGCATCTTTATTTTCTGCCCATAATGCCTCACTAAAATGCAGAACAAAAGCTTTTGTGGCTGAGTAGATCGACATATAGGGAATGGGTTGATAGGCTGCAATTGAAGCAACATTGATGATTGATCCTGAACGTCGTTGTCTCATCGGAGTTAAAAACAAATGGCTGAGTTCAACTAACGCGGTAATATTGAGTTGGATCATTTTTACCTGTTTTTGAAGATCCCGTTCCGCAAAAGGGCCATAATCTCCAAAACCTGCATTATTGATCAACAGGTCAATTGTGATTCCTTTTTGAGTCACCTCGTCAAAAACGGCTTGGGTTGCTCCGGGTTCAGTCAGATCTTTGGCAATGACTTCGGCTTGGATTTGGTATTTTTCTTGGAGTTGTTGGGCGAGTCCGTCGAGTTTATCTTTTGAACGCGCCACTAAAACGACGTTGGTTTGACGGGAAGCCAACTCTTGAGCAAACTTTTCACCAATTCCAAAGGAAGCACCTGTAATTAATGCAGTTTTCATTTTTCTTTTATCGTTAGGAGGTTAGCTATTACAAATTTTTACACTTTAGATATTAACACTCTGAGAATTAAACGGATTTATCCAAAGAAAGAATTTAAACAAATAAGAGAAAAATACAATGACAGAAACATTCTTAAGAAACAAACAATGGTTTTTTGATCGTTGGGCACCGAGTTACGACTGTTTGCTGACAACGGTCTTTTATCAAGCCGTTCACAAGCGGTTGTTAGAATACGCCTCCCTTCCAAATCAGGCGAATATTCTCGATCTCGGTTGTGGAACAGGTCGTTTGTTAAACCGCCTCGCCAAACAATTTCCAACAGTGACAGCAACCGGACTCGATCTTTCCGATGAGATGATTTTGCAAGCCCAATCCCGGAATATTTACCCCCAACGTCTGACATTTATAACCGGAAATGTGGAGTCATTACCTTTTGTAGAACATCAGTTTGATGCAGTATTCTGTACGATTAGTTTTTTACATTATCCTCATCCTCAATTGGTTTTTGAACAAATTAACCGGGTTTTGCATCCAGGTGGATACTTTTTTTTAGCAGACTATAGCGCAAATGATTCAACTCGCCAAGCCCAAGTTCCCATTTCTCCAGGAGGGTTAAGGTTTTACAGTCGATCGCAACGGGCAGAATTTGGTCAAAATGTTGGATGGTCTTGTGTCGGTCATTATCATTTGTTGGGGCCAATTTTGCTGACTAAATTTCAGAAGTGTAAGGTCGAAAATCACTAAGTATTAAGACTTTGAGAAAAACGGATAAAACTGTGGTAAAACAAAAAGAATAGTTTAAACTAGATATTCTATATTCCTTACCTTTTCACTTAAACAATAGGAGAGTCTTCAATGACCAGTCCAGCTCGTGTTGTTCAAATCGCAGCAAATGAAGTTGGATATACTGAATATCCCTCCGGTAGCAATACCACTAAGTATGGTCAATGGTACGGAATGAATCATGTTCCTTGGTGTGCAATTTTTGTCTCCTATTGCTTTGATCAAGCCGGGATTTATTTACCGATTCGGACTCCGAAAGGGTTTGCATATTGTCCCGATGGGGTGCGATGGTTTCAAAACCAAAGTCAGTGGTATTCTCAACCTCAAGTGGGGGATTTGGTGTTTTATTGTTGGCGAGGGGATGGGGTTGCCGATCATATTGGTATTGTCGAGTCGGTGAATTCTGATGGTAGTATTATTAGTATTGAAGGAAATACAGCGATCGGTAATGATTCTAATGGCGGAGAAGTGATGCGACGACGGCGTGATCCTTGGTCGTTTTTAGGGTTTGGTCGTCCTTATGCAATTGTGCAACCTGTTCCTCAACTCAAGAAGGAAAAAGAAACAACAAATTCACCCCAAAAACCCGATGAAGGAACAAAAACCGCACCTGATTATCATACTCGCTTAGTTAATCAATTGTTAGGGAAAGAAAAAGTAAATTAACGTTGAATTATTAACTCAGAATCAATGTTGAGAGAGGCAGAAATTTTAGCGTTCTGGTTTGGAAGTCCTGAACATTCAAATTATGGAAAACCTCGTAAAGTTTGGTTTCAAAAAAATCCCGAGTTTGATGCACAAATCAGAAGCCATTTTTTAGCAGATTACGAGTTAGCCGCACAAGGTAAACTTGAGCATTGGAAAGCATCACCCGAGAGTTGTTTAGCGTTGATTTTGCTTTTAGATCAATTTCCCCGGAACTTATTTCGAGGTCAGCCTGAAGCATTTGCGACAGATACTCAAGCTTTAGAAGTTGCTAAATACGCAGTAAGTCAAGGGTTTGATCTGCAACTTTTACCTGTACAACGGTGGTTTATTTATTTACCTTTTGAACATAGTGAAAATTTAGCAGATCAAGAAAAAGCGGTCGAGTTAACCCATAAATTAAGTGATGATCCTGATAGCAAATCATCGATAGATTATGCCATTCGTCACCGGGAAGTGATCAAAAAATTTGGGCGTTTTCCCCATCGCAACTCGATTTTAGGACGGGAAAGCACATCGGAAGAAAAAGAGTTTTTAGAACAGCCCGGATCTTCTTTTTGATCTCTAGAATTAATCGACTTGAGAGGGTGAGAGTTGTGAGATTTGTTGATCCATTTCTTCTGCCATCGCTAAAGTTTTGATTTCCTCTCGTTCGAGATGGGGTAACTTCAATAATACCCCCGCAAAAAACCAATAATAAACCGCAACCGGATCGGTATCAAGAGGATACCAATAGGAATTATAACTAATCAGAAAAATCAACACCCAGAAAATTACACCATAACCCCGTAAACTGTGATCTTGAACTTGATGATAAGCCCTAAACCCTTGAAAAGTTAGAGTTGTGACCACCGCAAAAAAGGCAATTACTCCCAACGGCCCAATTTCATAAAGTAACTTTGGATAGTAGGTTTCAACCAGTTTGGTATCCCCCAACGCACGCGCCGAATTTGTCGCCCGTCCTAAACCATTTCCCAAAGCGCCTTGATGTTTTCTTACCGTCCATTCAGCTTGTTCGGTGACAAATTCTGTAGGTGGAGAAGCATTCCAACGAGACACCAGACTCTCTAAGCGTTGGGCAATAATACTGGGAAAAAATAAATGAGTTCCCCCCATAAATAAAACAATTCCTAATAAAATAATCACTAAGCGTTTGAGTTGAGGAATGTGACTGGTAGCAATAACCAAGACAATAATAATAACTGGAACCCCTAATAAAGCGGTACGTTGACCACAAAGAATAGCATTGAGTACCACCAGAGATAAAGACAACCAGCCTGCTATCCGCCAGTAGAGTTTTGGATCACTAAATGCGGTGGCAAAGCAGAAAAAACTACTTGAAATTAAAAACCAAGCCCAATGCCAAGGAGCTACAAATGTACCGGGCAAACGAATAAAGTTATTTGCGGGATAATAGCCTAATGCTCCCCCAACTAAACATTTTCGTTGAAGGTTAGCTCGCAGTAGTAAATGATCTGGAAGTCCTGTATTATCAGGGCATTTACCTGTGACCACTAACCAATACTGAATGATTCCCAAAACACAGCAAATAATCGCCAAAACTACCTGCAAACGAGTTAGAAAATGAAGTTCTTCTCGATTTCTAATCAGGACATAAGCACAGAGAATCAGGGGAATATATCCCATCAAGACTTTCAAACCAAAAATCCCCATTAATAAAGGCTGTCCACCCGGATTAGAACTCAATTGTTGTCCGCCATTGACGTAGAAGAATGTCAACAAAGCAATTGCCAATAAGCTCAACAACGGTATTTTTAATGACTTGGGAATAATCAGGGGTAAATGTTGTTTTCTTGCGGTTTGAATCAGGGCAATCAAGGCGGGAAAATACAAGCCATCTTTTGCTAAGTGAAAAATCGGATGATCGTTACCAATCCAGTAAGCAATGGTTCCGGCAAAGGGGATATAAATGAGGAAAATCCACAGGGCTTGGCGAGGATATCGGTAAGAAAACGTAATACAAAAAATGGCAGCGATCGCCACAAAAATTTGACCGATAGAGTTCCCATTTCCAAACATAAAACAAGCCACGAGAAAAGAGAATCCAATTACCCAGAAAATTAAAGGAATTTTATGCAGTATTTCGGGGTTTTGATCCTCAAAATCATTCTCAAAATCATTCTCATCATGATGACTTACAGAGTCTAAAAAATTCTGTGACTGAGAGGGTGGGGGTTGGTTTTGGGGAGTTGACATGGAAGCACTCTGGTTATCAGTAAAATAACTAAAACTCAACCATTCACCGCATTTGAAATTCGGTGTGTGCGGTTGAGTCAATTCCCGACTCAAGTTCTCCTTGCCAAATTTTCTGAACTTTTATCTGCTGCTCTAGGGAAAGCCGATCATAAGCTTGCAGAATTTCTTGATGAGTATGATCAACAATTAATGCCTTTAGTTGAGCGGGGGTTTGAGCCTTTAAGAGGGCAATTTTCAGAACATCAAGCTTAGTGGTCATTTTGATTGGTTTGGGTTCGGAGCGGGTTGGGATTTTCTGTTGAGTCACAGTCTGGGGAAGCTTGATTTTCCGGTTGAGATTGTTCGAGCTTTTGTTGCCATTTTAGCAACTGTTGATACATTTTTTCGTTGACTTGAAAGAGGGGATCTTCTGTGGAATTTTGCTCAGACATTTTCATGCTTGATCTCCACTCAAAATTGACGGGTACAGTAATTGAATCTTAACTTTTGATTTTGACTACACTAAAGGTTGAACGAGAGGTAAAAGAATTCCAACTAACGAGCCTCCGAGTAAAGTAAAAAGAGTCAGACTGCCGATCGCAAAACCCAGAATTCGTTTTTCAGCCGCTTGATAGTAACCCCAAGCATAGACAATGCGCCCAACCACCCAAACTGCGCCAAGACCTGCGCCCCAAACTGGGCTAATAAACTCTGAAAATAGCCATAAGGCGGGTAAGAAAAGAACAAGTTGTTCTAAAGTATTTTGTTGAACTCGGACAACCCGCTCAAAATTGGGATCTCCACTCATTTGCGGTGGCATGATCTTATATTTAGCTCGGGATCGACCGACATTAATAGTTAAAACCAAATAGACCAGTAGAGCGATCGCAGTGACGAGACTCGGCCAAGGTGACATCAGAACCCCCTTGTTGAATTACTGTTTTCTCTCCCTATGCTAACCCCTCACAGTCGTCTTGGAGAAAGAATTTTAACAAGGAGGTTGCTGATTTTAACCGCGAGTTTGAGTCAGTTGCTTTTCGGGGAGAGTTGTATATTCAGAAACAAGGCGGCGGAATTCATCCCCTTCGATGGTTTCTCGTTCGAGAAGTAAATCAACGAGTTGATCAATTAACCCCCGATTTTCCTGGATAATTTGACAGGCTCTCTTATAACAGTCAAAAGCTATTTCACGAACTTTTTGATCGATTTGAGTTGCCACTTTTTCAGAATATTCTGACTGAGCCGGCCATCCCCGCCCGAGAAACACTTCTCCGTTGGGACTTTCTAACGAAAGTGGCCCCAAGTCAGACATTCCATACCGAGTCACCATTTCCCGAGCTAAATTAGTCACTCGTTGGATATCGTTACTCGCGCCGACTGTAATTTCTGAATCCCCAAAGATCACGTCTTCTGAGGCTCGTCCCCCCAAAGCAATCGTGATTTGATCAATCAACCAAGCCCGGGTATACAAACCACTATCAACCATTTCTTCATTAAACATTTGTTGGGCAAAGCCTCCGACCCCACCCGAACGAGGAATAATCGTGACTTTGTTGAGCGGATCGGAGTTTTCCAACACCGTCATCAATAGAGCGTGTCCGATTTCATGGTAAGCAATCAGCCGTTTTTTCTTACTATCGAGTAAGGGGGCTAAAGATAAACCAATGGTAATCCGATCAACTGCATCATCAATTTCCCCCAGAGAAATCGCCTCTTTCCGACGACGAGCGGTGAGAATTGCCGCTTCATTTAATAAGTTTGCCAGATCCGCCCCCGAGAAGCCCGGAGTCCGACGAGCGATCGCTTCTAAGGAAACATCTTCATCAAGTTTTTTATTGCGAGCGTGAACTTGTAAAATACCTAAACGACCGTTATAGCTAGGTAAATCAACGATCACCTGTCGGTCAAAACGACCCGGACGCAATAAAGCAGTATCTAGAACATCAGGACGGTTTGTGGCGGCAATGATAATAATCCCTGTATTGCCTTCAAAACCATCCATTTCGGTGAGTAACTGGTTGAGGGTTTGTTCGCGTTCGTCGTTGCCTCCGCCAATTCCTGCCCCTCGCTGACGGCCTACCGCATCAATTTCATCGATGAAGACAATACAAGGAGAGTTTTCTTTGGCTTTTCTAAATAGATCTCGAACTCGCGAAGCGCCCACCCCGACAAACATTTCCACAAATTCCGAACCCGAAATACTGAAGAACGGAACCCCCGCTTCTCCGGCGATCGCTTTAGCGAGCAGGGTTTTTCCGGTTCCAGGCGGGCCGACGAGCAGAACGCCTTTGGGAATTTTGGCGCCGATGGCGGTAAAGCGTTCGGGTTGTTTCAAGAAGGTGACCACTTCCTGCAATTCTTCCTTGGCTTCTTGAATTCCAGCCACATCATCAAACAAAATCCCCGTCTTGGCTTCCATTTGAAATTTTGCTCGGGATTTGCCAAAATTCATCGCCTGTCCAGAGGCTTGAGTGGAACGACGGAGAATCATCAGCAAAAATGCCAAGACGACAAAAATCACCAATAAGTTGACAATTAACCCCATTGCCGCACTATTATCAGCGGTGGGTGTCACTTCGTAACCAACGTTTTGCGTGCGGACTGCCTGCAACAGTTCGGGGTTGCGGTCAAACAACCGGACAACGTAGGGAGAATCACCGTCTTCACCCCCTTTGAGTGTAACTTTAGCAATTTGTCGAGCGGGATCTTCTTCGATACGTTCGACTTCCCCCGCCTCAATTTTTTGCAAGAGTTCACTGTATTCTAGGGATTTTGGTGTGTTATCGGCGAGGGCAGGGGTTCCCAAGAGTATCCCTTGAGCAATCATCCAACTGCCCAAAATTCGCCATAGGTGTCGGTTTGTCATGGATCGAACTGTGAAAGCACCAGTCGCAAGCTGTTCTTTCCATACTTGTCTCCAGCGGCTTTTCATATTTGGTGTGCCTTTTTTCGGTGTTGCTATTACGTCATCAATTATGGGGGTGTAAATATCAGTGTAGCGTTCTCTGGCGGTCAGGGTTTTGTAAAGTCTCAATTTCGGTTAGGATCTTTGAGTTGAGTCAATGGGCAACTTGGGATCTAAGTTAAAGTGAGAAAGCAAACAAAATCTGATGTTCATCACTCACTCGATCTTAACTTTCCGGCGATTTCTTGATTTTCCCTTAAGTCAGCCTTTGGATTAACATTATAGGCGGAGACGAAAACAGATTGGTTCTGCTCAATTGTTCTTGAAGTTAGTCGATGATCACTTATTTAAAGCTTATGTCAGATCAAACTACTATTGCCATTTGTTTTATTATTTTTCTGTTGTTATTTGCTGGAGTCGGCATTTATTCGGCTACTCAAAAACAAGATAATACTCGTGATTATCTACTCGCGGGTCGTCATGTTAACCCCTGGCTTACCGGACTTTCAGCCTTTGCAACGGCTCACAGTGGCGGGATGTTCATTAGTATGATTGGCTTTACCTATCAAGCGGGTATTTCCTCTATGTGGCTACTCATCGGATGGTTTCTCGGAGATTATCTGGCTTGGTTTATTGTTCACAAACAATTGCGAGAAGTGTCTGAAGAAAATGACTCAGAAACCATTGGTTCTTTTTTAAATAATAACCCTAAAGGAAATCAATCTATTGCGGTTATTTCTGCTGTTATTACTATCCTGTTTCTCGGTGCCTATGCAGCCGCTCAACTGATCGCGGGAGGGAAAGCCCTTCATGCTGTTTTCGGTTGGGACTATTCCCTCGGAATTATTGTCGGAGCCATTATAGTTGTTTTATACTGTTTTTCGGGCGGAATTCGAGCCTCGATTTGGACGGATGCGGTGCAGTCTGTGGTGATGATGTTTTCCATGTTAGGGTTGTTAGTTATTTCGATAGCAGCTTGTGGAGGAATGGGAGAACTTTGGTCAAAACTTGAACAGATTGATCCCTCTTTAATTAGTCTTGTTCCTCCTAATCTTCAGTTTGGATTTGGGCTATTTTTACTTAGTTGGTTATGTGCAGGTTTTGGAGTGGTGGGTCAACCCCATATTATGGTACGAGCGATGGCACTAGACTCCTCCAAGAATATGGCATTAACCCGCAATATTTATGCCGTTTTGTATTTTATTTTTTCCACCGCTACTATTGGCGTTGCACTCGCCGCTAGAATTCTAATTCCTGATTTAATGACGAATGGAGATCCAGAATTAGCCCTTCCTCAAATGGCAATTAAACTGTTACCTGCGGTTTGGGTCGGCGTGATTTTAGCGGGATTATTTTCGGCAGTTGTTTCTACTGCTGATTCTCAAATTTTATCCTGTTCGGCGGCTTTAAGTCAAGATATTTTTCCCCAAACGGCTCACTCCTATAAATTTGCAAAACTCGCAACTTTAGTTGTTACTTTCATTATTCTCACAATTGCTTTAGGAAGCAATAAAAATATGTTTGCGTTGGGTGTTTTTGCTTGGTCTGCACTGGCTGCTGGTTTAGGCCCATTATTGGCTTTAAGAGCTTGGAAACGTCCAGTGAGTTCAGGTGTAGGAGTGGCGATGATGATTACTGGAATTACCGTTGCAGCAGTTTGGAATGGAGTCTTAGGACTCTCTAATTCGATTTATGAAGTGTTACCCGGAATGGTCGCAGGTTTCTTGGTTTATGGAGGTTCTTTACTATTTATACAAAAACCAGAAAGCTCTGTCTAAACCTCCTCTAAAGTTGATTAACAATTCCCTGAAAAATGTTATCGGGGATAGCGTGTTCACTCTCATATACTCGGTTATACTTGTCTTCTAATGTTTGCCAATCAATCGTTAAATCCGACAAAACCTCCCGAACAAATACATCCATTGCTAGACCAGACAACCCTTTTTCTAGACATTTTTTCATCGCCAACCGACTCTCATTAATTTCACCAATACATTCAAAAGGGGTATGTTCTGCAAGTCCTAGCATTTGTCTAAAAATGGGAAGTAAATCAGGATCATCAAATAGATTATTCTGAAACACAGCATCAACAAGATTAGGTTCAAAGTTCGCCATTAAACCCAGCCAAACATAAGCACATTTTGGACATTTTTTGCACCAAGGTTTTTGAATATTACAAGAATGAAGACTGGGTAAAACTTCGGGATGGCGACTGATATTTTTAAAAATGCGGTAATCATAAAGCGGTTGTAAAATGCTAAAATAAGTAAAATTATCCAGTAAATTGTCTCTAATAAATTGATTAATTATTCTTTCGGCTTCGTATCCTTTCCCCCATTGGTGGTTAACTTCTTGACCAAGTTCTGCTGAAAATAAATTTCCAGTATTTGCACTTTTTTCGTGAGCTAGACTTAAATATTGATAGTCAAAATTCAACATCAAAATCAAAGACTCAAAAATAGAAACAGGGGTTTCAGGAACCGTAATTCCCGACAGATGAGGACAATAAAGCTGTACAAAAGGATAGTCAACAAAATCATCAAAAATCGAGATTTTATGAGCATTTATCGGCTGAACGTGTTGCAGAACATTATCAATCAATTTATGTTGTAAATCAGCTTTTCCATAAACACTGTGAGAATACTGCATTGATGCAAAGGTCAGGTTAGAGTCTTCTAACAGTTTCATTGCTAAAAAGCTATCTTTCCCCCCACCACAACCTGCTAATACTGTCGGGTTTTCACCCCGAATTTTTAGGGCTTTTTTTTCTGTTAAGTCTTGATCATAAACTAAAACCGCTCCCGAATAATTTGTGATCCGGTTTTCATATAAATTTTGAGCAAATACCCCTCGATAAATTTGATTAAAAAGTTTTGGAGTTTGAGGTGAAAGCCACTCAGCAATTACAGAAATATCAAATTTTTTAGGATACAGAGAACAAAATTTCATCCCCTCAAACAACGCAATATAAGCAACCAATCGATGAATTGTTTCGGCTGAGTATCGTTGAATTAAAGAATCAAAAGAGACATCGTGATAAAAAACCTTCGTTGAGAACTGAAATTGATCAATGCTATACAACATCTCTAAATGATGGTCTTGAATCTTGATCGAGATAATTTTAATAGTTTCGACTTGCATTATTTTTTTAGTTTAAAGTTTAACTGATTGTCTTAAAATCATAGAATATGACTCTCAAGTTTAAAAGCATAAAAATAGAACTTAAGTTATAATTCTAAGACGATAACAGTTTAGAAAACCTAAAGTCAAGCATCTGTTCAAATGAGACCACAACGAATTCCTCCGCAACCCGGTCAAGAGTCTGTTTGGGACTATCCCCGTCCCGCAATTTGCGAAGATGTCAGTCAACCCATTAAAATCATCTTTAATGGTGAAGTTATCGCAGACACTAAAAACGCAAAACGAGTTTTAGAAACCAGTCATCCTCCCACCTACTATATCCCCGCAGACGATATTAAACTAGAGTATTTGATTGAAACATCTCGAATAACAATGTGTGAATGGAAAGGACGCTGTGTTTATTCTGATATTAAGGTAGGCGATAAACACGTCCGTCAAGCGGCTTGGCGTTACTTTGAACCGACACCTAATTTTGTTTCCATTAAAGACTGTTATAGCTTCTATGCAAGTCTGATGGATGCTTGTTATGTCGGTGATGAACTCGTTCAACCCCAAGCGGGTGACTTCTATGGCGGTTGGGTAACTAAAAATATTGTTGGCCCGTTTAAAGGTGGCCCCGGAACAATGGGTTGGTAAGTTGATTTTACCCTAATATTTTACCCGAATTTTCATCCCTTTTAACCTCTCCCCCAACCCCTCTCAACCCCCACCAACCTCCCCCTACAGGGGGAGGCTATTTTTTACTAATTTTATAGGTTTAATTAAAGTTCCGTAAATCTACGGATGCTTAATGAGAATCTAACGAGTATCTTAGAGTTATCGGTTAATTTATCTAACTTTATAAATTTTGCTTCCAGGAGTTTAACTCATGCTTGGATGGATATTTGGCGGCTTGGTTAGAAAGCTAGAACGTTCGACGAAAAAAGTAGAACGAGATTTTGTTGATCGTTCGGCTAAGAAGTTAAATAAACTCGCCAATAATATTGATTACATCGTCGCCAAACGAACCGATAAAGTAACGGAAAAAATAGAAAAACTTGAAACGAGAACCGTTAATGATATTGACAATATTATAAATAAAGCCGATGAAAAAGTCAAGGAAAACCTGCGAGAAATTGATCGCATTCGTCGGGAAACTATCGAAGAAGTCAACCAGACCATTAAAAAAACCGATTATTATCTTGAAAACCGGATAAATCAAATCTCGTTAGTGGTGATGGAATCAATCGTTGAAGCGAAAGGTTTAATTCGAGATGTTGAATTATTGGAAACTCAAGTTTTCAATGATGCGAGTTATTTTATCGACCAAATCGAAGAAATAGTCGATAAAACCATCGAACAAGTTCGTGGAGAATTACGGCGACACAGTGCAGAATTAATTCCTAATCCTTTTGATCCCTGTCGTCAAAAATTAGGGTTGGGATTAAAACCAGGTTTTCAGTTATCAGATATTGAATATTATCGGTTGATAGAATGTTATGAACTAACGAAATTAACCCCAACTACTCCCGTACAAACCATTATTGAAACCTACGGTCAACTTCAACTGAATGCAGCCAGAATGGTTGCTTTAACACGGAAAGCACCGGAGTTAAGAAAATTCGCCGTTGAAGATTGGTTAAAGTATGGAGTGTTGTGTCAATTTTGGAGTAATACTATCAAAATTTATGATTCAACCGAGTTAGAAATTGAGTCTTCTCCCTCACAACAACAGTTAAATTATCAAGACATCAAAACACAAGTTTTTCAATCATTTTCAAACTTCCAGCAAATGTTTTCTAAACCAACTGAATAAGTTTAGTAATGTGTTGTTGTTCTTTAGCATTATCATAGCTGAATTTGTGCGCGTGCATCGCAACCCCGAACTTAATTATCAATAGAATTTGAATCAAGGATAAATCTAATGAACTCCAATGACAATAAAACACCTCTCGAATACTACGAAAGAGCAATTCAAGAGTTAACCAACACTCGCGAACAGTTTCAAACCGAGTTAGAAAGTCTCACCGAGATGAGGACTTCCTATAAAACGTTAAAAAAAGAACTTGAAGATACCAAAGCCGAACTTCATCAAACCCGCAAAGAATTCTCAGATACAAAAGAAGAACTTCAACAGAAAATAGAACCTTTACAAAAATCTAGTAATACAATTGCAGCACAGGTCAATTACTGTTATTCAGAAACTCAAAATGTCAAAAACCAGATGGATACTCAGTTAGAAAGTCTCAAAAAAATGCAGATTTTCTATGAAAGTTTAAAAGCCGAATTAAAATCTACAAAGGATGAACTCGCACAAACCAAAGCTAAACTTGATGACACTCAAAGAGAATTATCAAACACAAAACAAGAACTTCAACAGAAAACTGAACCTTTGAACAAATTGAGTAATACAATTGCAGCACAGGTCAATTATTGTTATTCAGAAACTCAAAATGTCAAAAACCAGATGGATACTCAGTTAGAAAGTCTCAGAAAAATGCAGACTTCTTATCAAACCTTGAAGGATGAACTTGCAACAACCCAAGCAAAACTTTACCACACCCAAAGAGAATTATCAAAAACCAAACAAGAACTTCAACACGAAAGCCAACTCTTGAAGGCTCAACTCAATCGCACTCAAGCAGAGTTATCAAAAACCAAACAAGAACTTCAACAGAAAACAGAACCGTTGAAAAATTTGAGTAATAAAATTGAAGCACAAGTTAACTACTGTTATTCAGAAACTCAAAATATCAAAAATCAGATCAATAGCTTAACTTCCGATATTTCCGCAGGTTGTTTATCCTTGAACTATCGAAAGCTGAAGTATTTTCTAGAAAATAAAATGTGGAAAGAAGCCGACGAGGAAACATTTAAAAAACTGCTTGAGTTAATCGGGAGAGAAAAAGAAGGAAAATTACTGGAAACCGATCTTAATTTACTGTTCTCTGAAGATTTGAGAACTATTGATCGACTCTGGATAAAATCTAGTGATGGACATTTTGGCTTGAGTATACAAACTAAAATTTATCACAGTTTGAGAAATACTCACCAAAAAGAAGATCGAGTCTGGAATGCTTTTGGAGAGAAAGTTGGATGGTGTGTAAACAATACCTGGCTTTGGTACAAATCTGTAAATTTTTCAACTTCCGCTCCTTCGGGACATTTACCTGCGAGAATATGGGATAACTGGAATAAAGGTGGTGTTGGTTCTTTTAAACCTCTTTTATCGAGACTAATTGATTGTGGAATTTGAAGTTTGTCGGGGAATTCATTCCCTGGTAGTAAAATTTTAATCAAGGGTAAATCTAATGAACTCCAACAACAACAAAACACCTCTCGAATACTACGAAAGAGCAATTCAAGAGTTAACAAATACTCGCGAACAGCTTCAAACTGAGTTAGAAAGTATCAAACAGTTGAAGGATGAATTCAAATCCACACAGAATGAACTCGCAAAAAGTAAAGCCGAATTTCAAGAAAAAATCCAAGCCACCAACGCCGAATTACAAAAGCAAAAAGAAAAGTTATATAGAATAGAAAGCGGTGTTTTTGCGGGAAGCATTAACAAAACTAAGGGATGGAAAGGAACTCTGAGTGATGCAAAAGGAGATAATCGCTTTATTCGACAATACATTGAGTTTGGGGAAGCCTTTAACAACCCTCCAAAAGTTGTAGTGGGAATCTCTTATGCTAACGTTTCTAGAGAAGCTACTCATCGATTAAAAGTTAAAGCTGTTGATATTGACTGCAAAGGATTCTTTTTAAAAATTCATACTTGGGGAAATACTGAAGTTTGGGGATGTGATGTTAACTGGTTGGCTTATGGTTTGTAGTTGTGCTTCAGCACTCTGATCATATCTTTAACCAAAAATTATAATAATTTAATATTCATAAGGATTTCTGGGTTCGGGAATTTTAGTTAATTTTGTGGCTTTTATCGTTAATCTTCGTTCCCCCTTAATGGTTTGCGTGGTCATTTCCCCACCGACTTCTAGCCAACTATCTTGAGGATAATCTTGGCGGCTAGTATCGGGTGGAAGTAATACCGGTATACCCACCGGATAAGCATCAGCCGCACAGCAAGTAATTACAAATCTAGATAACCACAAATACCCTTGAGGAAGGGAAGGCGGATAAATAATAAAACCGGTTACATTTGCCTTTTGACCTGTATAAGCGTCGGGTTCGGGGTTAACATTTAACATCCGTACCCATTCTATCAGCGATCGCTCCTCGGGTGTCGCCGCAGTCCGAAATTCCTGGGGTTGGGTGCGAGTCGTCGGTAAAGATTCTGTTAGCCCCCGTTGTAAAGCTGTGTGACTGCCGAAAGTTTGGGGTGTGACCCATAAGCCCAAAATAGCCGCAGCGAGGAACAAGACACTACTCCAGCCGGGAGGAAACAAACTAATATGTTGAAGATTTTGGGATGTTTTGGGTTTTTCCGACTCAACGGTATAGCTTTGAACGACTTGCCAAAATTTCACACTACCAATACCCAGTAAGCCAATTCCACCCAGAATGGTTAAAGCAAAATAATTCGGATGAATCAGAATATTGAGTTTACCTGTTATCCAATATTTTAATAATAAAATACCCCAAGCCAAAATTCCGATCGGATCAAGCCAGGGTTGAACGGTTTCCCAGATGGGAAGTATCCGGCGACGGATAGTCTTGAAGCGACGATTAACCATAAAGATCAAGGGAATAGGGAACAGGGAACAGGGAACAGCGCTTGCCTTGCGGCCCGGCGGTTTCCGGCGAGACTTAGTTTGCAATCTTAGGGAACAGGGAACAGATTTTAATTCTCTAATTTTTTGATTAGACTAATAATCATTCTACTTTCCTCTTTTAATAAATTCACAATCATTTCCAGATCTTTTTCTTCACATAATCTTACCCGTCTAGATAAAATGAGATGGGTTTCTAGTTCATTAACTGAACCTTGGGCTATGTTTAAAAATCTCACATACTCTGCCGTATATCTTCGTCCGTATCCTTCAGCTATGTTAGCAGGAATAGATGCGGCACTTCTTCTAATTTGTTGTACCATACCGTATAACTCATCTTTGGGAAAAAGTTTTGTAAGGAAATAACACTGTTCAGCGATATCCATACCTTTCTGCCAAATTCTTAAATCTTTAAAGTCATTAATATCTGACATTTTTGCATTTTTTTATTCTGAACTGTTGCCCGATCCTTCCTGTTCCCTCTTAGCTGATGTTTAAATTCACAATCAAGGTCAATAAAAAGGTCATTTGTGCCGCTAATACCATTAAGTAAACCACAGCTCGCGGCTTAAATACCGATAACATTAGACCCACTGTTTTAATATCAATCATCGGCCCAAATACCAAAAACGCTAACAGCGAACCACTGGTAAACGTTGCAGCAAAAGACAGGGCAAAAAACGCATCTACCGTTGAACAAATCGAAACCACACCCCCCAATAACAACATCGCGACAATGGAGGAAACGGGGCCATGTCCTAAACTGAGAATAATTTCACGGGGCATCGCCACCTGTATAATCGCGGCGATCAAACTCCCAATCACTAAGATTCCCCCCAACTCCCGCAATTCTTGTACCATATTCTCAACCATCAAACCCAGACGTTCTTTAGAAGGACGCAAGAATAGCGATCGCAAATGAATTTTTTGGCGTTTTTCGAGTTTTGCAGTCTTTTTGTCAGGTTTTCCGATGCCTTGTCCAGCTTGCCAAAACGGAATAGACTCTAATCGAACGGGTTGTTCTGCCGAACCCAACAAATAAGTTCCGGGTTGTAGTAAAGGAGAACTTTCACTCGCCTCCGCTGTTTTGTTGTCGTTCAAGCGAGGGGGCGGTAACAGACGGGCGATAGTGGGTTGAAGCATTGGGCGTAGGTCTTTTTGAAAGCTAAATACCCAACCGAGTAAAGTGGCAATAATCAGCGATAACAAGACACGTAGAAAAACAATTTCCGGTTGGTCGCGAAAAGCTATCCAGGTAGACCATATAACAATAGGATTGATCGTCGGGGCAGCAAATAAAAATCCAATAGCTGCTGAAGCGGGTATTCCCTGAATGATAAACCGACGGGCAACCGGAACGTTACCGCATTCACACACCGGAAAGAGAAATCCGACTAAACTCCCAAATAAAGCCCCTAATAGCGGATGAGAGGGAACTAATGACAGCAGTTTGCGTTCATCGACTAATTGATTGAGAACACTTGAGAATAAGACTCCTAATAGCAGGAATGGTAACGCCTCAACCAGTAAGCTGAGGAAAAGCGTAAATCCGCTATTAAGTTGATTAATTAAGGTTGATTCCATGCCTCATCAAGCTTGAACAGGGCGCACCCAGTTGGGAATTGGCGTGGCATTGTACAGAAGACGTGCCTCACCCCACGGGGAGATTGACGATTTTTGCAGAAAATATGACTCAAACGTTAGAGGGCGGGTCACATTATAAAAATGGGATCACAATTTTTGCTTAGAAACTCTTATTCTATCCGATAATACCATTGACGTGGTAATTGAGTTTTCAAACAAATCAAACCCTCAAGCAGATAATTGTCCCCTTTCCGGGCCAGAAAACTTAGCGCACCACCAGGGGTTCAGGGACAATAATCGGGCGATCGCCGGATAACCCAAACGCCTGATGAACGGCTTGTAATGCTTGTGTTCCCTGTTCTTCATCGACAACACAACTAATTTTGATTTCAGAGGTGGCAATCATCGAAATATTAATCTTTTCTGCGGCTAAAGCCTCAAACATTCGCGCCGCCACTCCGGGATGATCGATCATTCCCGCCCCAACAACACTGACTTTGGCGATCGCTTTATTAACCACAATTTCCCCACACCCTAACTCACCCATGGCTTGTTCTAACACCTTTTGGGCTTGATCGGCATCAACTTGTGTGACGGTAAAAGCAATATCGCGGCTTAAAGTCCCATTAACTTGATGACAACGTTGGGACTGAATAATCATATCCACACTAATACTATGTTCAGCCAACAATGCAAACACTTTAGCGGCCATTCCCGGACGATCTGGGATGTGACGAATAGCTAAACGGGCTTGATGGCGATCGAGGGCAACTCCGCGCACAGGCGGTAAAGGTGTGGTCGAAACAGGAGAAGCAGAAGCAGCTAAGGATGCAGAGGAAGCTAAATTGACTTCAAAGTGTTGACATAAAGCTTCAACGGCGCGATCGCAATCTTCGGCTGAGATCACACAACTGACTTTCACCTCGGAAGTCGAAATCATCTGAATATTAATCCCCGCTTCGGCTAAGGTAGTAAACATCCCCGATGCCACATTCGGACGCCCAATCATTCCCGCCCCGACAATACTGACTTTGGCAATGGGTGTTTGATCGCCTTTGACTTCTGGTTGTCCTAAATTCGCATCTTCGTTTTCGCCCAAAGTGGGTAATAAAGCCTCTGCTACGGCGATCGCTTGATTGTAGGAACCCTTGCCGACAGTAAAGGTGATATCGTTAATATTACCTTCGTGAATCGACTGAATAATCAAATCCACATTTAACTGTTGTACCGCAATTCCCCCAAACAATTTCGCCGCAATACCCGGACGATCAGGCACCCGCAACAGGGAAACCGCCGCTTGGTTGGTGTCAAATTCCACCGCATCAACGGGATGGGTTAATTCTAGCCCTTCTAAGGGTCGAGGTTGACGAGTCGGGGAAGTAACGCGAGTTCCCGGTTGATCACTCCAACTCGATCGCACCACCAACGGCATCCCGTAATTTCTGGCAATTTCCACCGCCCGAGGATGCAACACTTTCGCCCCCAAACTGGCTAACTCCAACATCTCATCACAGGTAATTTCCGTCATCAACTGTGCTTCGGGAACCAGACGCGGATCGGTGGTTAAAATTCCCGGTACATCGGTATAAATTTCACATTGATCGGCTTGCAGGGCTGCTGCCAATGCCACGGCGGAAGTATCTGAACCGCCCCGTCCTAGCGTGGTAATTTCTAATTCTTCCCGGCTTGTAATCCCCTGGAAGCCTGCAACAACGACAACTTTACCTTTTTTGAGGTGACGTTCAATTCGATCAGTTTGAATGTGGAGAATGCGGGCGCGAGTATGTTCGGCTTCAGTGACAATACCCACTTGGGCGCCAGTCATGGAAATAGCAGGTTGTCCGAGTTCTTGGATCGCCATACTCATCAGCGCAATGCTAACTTGCTCCCCAGTCGAGAGCAACATATCCATTTCCCGACGGTTAGGTGTTGTGGAAATTTCCGTCGCCAGCTTCACCAGTTGATCGGTTGTTTTTCCCATCGCCGAAACGACGACAACAACTGAATGTTCGCGGGCTGTTTTGATGATCCGTTGAGCAACAGCTTGAATGCGTTCAACTGATCCGACTGAGGTACCACCGTATTTTTGAACAATTAGCATAGCAACTTGAGAATATGGGGAATGGAATGCGATCAAGTGAGTCTGGGACATTGGACATCTATCAATACGGTTAAGTTCCGGTTGCAAAGGGTGTCCGTTAGGATGTATCCGCTGTCCTCAAAACTAACTTTATATAATTATGCGTCTCCACATTTTAGACGACAGGATACCACACTGAACGTTGAACTGAGTATTGAGGGTGTTGAAGTGAGGATATCGGATCAAATAGGGATTCATATTGGCAGTGATAAACCGGAACAAGTCAAAGTCTTTTGCAAGGGTCAAGTCTATACTCATGTTCGCACTTATACGGTGATTAATAAGTTACAGCAGGAACTTGTAGCTAATGGTTGGTATTTTGATGTTGTGATGCGAGGTGCGATCACTTGTGGTTTGACAGAAGAATATTGTTGGAGATTATTTGAACATATGTATAGATTGCAGAAATATCAATTTCAACCGAATCTTCAATTAGAATCTAAGTATTACTAGACTCAAAAGCTTACGGTTTTAAAACAAACTCATCAAATTTTACGACTTCTGAATCCGGTTTTCGAGTATCAAAATAATAACTACTCACCGTTCCAGTGGCGGTATCAAAAATACTAAAAGCGGTAACGTCATTACTAGCAATATAGGGTAAAGGTTGACCGTTTTCTGATAAGATAGGTCTAAGATTGGGGATAACAGGTTCGAGGTTATTTGGATCACCAACGGCACTATAATTTTTAATTTGAAAACCGGGCGGAATAAACCGTCGTTTGTCTTCTAAATAAGCCCCATAAGTATTCCCGACATTAGATGACTCTAAAAAGTGTATTCCGCTTTCACTGACAAAACGGTTCCATAAATGAGAATGTCCGTAATAGACAAACTGCACATTTGCTTGTTCTAATAAAGGCATCACATCTCGAATAATATAATCATCTGACTTGGGATATTCATAACGAATCATTTGAATATTTCCGGCTTCATCTCGATCAATAATTTGTACCGGATCGGTATAAGCAGGAAGAATATTGTCACCCAGAGAATGAGGCGGATGATGAAACATGACGATTTTATATTTTGCTTGTTTAAACTCAGCACTATTTAATTCTTGCTGTAACCATTGATATTGTTCGCTACCTTTTTTAATCGGTTCAAATATATGTTGTCCATAACCCCAATTTTCGGGTTGATTAAAATCTTGATCTCGTTCTCGATATTTGCCTCGAATATTTTGATTTAATCCCGGATTTCGCCAAATATTGGTAATGTATAAACTGACTAAACGAATATCCCCAAATGTAACAGAATAATAGTTTTTATTCTCGTTTGGCAAGGTAAAAATTTCAGTGTAGGTATCACTGTTAAAAGTATTATTTTTGATCCATTCCGTCTGGAATTCAGGTTTGTTTTCAGGGTTGATAGTTTGCTGATTTTGTTGATAAATCTTCTCAGCCGCTTGACGAGGATAAGGATTGTTAAACTGTTCATTTAGTCCAACTTCAGTTGAGAACTTTCCCATCACTTCATGGTTGCCAATTGCCGGAAACAAAGGTACATTTTGAATCAGCGAACCTCCTTTGTATGTCGTGACTACACCATTTTTTTCGAGTTGATAATTTCCTCGCCCCTGCAAGAGTGGAAAGAATGCACCGCCTCGGTTATCGTCAAACCATTCGGAAGCCCGATCAGGAATATTTATTAAATCTCCAGCCAAGAAAACTGCATCAATATTATCAATCGTTTCTACAACTTTTTGTAAGTTTGCCGCCGTCAGTGGTTTTAATTGATGATCGGAAGTTAATAATATTTTTAAAGGCGTTCCTGCTTGGGGTTTAGCCGCCAAAGAAAAGACCTCACTTTTGACTGTTCCCCCTTGATTTGTTATACTACTAACTTGATAGGGAACTCGCACACCCGGCGTTAAATTTGTAACTTCGGCTTCGTGTCGCCAAATCTCACGTTGAGTTGGTTTTTGATAAACAGTTCCGTCTGAGGTTTGTTCTCCAACTCGGGAGTTTTTATCTTCACGAGTACGACTCAGTTTAGTGGTTTTAGCAGCGACTTTTTGTTGAATATTTTCACCATAACTCACGAAATGACGAGAACCGGGAAATTCTGTAAACCAAACGACTCGAACTGAGTTTTCTGTCGGAAGTTGTAAAAATGGATCAGTTAAAAGTTTGGGTTGCGGAAAAAGAACAATCATGGTTAAAATAAGAATGAACAGTGTAAGAATTAGAACCCCTATAATCCAAAGATTACGCGGCGAGTCCGGGGTGATAGAAGTTGTAGATGACATAATGATCTTCTAGTCGTATTTTAATCTCATAAAATCATCTGAATACATCAAAAAAAATCCCCTCACTTTTTTGAAATTAGCAAGAGGAAATTCAAGATTAACCAGTATTTAAACTAAAGGAACTGTCAGGTAGGCGGCGAGAACGAAGAATGAAAATACACACAAGGGAAAGAACATGAAAATACCTCCTGAAGTTATAGGGTTATGATTAGGTTTACTTCTTCTAAGTATAAATATCCCCTAAACTTGGATTTTCGTCAAGGTGAAATCACCAAAATTTTCCATCGGGAAACGTCTCAGCCTCTTACCTGCGGGATGAACCGATAACCCGGAGTTGAGGGTGACTCAAAATTCCCCTTTCTGAAATTCTCAAATTTTCTTCGTTCAAAAGTTCTCGAATCGTATAAGAATATAAAGTTGGAACACATGACGCAACTTCCTGATACTCAACTCTTATGGCCAGTTCAGACCAACAAAAGCAGAAAGTTAAAGAACACCTAGCCCGGAGTCTAGGGAAGTTCACTCAAGCTTCATCCACCTCGTACAACCCTTTGAGTTCATCAGATGAACGCAAACGTCGAGTCATGGAGCATATTCGCCTGACTAAAGGCTAGACTTTAAACTGGGGTGCAGTTTTCTGATCAGTGGTGTTGAGTTGTGAGGTGAGAAAATATTCCGATTCAACATTAGTGTTAATCAGGACTGTACCCAATTTATTGTATCTTAGAATTAATATAATAATAAAATTTTGTCTATGTCTTTTCATAATCAAAACCTCGAAGCTTTTCTGAAATTGTTGAAAGAAAAACCTCAACTTTTTCCGCAGTCAAAACGTCAAGAACTAATTGAGTTGATAGAACCTTTGGAAGATGAGCTTGAAACCTTATCCGTGGCGATCGCGAAGTGGTATGAAAAATATGATGAAATTGTTGATGCTCAGTTAGAAGTTTTAAATCGTTTTATTTTGATTAGTAATTCTGGACAAAACTCGACATCACCAGCCGCACTTGCTCGTTTTTCTAAAACTGAAGTGGATTCTGTTTCCCCAACTCAACCCCAGTCTAAAAAAGAGGCTTTATTATTATATTTAAGTTAAATTTTTGCTCGACGATTAAAAAATAAACTCAACATTTAATTTCCAGTTTTTTTCTTGTCTAATAATCTCAATTTTACGGATAAATTCTCGAAAATAAAAGCGTCGTTCAGTTTCCGATAAGTCTAACCAAAATTGCTGAATAGACACAGCTTGGGCGGTTTCTTTTAAACTCACGGGGGGAAATTGAGCGAATTTTCCTTGTAGTTGGGCAATTTCTGTTTTTAGCTTATAGATTCGCAGTTGGGTGGTTTCTTCATCTAATATTCCCGTTGCGGTTAACTGGGGTAACTGAGAGATAATTTCTTGTTTTGTGGCAATAGCCTGTTTAATTTCTATTTTAATGTTATCTAGATTGGGCATTTTTAACTCAGAAACAGCACGGGGTAAATTCTCACAAATTTGTTGAATTGTTGCATCTAAAATGTTATTATAAGATAGGGCTTTACATTTGGATTGACGGGGACAAGCGGTGGGACGTAGATAAAGATATTCACGTTTTTTTCGATAGGTTGTGACTCGGCTAACTGTCATCAAACA
>Ga0207419_1000620_pt1 | contig 30512 bp, 22 predicted proteins | sample ElkSloMetagenome_4_FD_184723 | JGI IMG/M metagenome (GOLD analysis project Ga0207419, IMG submission 184723) | Hot spring microbial communities from Elkhorn Slough, Monterey Bay, USA - MD2A (version 2) | ecosystem: Environmental > Aquatic > Marine > Intertidal zone > Estuary: Microbial mat ... | reverse complement strand
TATATTCTAAGCCTGTGACAAAATTGTATTTTATAAAGTATGCATTTTTTTTACTTTTTCAGTCCTGTTTATGTCTTCTATACGAAATCAACTAGAGCCACTTTTTTTAATCTTTAAGCCGTTAGTATGTCCGAGTATTATAGCTTATTAGCCTTCGTTCCTATCCTCGCCCTTTTAATTGTAAGTATAATAAAAGGTGTAAAAGCCGGAATTTACGTTGGCTTAATTATTTCTATTATTTTGTTTTTCATGAGTGGTAGCCAGTTGCTCACTTTTATGGCAGCAGTTTTTAGCTCCTTTATTGGTACCCTCAATATTCTGATGATCATATTTGGTGCAGTGTTACTTTATCATGTAATGGAGCAAAAGGGCTACATTGATCAAATAAAAGATTCTTTGGGCAATATACACCCGAATAAAAATTTTCGCTTCTTTTTTCTATCTATATTTCTTACTGCTTTTTTTGAAAGTGTTGCAGGGTTTGGTACTCCAGGTGCTATCGTACCACTTTTGTTAATCTCCATGGGTTATCCAGCTGTACTTTCTATATCGGTTGTATTGCTTATCGATGGTTTTTTTGCTATATCAGGGGCAGTGGGTACCCCGGTAATTGCCGGGCTTGAGCTTCCATTACAATTAAATCCGGAATCGGTCAGTGCTATTTATGTATATGCTTCTATAGCTATTTTATTTTGTGGAATTTTGGTTATGGCATTTATTCATCGTTATTTGGGAAGTGAAAGCGAAAGCAAAATTGGTAGTTTTGGCTGGATTCTATATTTTGCCATTTTTATTCCATTTACCATTGCCTCCTATTTTCTGTTGGAGCTAACTGGTATTATAGCTTCAATCTTTATGGCTATATTTTCTTATTTTATTTTATTTAAAAATAAACAATTCAATTGGCGTCCTTGGCTACCATACTTATTGTTGGTGATAATTCTACTGATTCCTAAAATATTTCCCTGGTTTGCAGAATATCTGGGTTACAAAGTTTCATTTGCTGAAATATTAGGCACTAATGTAAATGCTTCATTGCAACCATTTCGCTCGCCATTGATACCGTTTGTGATTTCAGCAGTATTCGCATTGTTTTTGGTTAAAAACTATCAAATAAACTTGCGGCCCGTTGTAAGTAAAACATTTGCAGTATTTCTGGTGCTTTTTCCTTCTTTGGCCATTACTCAATTGATGATGAATAGTGGAGGTGAAAATTTGCCAAGCATGATCGATGCAATAGCTTCAGTATTCGTAACAGCAGGTGATGCATATCCATTATTCAGCCCATTTATCGGGGTAATTGGCAGTTTCATTACCGGAAGCACTACCGTTTCGAATATTATTTTCGGACCGGTACAGTACAATGCGGCCATTAGTCTTGATTTTTCACCCGAAATAATCTTAGGTTTACAATTGGCTGGAGCATCTTTGGGCAATGCCGTATGTTTGTTTAATATCATAGCTGCCGCGGCTGTAGCAGGCATTGAAGATTATAATGCTATTTTGAAAAAGAACTTACTCCCTGTAATACTAGGGTCGGTGATAATTGCCTTGGTAGGATATATTTTAATTTATATGAAGCAATAGCTTTTAGGCTATCTGAGAAAAATGGGTAAAAAAAAGGCCATCTTTATAAGATGGCCTGCAAGAATATATAATTAGTTTCTTAAATTCTTAATCAATTAATTCTACATTCACGGCATTCATGCCTTTTCTACCTCTTTCCAAGTCATACTTTACGCGATCGTTTTCGCGAATTTCATCAATAAGACCAGAAGAGTGTACAAAAACATCTTCACCAGAGTCAGATGGTTTAATAAAACCAAAACCTTTTGTGTTGTTGAAAAACTTTACAGTTCCTTCCATTTTTTAATAATTAAATTTTAATAATAATGATAATTTTGAAGAAGCTTTCCTCCTTCGAGATGCATTGAAATTACCGGGAAAAATCCTTGAGATAATCGATTAAGGTTGGTGATGCAACTAATACTAAAATAATAATTCTAACAGGTTGTATGCACTTTCACTTATAATGCATTGTAAAGTTAAAACTTAGAATTGAATTTTCCTTGAATTGCACTAAAATATTTTTTATTTTTTTGCTCTTATACCTTCCTTACCAAATATTTCTGATTACATACCATTAAGCCAACTTCTCAAATGGAAGAATCTTTTTACCAGTTAATTTTTGAATTTTGACCGTGCTTTTTTTATTCTAACTTCCAAGCGAACACCACTTGATATTTCTTCTTTTTGATGAAATGTTACATAATTTTTAATCATTGTTACATATCTTATTTTAAGGACTACTAAAAAAAAATAGCTTTGCTCTTAATGTAAAGTACGCTTATCACCGAATTGATATACAATCATAAGTTTTACTTTAACAGGAACTCAGTTTAAACTCTAAATTTAAAAGCTATGAAAAAGAATTTATTGTGGATTTGTGGTGTCTTAATCATCATCTTCTTATCTGTTTTTTCAACCGGTTGTAATGAAGAATTTGTAGAGCCACCAGAAGTTGTGCTTACAGATGACTTTGTTGATTTAAGGCCGCAACAATCTTCTCTGAAAAACCAAGGCGGCAGAACCACTTGTATTGTTTTTGCTGGTATTGCGGCCACTGAAGCAGCTTACAAGCGACTGGGCTATGGTGAATTAGATCTTTCTGAAGAATTTAATAATTTCACGCGTAAATCATTTTATCTGCATCCCATCTGGTCTGATTATGATGTGCCGGATGGTGTGCAAAAGAGAGAAACACAACTGGGGCATTTCGGTGGAGGCGGCGGCACCGGAGTGGTAGCTATATTAGCCTCTGGCTTTAAAGTGCCATTGGAAGAGGTAATGCCTTATCAGAGCGATCCTAATTACTATACAGATAATTTTCCGGAACTAAATACTACATTAGATAAGATAGAAAACAACACGGTAACTCAGAGAGACTATAGTGATTTCAACCTGCATCCGGACATATTGACCTCAGAAATTCTGCGAACAAAAAAGTTTTATAGCATTGGTCAGTATCGGGACTTAAATGATGCTAAAGATCCAGCCGAGATTGAATCCGTGTTGAAAAAAGGTTATGAAGTGGTATGGGACTTTACCGGCGCTAAACCTAGTGATGAGGGAGGCCGTGATGATAACGGCATATGGCAAAAGTGTGATGCTTGTAGTCTTATTGGACATGCCATGTTAATTGTAGGTTTTGATAAAAGAGACCCGGACCCAGCAAATCATTATTTTATTGTAAAAAATTCGTGGGGACCAACAGATATTGAGGGTAGTGAGGGGTATACCTACATATCCTATGATTATCTTCGAAATTATGGTGTAGCAGGCAACTACATTACGCTTGTAAACCCTCCAACAGAGTGGCCGGAATTAGCATTTATCGGCCAGTGGAAATTAAATTATGATGGCTTCAAAGGAGACCTGGATATTTACCATTTACCTGGTATGGCTGATCATACTTTTGAATTTAATTTTGACAGAGGAGTTATTCCCGAGAAATATGAAGATAAGCGGATTGGTACTTTTTACGATGCGCAGGGAAACCCTTTTCGCGTAAATGGATCAATCAGTGGAAATCAAATCGAGTTTTATTTTGATGGTCAGAGCCCCTTGTTGCGCTGGGACGAAATAAGCGGTAGAAAGTTCATTTATTATTTAGACAGTACTGACTTTATGGCCGGTTATCATGAAGATGTCAGTGGCGGCATTTATGGAGGTTATGCTACAAAAAGCGACTACTTATCCGGCGGTGCACAGCGTACGCCTCGTCCATTCAACGATCAATCCTATTTTGATTCTCAATGGGATTTTTATAGTGTGGGATATACTGGTACATTGGATTTTAATTTGAACCTGACTTCAGAATTTGAAGATTTTTATTTGCTGGAGGGGACTTATACACCCACCGGCGGAAGTTCTTCTGAGGCCCAAATAAAAATTATGAAAGACGAGAATCACAAGGTTTCTGTACAAATGGCTGATATGGGCAATGGTGAATCAGCTAGTTTTATCGGGCGTCACCTCAGTTGGGAAGATGGGGTTATTACAGGCAATACACCTGAAACTGGAACCTCTTTCCCCTTTTACATGGTTAGGAAATAATTTTCTAGGCGAGATTTTATCAATTAGTCATTTAAGAAACGACAATATGGCCCTGGATCGAAAGATCGGGGCTATTTTTTGAGTTACAGCTATTGATTTAAATTAAATTGCTGATACATGTTAATTGCTTTACATTTGAACACATTTAATTTAATAAATCTACCATGAAAGAATTTCAAAACTCCATCAACCACCTTTTTCAACGCGATTTGGATAGGCTTAGCAATGAAATTTCGCAGTATCCTAATGAAGAAGCACTGAGAAGAATTGAAGATGGTATTACAAATTCAGCGGCAAATTTATGTTTACATTTGATTGGGAATTTAAATCATTATATCGGGCATCAATTGGGCGGAACCAATTACACAAGAGATCGTGAGGCTGAATTTGGCAGAAATGATATAAGCAAACAGGAGTTACTTGAAAAACTGGAAGATTGTAAAACAACCGTGGCAGATACCTTACAAAAAATAGATGACCAACAATTACAAAAAGTTCATGACCCCGGTTTTATTACTGGTGATACCATGACCATTCGTCAATTTTTGATGCATCTTTACGGTCACTTAAATTATCACCTTGGGCAAATTAATTATCACCGGCGCCTGCTCAGTTAAGGGTTTATTTGTTGATTTGATAATGTTATCTCAATTAATACCCCTTTTCAAAATTTACCAAACCATCTAAAGATTCATTTTTTTCAAATCGGTGCAAGTTATCTAAAAATATTTGTACCTTTTGTTTTCCTTCATTAATAAATCCTCCACTGGTATGCTGAGTAAGAATTGTATTGGGGCAATCCCACCAAGGATGGTTGTCAGGTAATGGTTCCTTTTGGGTAACATCAATTACCGCTCCTTCAATTTTATTTTCTTTCAACATTTGGATTAAATATTTTTCATCTATAGCTGAGCCGCGTCCTACGTTAACAAAAACAGCCTCTGGTTGTAATTTTGCTAATTTTTCATGATTTATCAAATTTATAGTGGCCGGTGTTTGCGGTAAGCAACCAATAACTATATCTGCAAAAGCCATCGCCTCTCCAAGTTTTTCTATTTCATTAATATCTGCTGGTGGTTTGCTTCTACTAAAAACCGTTATTTTACAATCAAATGCTTCCAGCAATTTTTTAATTTCCAAACCTATAGCACCGCCACCTATAATTAAAACCTGTTTATTGTGTAAAAGACGCAATGCCGGTCTTATTTCTTTGTAGTTCCACCGTTTTTCTTCTTTGAGCTTTACAAGATCGTCCACTTTACGATACAGTGCCAAAATGCCCGCCACTGCAGTTTCAGCCACTGGCTTGGCATAAAAACCTTTCAAATGTGTTATCTGGCATGTGGGGGAAAAGGAACAATCGAGATATGAATTTACCCCGGTAGAATCTAATTGTAGCCATTGTAAGTGGTGACAATGGGGTATGTAGTCAGGCGGAATATTACCAAAAATAATTTGTGAATTATAAGCAGCATCTTTTCTAGCTTCTGATGGTAATTCATTGGCAAATACCACTTGATGATGATTTTTGATATTATTTGCTAAAAAATCTTTTTCATCATTGGTAAGCCAGCTTTGTACAAAAATTCTCATAGCAACGTTTATAAATATTTACAAAATAAAGTAGGGATCAAAATTGAGGATATTCCGGATCAAATAGAAGCACTCTATTAATTATTACTACTTTTGACCCGGACAAGTTGTTTCAATAAAATGGTATCAAAAAAAACTATACATAAAGTAATCTATAGGCTGTTACTATTTGGTGTGATATTGCTATTTGCTTTGGCAGTTACCATTGAACCAATTGACACTACTCCTTTAAATGAGAAGGAGTTTTATCGGCAAACACAATCACTATTAAAAGAAAGGAAAATTTCGGCGTTTGCACCAAAAAGTACTTTAAAGGCTGGTTGGCATGAAGTAAATATTACTCCTGCAAAAGCGGCAATGGCTGGTTATACTCCGCGTAGCAGTTTTACTTCAGTAGCAGACAGCCTCTATTGCCGCGTTGTTTCTGTTAGTAATGGGGCTACTCTCGTTTCATTTATATCATTCGATTTATTAATTGTTCCTCCCAAAGTAAAAGCTGCAATCTTACGAAAGATAAAAGAAGAACAAATTAATACATTTCCATATTTTGGAGCTGTACATTCACACAACAGCATTGGCAATTGGGACAATAGTTTGGCAGGTAGCATTATTGCTGGCAAATACGACCCCGCCCTGGTGAAAATGTTGGCTAATAGCGCAATTCAAGCAATCAACAATTCCATACATGATTTACAGCCTGCTTCATTGGCTGTAGTACAAGCAACAGCACCTGATTTAATCTATAATCGCTTGGATACAAATGCTGCTACAGATACACTCCTAAGAGGCATTACTGTAAACCGGGCAGATGGCAGTACAGGTTATCTGGTTACTTTTGCAGCTCATGCCACCAATTTGCCCATGAAAAGTACTTTTTTAAGTGCAGATTATCCCGGTTGTGTTGTAAAGGAATTAAATGAGCGAGGTGATTTTGCTATGTTTATGGCAGGTATGGTAGGAAGCCATAGTTTAAAAAATATAGATGGGCTTAAGCATTTTGAGGCAATAAAAGCTACCGGTAAACAAATAAGCCATAAAATTTTTAATGCCAATAAAACAAAAATTGATACTGTGGCTACCATCTATCACGAGCAGATACCATTGCCTTACAGGCAAGCACAATTAAAGCTTGAAAAAGACTGGCAATTGCGAAATTGGTTGTTTGAATTAGGATTTGGGCCGCTGGATTTGTCAATTACAGTTGTAAAAATTGGATCGCTGGTCATGATTGCTGCACCAGGAGACTTTAGCGGAGAGCTTTATTTAAACCACATTGCCAATAATCATCCAGATCTAAACATAATCATCACCAGCTTTAATGGAGATTTTGCCGGGTATATAATTGATGATCAACATTATTTTTCTTCTAAAAAGGAAGAGGCAAACGTGATGAACTGGTTAGGCCCTTATGGGGGACAATACTTTGCAGAAATAATTAATCAGCTAATTAATAAATTTAATTAACCTGAATAATCAAATAACTTTTTTGAGATAATTGTTTCTGCTACTTTTTCAGGTAAATATTTTTGCCACCCATTTTTATTATCTCTGATCATTTGTAATACTATATCGGAGATAATGCCTAAATGATCCTTATTTATGGCAGTCAATTTATCTAGATTATTACTTTGGCACAAATAGTTATACAGCGGCTGCTTCTGTGCTGGTAGTTTGATATCATCACAGGTAATAATATTGCCATCTTTAACGGCTGGATATATCATGATTTTTATATTTTTTTTAAAGAGCCTACCGAATGACTCCAACAATCCACCATTTAGTTCCTCGTAATAGCTTTCGTCAAATATTTTAAACAAGCTATCTACCCCCATGACGATACGCACTTTTTTACGAGTAAGCAGCGAAATGTAATCAGCTAGCATATAATATTTTTGGTAATCAGAAATCATAACTTTAAGTCCGAGCGAACTTAATAGGTCGATCCTTTGCAAGAAATCCCTGTCCGAAATACCTTCCTCAGCGGAGAGATTATGTAGTGTAAGTTCTGCAAAAGTGACAATTGATTCATCCTGAATTTCTTTAACAAAATTTTCTTGAGCTGCTTTTATCATATCCATGTGCACCAAGGTTACTGGCCGATATCTTCCTCTTAGCAGGAGCACATGCTTTTTGTACAGCGCATCAGCCGGTTGTAAAACTGTGCCATCGGCATCAAACATAGTAGCCCGGGTCAATCCAAAACGAACAAGCTTCAGGGCCATCAGCCGATTATCTAAATTAGCAAAATCAGGTCCTTTTATTTGGATGTAATCAATTTCTAAGCGCCCGGGCGATAGGTTATCCTGTAGCGCTTGCATTAATTCTTCCGGGTTCTCGATGTGATAGCAAGCATATATTAGGTTTACTCCCAATATACCCATGGCCTGTTGCTGCCAATTAGCTTCCGTATCGTGTAGTAATACATGAATTATACATTCATTAAAGGGTTTTTCTGGTGCTAACTGAAATCGAAGGCCCAGCCATCCATGCCCTTGGTTAGTTTTTTTGAAATTCAGCGATTCTACCGTGTTGGCAAATACAAAAAATTTGGTGCTTTGTACCCGGTCTGGCAATCGTTCTTTTAATAAATCAAACTCGTGTTGCAACATCATCAGCAACCTTTCCTGGCTGACGTAACGCTTACTTTTGCCGTAGATGGCATCACTAAATTGCATATCGTATGCAGACATGGTTTTGGCAATAGTGCCTGAAGATCCACCCACTTTAAAAAATTGAGCAGCAGTTTCCTGTCCGGCGCCAATTTCAGCAAATGAGCCGTAAATAGATGGATCTAAATTTATTTTAAGTGCTTTTTCACGAGTGGAGAGAATTCGGAATAATTTATTCATAAGGTAAAATTAGGAAAAATCGAGCAGAAGAGGAGTTCAGATAAGAAATTATAGAAGAAATGCCAGTCATCCCTTTCCAATAGGTAATATTATTGTAAACACAACGATGAGATTCATAACAATAAAATCAGCATTTATGATTAATTTTCGAATATTTATTTCAATGTTATATTTAGCCCAATAATTGGATGAACATTTTTCATAAAACTTCTGTTAGCCTGCTGATAAAAGAAAAAAGATGAATAACAGCGTTGAATTTTTACAAAAACAAAGATATATAGGTGATCCTGATGCTGATCAACTCGTAGCAGGTTTATTTGAGAGTAAAATAGAGAAAGAACTCTATCAAGTACTTGGTACACCTGCCGAAGCCTTGTTTTCTTTACAAGGAATAAATAAGGAATTAATTCAATTTGTATATAGTAAAAGACCTGTGCCTCATTGGTTCGATCCCAAAAAAATAGCGATAGGCCAACAATTTTATCGCAAGTATGCTTCGGAAATTATGATGTTACTAGGAGCCATGTCTTTACCCTATTGTTACGCTGCCAGCCCGGGCAATAAAGCAATCCACCTGACTGAAAAAATGCGTAATAAACCAGGAAAACGACTTTTGGAAACTGCTCAATATGTAATAAAATTAATGGAACCGGGAAGTTTTGATGAAGGCGGAATAGGTTTGCCATTTATCAACAAAACACGACTGGTGCATGCCATGGTACGCTATATGCTTGTTAAACATGCTGATTGGAACATGGATTGGGGTGTACCAATCAATCAGGAAGATATGGCGGGAACAAACTTGGCATTTTCCTTTACAATAATTAATGGCTTAGAGAAACAGGATTTTCCAATAACTCCTGAACAGGTAGAGGGATTTTTACATGTATGGCGATACATTGGTTATCAGATGGATATTCATGAAGAGTTGCTCATAAAAAATATGCAAGAAGCCGCTGATCTGGAATCTGTTATTCGCGCAAGACATTTCAAATCATCAATGGAGGGACAGCAGCTCATGCAAGATTTGCTAAAGCATTACCGGGAGGAGTTTCCCTGGTTGGCAGCCCAATTGGTGGAAAACCAAATCAGGTATTTTCTTGGAAATGAAATAGCTGATATGCTGGATCTAGAGAAAAAACCAGGCAAAGATGCTTTGGTGAGCGTGATAAATCGTTTTAAAAATCAAATTAATAAACGCTTTCATGTTTCAACTTATAGCACCATGATGAAGAATCATGAAAGGTTAAAACAGATACATGGATAAAATACAGCTGTATGTTATAATTTTGGCTAAATATGACATAGGTTTTATAATTAATTCATGCAGCAATTCTTAAATTTTTCGCCCGAACCACAAGGGCAAGGATCATTTCTGCCTATTTTTTGCCGCTTTTTAAAGGGTTTTGTCAATATTTTTACCATGTCCTGATGATACACCTTTTTTAAGGTTTTGTATAAATCCGGATGTTTCTTTTTAAATAACTTAGGTCGTTCGAAAAAATATTCACTGGCAACCGCCAAAAATTCTTCTTCACTGGTACCTGCATATGCATCAATATCACTTTTACCTTTTCTTATCCTTTTCATTTCCCTGTGCATAAGTTTTAGCCAGGGTTCAGCGTACTGTTTATCATTTAATTGACCCGGTACACCATCTACAACACCATCTTGCTTATCCAGTATATGTGTAAACTCATGGATGCCCACGTTATGCTTATCCGATGGATTTTTGAATCCCTGGTGCAGGCTTTTTTTGCTCAAAATCATTACACCATCCATATTCCTACCACTGCCTACCATGCCGGTAATTACTTGCTCCGGGTTATCCATAGAAAAGTTTTTGTCAAAATAAGCTGGATATAGCAATACTTCCTGCAGGTAAGTATAATTCCATTTAGGAAAAGAAAACAGGGGAATCACTGCGCTTGAGGCAGCTAACAGCCGATCAAGGTCAGTCACTTCGGTTTTGATTCCCGTTATACGAATTTGGCGCAGAAAATTACGCACCTTTCGTTCGTACTTTTTGCGGCCTTTGGTATCAAGGTTTTGGTAAAAATGCACATGCTTCAGCAGCAGTTCCCGCCAATCAGCGGGAAATTTGTTCGGTACTTTATATATCGGTCGCTTGCTGCGCCAATACCAATAGATCAAAAAAGCAATAAGTAAAAAACCAAGATAAGTAAATGGTGACATAAGATGAATGAGTATTTATATGACAATCGGGAAGGAGGGAGAATGTTTTGATAGAAAGGAATAATGATAAAGGGTGAATGTTAAATTCTCTTTAAGGTTACTTTGATTGTTACCGTATCCATGATAAAGAATTATTAAATTCAGCACTAAGTCCTTATCAAACATTTAATGGAAAAGAGCTTTACCCTACAGCAATTGACAAAGCCGCTGCAATTCTTGAAAGCATAGTGAAAAATCATCCCTTTTCTGATGGCAATAAAAGGATTGGATACGTTTTATCAAGACTTTTGATAATGAATGAAAAGTTCGATATCTATGCAGACCAAGACGAAAAATATAATCTGGTTAATTCAGTTTCTAAAGGTGAGACAGATTTTGCACAGATCAAGGATTGGCTGGAAAAGCACTCAAGGTAACATTTGCTAAATATGCTTTTGCTTACTGCTTCTAAGCAAAGTGAAGAGGTAAATTGCCACAAAGCCAAACTGATTATTTCATTTAGATTTAGGTCAAGCATCTAGCATGGTTTACTTCTTTTCTCCTTCAATAATTGTGGTTATGGTTTGGCTTCGCTACTTTAGTATTTCATCAGCGAAGTGTAGCAAACACATTTTAGCGTCGTGGTAAGGCTAAGAGGTTCTAATGATTCTCAAATTGCGAACAATTGAAAATGTTTCTTTACTTTAAAATTTAATTAGTGGAAATCAAGCAATTGTTATTTCGGCTTTATTCTTATTATCGAGTGTTAATAGTAAGGCACACAATATGCAGCTTGGATAGGCAATTGAACCCATAGTCAAAAGCTTTTAACAATAAATAACACACTTGCTTTTCAACGCGACAAGTAGTATTGTTGTAATTTAAAACCTAGTATCATGTTTCAAAAATGTATTACCTGCCTCTTGATTCTAATTTCAACCGTCAATTGTTGGTCGCAAAGTGATAAAACAGACAGCCTCTCCGCACTTTTGCCTACTGCTAATAACAATGTAAAATTTGATCTACTGGTTGCATTGATAGAAGAACTCCAATATACTGATATCGAATCAGCATCAGGTTATTTAGCCGAATTGGAAAAAATGATCAATAAAAATGAGACTGGCAAACGAGCATTTCAATATTATTCATTGTTAAGTTTTAACCAGTTATACAAACATGAATATCAGCAGTCATTAGCCACCGCCGAAAAAGCACTGGCCATGCAGGGAGTAGCTTCTGCAAAAGATATCATAGAAGTATATGCTACCATGGGCACATGTCATTATTACCAAAGCAATTACAGAGAAGCAATTGATATACACCTGAAATCATTGAAATTGTGTGAAAATGATAGTATTGAAAATGTTAAAGCTGGTATATTAAATAACCTTGCTGTGGTCTACATCTCCATGAATGATTTTGCTAAAACTGAAGCTAACCTGAAACAAGCAATTGAACTGCTGGAAAAATACCCCAACGAATATGAAAGTGGTAGAGCCATCGGTAATATGGCTATAGTTTATGCCATGCAGGAAAAGTACGATCAGGCAGAAACCTGGTTTTTGAAAAATAAAGATTTTCATCTAAACCGTGGGGATTCTATTTCAGCGGGAAAAGCTTATAATAATTTGGGGGTGCTTTATGAAAGAACCGACCAGTTGGAAAAAGCCCTAAATTTCTACCAGGAGGCGCTTATCATTGCTCAACAAAGCAATGATAAAGCATCCGAAGCTTTAGGTTATCAAAATGTGGCCATTGCACTCAGCAAACTTAAAAGATTCGATAAGGCCATCAATAATTATAAAATCGGCCTTAAGATGACCAGGGAGTTGGGCAACCGTGATAAATTACGTGATGGACTATTAGGTATCTCCGAAATGTATGAATCCATGGGAGATACAAAAAATGCATTTAACTACTACAAACAATATTTTCTATTGAACGATAGCCTGGTAAATGAACAACATTTAAACGCGGTTAGTGAATTGGAAATTAAGTATGAAACTGAAAAAAAGGAAAAGGAAATATTGTCGCTTTCAGAACAGAAGTTGCTTGATGAAGCCTCACTGGCCCGACAAAACATTTGGATTAAAAGGTTATCACTGGGACTAATAGCTGCCATATTTATCTTTGCTGCAGTATTTTTTATCTTTCGTCAACACAGTGAAGTGCAAAAAAAAGACGCTTTAATTGAAGCAATTACAGAAACTCAAATTGTAGAAAGAAAAAGAATTGCACAGGACCTGCACGATAGCATTGGTGGTTCACTGGCCATGCTTATCAATAAACTTCAAATTATTTCCGATAAATTGGGCAGCCATACAGAGATACAAGAGTCAATCCAGTCTTTGAGCAAAACAAGTGAACAGGTAAGACAAATATCGCACAACATGATGCCTGGTGAGCTGGTCAAATTCGGACTTGTACCAGCAATACAAACCATTCTGGAACAGCTTGAAGCTACCCAAATTAAATCGCAATTATTTACACATGCCATGGATAAACGCATTGATGCCAGCAAAGAGATCCATCTTTACAGGATATTTCAGGAAATTGTGCAAAATGTATTGAAACATGCCCAGGCAAAAAACCTGATGGTGTACCTGAACCGGCATAAAAAGCAGCTCAATCTGATGGTAGAAGATGATGGTAAAGGCATGGATATTGAAACCAGGGAAAGAAACGGACTTGGATTAAGCAATATGCAGGCAAGGGTGGAATACCTGAAAGGAACGTTGAATATTGATTCTCATCAAAATAGAGGCACTACCATTAATATAGACATTCCGGTTTAATTTATATCTTTTTTTATGATTATTGCATGCCATTCATGACTGCCTTGGAATCTATAAAGTAAAAAAATATTAATTGGCAAAGAACTGGCTTGAGTTTTTTACTTCGGTTATGGACCTAATTGGTTGTATTTAGCGTAATTATTTATCTTACCATAAAAAAGCTTCTGGCATATACCAGAAGCTTTTCTTTTAAATTTCTTTTCAGAATTATGTCATAAACTAAATTAAACTGCCTCAGAATAAGCCTCAATCAGTTTATTTAAAATATTTTGCGCGGCTATTGAAATCACGGTGCCAGGACCAAATACAGCAGCTACGCCGGCATCGAATAAATATTGATAATCCTTTTCCGGGATTACTCCACCCGCAACAACCATTATGTCGTCTCGACCCAGTTTTTTCAATTCTTCAATTAACTGAGGAACAAGGGTTTTATGTCCGGCAGCCAGACTAGAAGCACCTACTACATGTACATCGTTTTCAGCTGCTTGCTGTGCCACTTCTGCCGGTGTTTGAAATAGTGGTCCAATATCAACATCAAAACCAAGGTCGGCAAAACTGGTGCTTATTACTTTTGCCCCACGGTCGTGACCATCCTGACCCATTTTTGCAATCATGATCCTTGGTCTTCTACCTTCTATTTCTGAAAATTTATCAGCGAGTTCTTTTGCTTTCACAAAGTTGTCATCAGCCGAAGCTTCAGAAGAATAAACACCTGAAATGGATTTGATGGTGGCCTGATGCCGTCCAAATACTTTTTCCATCGCGTCAGAAATTTCTCCAAGTGAAGCTCTTTTACGGGCAGCATCTACTGCCAGGGCCAGTAAATTACCATCTCCCGTTTCAGCTGATTTGGTAATAGCACTAAGTGCCGCCTGAACATCATTATTATTTCTTTCCGACTTCAATTTCTTGAGCCTTTCTAATTGAGAAATCCTAACGGCTGTATTGTCTACTTCCAGCAGCTCCATTTCAGTTTTCTCCGAAGTTTTAAATTTATTAACCCCAACAATTATATCCTTGGCTGCATCAATACGTGCTTGCTTACGAGCAGCAGCCTCTTCAATTCTCATTTTTGGTATGCCGGTTTCTATAGCTTTGGCCATGCCACCCAGTTCTTCAACTTCCTTTAAGTGTTTCCAGGCTTTATCTACCAATTGGTCTGTAAGATACTCTACATAGTAAGAACCTGCCCAGGGGTCTACCACTTTGGTAATATTGGTTTCATCTTGTAAATAAAGCTGAGTGTTTCTGGCAATACGGGCAGAAAAATCTGTTGGTAAAGCAATGGCTTCATCCAATGCGTTGGTATGCAGCGATTGTGTATGACCCAATCCGGCAGCCAGAGCTTCTATACATGTTCTGGTTACATTGTTAAACGGATCTTGCTCAGTTAAACTCCAGCCCGATGTTTGGCTGTGGGTTCTTAAAGCCATAGATTTAGGATTTTGTGGATCAAACTGTTTCACCAGTTTAGCCCAAAGCATCCTTGCAGCCCTCATTTTGGCTATCTCCATAAAATGATTCATACCGATAGCCCAAAAGAATGAAAGTCTGGGTGCAAAATCATCTACTTTCATGCCGGCTTTTATCCCGGTTCTAATATACTCCAATCCATCTGCCAATGTATAAGCCAGTTCAATATCTGCAGTGGCACCTGCTTCTTGCATGTGATAACCACTGATGCTAATAGAGTTGAAGCGAGGCATATTATTACTGGTATAAGAAAAAATATCAGCAATAATTCGCATAGAAGGTTTTGGAGGATAGATGTAGGTGTTACGCACCATAAACTCCTTCAAAATATCATTTTGGATGGTACCGGTAAGCTTATCTGGTGACACTCCTTGCTCTTCAGCTGCCACGATGTAGAAAGCCATAATCGGAATAACTGCTCCATTCATTGTCATTGATACTGACATTTGATCCAATGGTATTTGGTCAAAAAGTATTTTCATATCCAGTATTGAATCAATAGCAACCCCTGCTTTTCCCACATCACCTACTACCCGTGGATGGTCTGAATCATACCCACGATGAGTAGCCAGGTCAAATGCAACCGATAGTCCTTTTTGCCCGGCAGCCAGGTTACGACGATAAAATGCATTGGACTCTTCGGCAGTAGAAAAGCCAGCATATTGTCTAATGGTCCAGGGGCGGGTTACATACATAGTAGAGTAGGGGCCTCGTAAATAGGGTGCCAGTCCGGCAGCATATTGTAAATGCTCCATACCCTTCAGTATATCTTTTCTAAAAACCGGGTATACCGGTATTTTTTCCGCAGTACTCCAGGTTTTCATTTCCTGCTCGTCTACCTTAGCAGTAGCCTGGCTATTTTTTACAGCATCAAAATTAATTTTCGAAAAATCAGGTTTCATATTTCTTGCTTATCTTATTCAATTATATAATATTCAGTTGCTTCTGGAAACTAAGTAATGTTTCAACAGCATTACTTTTCATATGTACAAATTCGTCAAATCCGGCGGTTTTTAATTGATCTATTATTTCTGCCGGATAGCCTGCAAGCACCAACTTTTTACCGGGCATTTTATCTTTAAATGCTCTTGCAAATGCTTCGCCCGAGGCTGCATAATCGTCGTCTGAAGAGCAGAGCACAACTATCTCAGCATCTTTTTCAGTGGCCAATTTAATTGCCTCATCGGTGCTAAAAGCCACGGGGCCTTCTATAACATCAAACCCGGAGGTACCGAAAAATCGGAATGAAAATGTAGCCCTGGCTTTTCTCATTACCACATTATCACCATACTCTAAAAGCATTACCGTGGGTCGGGCTTCATTGCCTTTTTGCTTCACGTATTTATCGGTGTTCAGTCGCATTTTTTCAAATTCTTCCGCTGCTCTTTGCGGCCGCAGCACATTACCATTGGCTTGCCCGATATCTGAAGCTTGTACTTCTTCAGGATTTAATATCTCCTGTATGTTAGGATACTGATTGGTTCCAACAATTACATCTCTACGCTGCGATACTCTTTTCAATTTTGCTTCTCGAGTAGCGCTAATATTTTGCTGAATAAAGCCTTCTTTAAAAGCAGCTAAAAATCCACCTTTGGTTTCCACTTCTTGAAATAAGTTCCAGGAGTTTTGCAATTGTTGATCAATCAAATTTTCCAGATAGTAAGAACCAGCTACTGGATCGACTACCTTGTTAAGGTAGGACTCATCTTTAATAATAGTGCTGATGTTTCTGGCAATCCTGCGTAAAAATGTTTTTGGGTTTTTAAAAGAGGCATCATAAGGCTCAATATTCAGAGAATTACATCCGCCGATTATTGCCGACATTGCAATGGTAGTATCTCTCAACATATTTACACTGGGATCATAGAGTGTTTTGGACCACAATGCGGTAAAACAATGAATTCTTATATTTCCCGGGTCAAAATCTTGTAATCCATAAGCTTCGGCTATTTTAGCAAATAATATTCTTATGGCTTTAAGTTTGGCTATTTCCATAAAATAGTCAGTACCAACCGCGATGCTAAATTGTAAATTATTTATGATAGTTTCTACCTCAGCACCTGCTTCAGAGAGCTTGTCAATATATTCTACAGCCGTATTTAGGGTATAAGCTATTTCCTGTACCAAGCTGGAACCAGAGTCGTGAAAATGACTGCTATTTACTGTGATGGCAAAAAACTCAGGAGCAGAAGCTACTAACTTTAATACTTCACGTAAATCATCAAAAGCAGCTTCATTATGTTGTCCACTTACGGCATAATTACCTAATGGGTCAAATTCCAAATTACCGGAAACCTGATTTTTATCGATGTTGTTCGTAGCTAGAAAATCAAAATATTGCTTCACTAAATTGAGCGGATCTTTTTTGCTAACAAAAGATACCGATATTTGAGTAAGGTCTATTTGGGATAGTAATACTTCAAAATTAATAGCTGCAGGATCATCTATATCGAATATTAATCCTTGTGCACCACCATGCAGACTTTCAGAAGCCAGCTTATGCCCGCTCTTACTATCTTTCACTTTTATTTTTTCACAATTTACCCATGACTTTACATCTGCTGTAGATTTCTCACTAATATTTTCAAATTTTTGTAAATAATCCAGCCCCTCAGTATCTTCCATGGTATAAAAGGGTTGCACATCAAAGCCTTCTAAAGTCTTGTAAACCAACTTTTCGAAATCGGCTCCCTTTAAATCCTTTATCGCTTTATCTTTCCATTGCTCTTTGCTCACCGGAGGAAACTCGGAAAATAAAGGGCTCGTTTTAGTTTTTTCCATATACTGAAAAGTTTAATTGAAAAAATACATATAATCATTTAACACAAGAGGTTAGTTGTGGTTATAATACCTCTTGCAATCGTGGCAAATATAGAAAAAAGCATGGTATCTTAATGTGATAATTGTCATATTATCCTAAAAAATGCAATACTACGATTGGAAGGTTAAACAGTTAGTGAAAATAATTTTAAAAAGAATATATATAATTTTTTAAACAATATTTATAAGTAGTGAGCACTAAAACAGTGGTTCGATAGCATAATTCCTTACTCGATAAAATGTCAAGGATTTTCTCACTTTTTTTTCAATTATTTTTTTTTGATATTTGTCTTCACCTTTTAGTGAAATCTGGATAAGTATCCATAATCTTCAAATATGATGGCTAATGCAAAAAGACTGTAACGCAGCGTGGAATAACTGTCTTCAATATATTAAGGAAAATATAGGACAGCAGAGTTACAATACTTGGTTTGCTCCCATAAAACCCTTAAAATTAGACGAAAAAGTACTTACAATTCAGGTGCCGAGTCAATTCTTTTATGAATGGCTAGAAGAGCATTATGTGCATCTTTTGAAACACGCCATTGATGGTGAACTGGGTGAGAATGGTAGATTGGAATATTCAATCATAGTAGATAAGGGTGATAATGGTCATAATCCATTTACAGTAAATTTAAAATCTAATAAAAATGGACAACCGGTAGCCAATGGATCGTTTTTTAAAAATAAAGATAACAGCAATGGTAATTCTTACAATAGCCCTTTCGAATTAAAAACTGTTGATCACGTATTTCAAGATTCGCAACTTAACTTCCGAAATTCATTTGAAACTTTTATAGAGGGAAACTGCAATCGGCTGGCACGCTCAGCAGGATACGCCGTCGCTAAAAAACCCGGTTTAACTTCTTTCAATCCTTTAATGGTATATGGAGGCGTAGGTTTAGGCAAAACTCATTTGGTACAAGCCATTGGCAATGAGATATTAAACCTGCATTTGCATGACAAGTTTGTGTTATACGTTTCTTCTGAAAAATTTACCAACCAGTTTATAGATGCATTAAGAAATAATCAAGTACAGGAATTCTCTAATTTTTACCTCCAGGTAGATGTTTTAATAATAGATGATATTCAATTTTTGGCTGGCAAAGACAGAACTCAGGAGATATTTTTTCATATATTTAATCACTTGCATCAATCTGGTAAGCAAATAGTAATGACCAGTGATTGCCCGCCAAAAGACTTGAAAGGCATGGCTGAGCGCTTAATCAGCAGATTTAAATGGGGTTTAACAGCAGATTTACAACAGCCTGATTTTGAAACCCGTATGGCGATAATCCAAAAAAAGATACAAGAAGATGGCCTACAGATGCCAGCTGATGTAGTTGAGTACCTGGCTTACAGTATTGATACCAATGTGCGTGAACTGGAGGGAGTTTTGATTTCATTAATGGCCAATGCCTCTTTAGTTAAGTCTGAGATAAACCTGGAATTGGCCAAGCAAACGCTTAAAAACATCGTTACTGATATTGAAACTGAAGTAGGGATAGATTACATTCAAAAAACTGTAGCCGAATATTTCAAAGTAGAAATTGAAGAATTAAAAAGTAAGTCGCGCAAGAAGGAGGTGGTTATTCCTCGTCAGGTTTCAATGTACTTTTGTAAATTATATACCAATCATTCTTATAAAGTGATAGGTTCTCAATTTGGTGGTCGAGACCATAGTACAGTAATTCATGCACTCCATTCTGTTGAGGATCTCATTGAAACAAATCCTCAGTTTAAAAATCAAATAGAAGAGCTCCGCAAAAAATTAAAAATGCGACACATTTAACGTGATATCTTTAAACAATATAATGATTATCAGGCCGTTAAGCAAAAAGAGCATTTATCCTTTAGTAGACTAGACACAGGTGTATAAAAGAAGAATAAAGATATTTTTTTGGCTGTTCAAAAAAAGGTCTCAACAACATTATCAAAAATTTAAATCCCTTCCATTACTTCATCGCATTGGCATATCTACTGGTGTAGCCATTTTCTTATTCTTAATAGTTAATGTGGTATTTGTTTTTAGCATTTACAAAGGTGCATTTGGTCAACTGCCTACTTACTATGATTTAAAAACTATTAAAAATAATGTTGCTTCAGAGATATATTCCGCTGATGGAAAGCTAATAGGTAAATATTTTATTCAGGAGCGTTCCAATACACCTTTTGAAAATATACCCAAACACTTGATTGATGCATTAATAGCAACAGAAGATGCTCGTTTTTATCATCATAATGGAATAGACTTACGTAGTATGATGCGTGTTTTCTTCAAAACCATTATACTGCAGCAAGAAAGCTCTGGGGGAGGAAGTACAATCACCCAACAATTGGCCAAAAACCTATATCCAAGAAAAGACCATGGGATACTCAGCTTACCGGTAAATAAAGTAAAAGAAGCAATAACGGCTACCAGAATTGAAAAGCAATACAGCAAAAAAGATGTAATTACATTGTACTTAAATACCGTTTCATTTGGTGAAAATGCTTTTGGTATTCAAACAGCTGCAGAAAGATATTTTAGTAAAAAGCCGGTAAACTTAAACTTGCAGCAATCGGCCACTTTGGTAGGAATGCTTAAGGCTACCCACAGCTACAATCCACGTTATTTTCCGGAAGCCAGCATCAAAAGACGCAACGTGGTATTTAATCAAATGGAAAAATACCAATACCTTGCTTCATCTGATGCTGATTCTCTACAAACACTCCCGCTTCAGCTTGATTACCAGCATTTGAGCCACAATCAAGGCTTAGCACCTTATTTTCGTGAATATTTACGACACCAAGTTGATAAAATTCTCAAAGATCAGGTGGATGGGAAAAAGTATAATTTGTACACGGACGGTTTGAAGATTTATACCACCATTGATAGCCGCTTGCAAAATCATGCTCAAAGCGCAGTGACAAAGCAAATTAAAAGTTTACAAAAAACCTTCAATATTCATTGGAGTGAAACAAAACCATGGGATGGAAATTCAGATATACTGGCAGATGCTGTAAAAAAGACTACTCGTTATCAACAGCTGGTTGCTGCCGATGTGGATTATCGTAAAATAAGAGACATATTTGCTCAGCCGCGTAAAATGACCATATTTACCTGGGAAGGGGAGAAGGAGGTTGAAATGAGTCCAATAGATTCTGTAAAGCATTATTTAATGTTTTTAAATGCAGGACTAATGTCGATGGACCCTCACACGGGCGATATTAAAGCCTGGGTTGGCGGAATAGACCATCAATATTTTCAATATGATCATGTAAATCTCAACACCAAAAGACAGGTTGGCTCAGTGTTTAAGCCTTTCGTGTATGGTGCAGCTTTGGAAAAAGGGATTGAGCCATGCGATTATGTTGCCAATGAGCAAAGGCAATATGAAGAATTTGAAAATTGGACTCCTCGAAACTCTGATGGCGAATATGAAGGATACTACTCTATGTTGGGTGCTTTGACTAACTCTGTCAATACAATTTCTGTGGATTTACTGATGCAAACAGGTACAGCCAAAGTGGTTTCTTTGGCAAAAAATGCAGGTATAAAAAGTGAAATTCCTCAGGTGCCTTCAATTGCTTTAGGTACACCAAGCATTTCTTTATTTGAAATGGTAAACGCATACTGCATATTTGTGAATAGGGGCAGAACTGTAGAACCCCGGTTTTTAACAAAAATTGAAGACAGTAAAGGCAACATAATAATTGAAAATGAACAAAAGCAGCCTGCTTCAAGAGTTATGTCCATTATCAATGCCGAAATAATGCTCGAGATGATGAAAAGTGTTGTAAATAGTGGTACTGCTTCCAGACTAAGATATCAATATGGAATATATAATGATATAGCAGGAAAAACCGGAACCACACAAGATAACTCTGACGGGTGGTTTATGGGGGTTACGCCTAATCTGGTTACTGGCGTTTGGGTTGGCGCCGATGATCCGCGTATACATTTTCGATCGACAGCCTTAGGCCAGGGAGCTGCAACCGCATTGCCAGTTTTTGCTTATTTTACTAAGCAGCTCGATCAAGATCCTTCTTTTAGGTTTATAACTTCCGTTCGATTTTCTCGTCCTCCCGCGATAGTATTGGATAAATTGGACTGCGATCCGTTTTTGATGGAATTGGAAGAAGATCGTTTCGACTTTTGGGACTTATTTGAACGCAAAAAGAGAGAGCGTAAAAATAAAGGTAAAAGGAAAAAAAGTAATAAACGAAAAAAAGGTTTTGAAAAATTTCTTGAAGATGTTTTCGGATAAAGTAAATTACAAGTATAGACAACTATATTAATTGGATATTTTTTCAGAATCCTATTCTCTCATAGCTTTTTCCAAAGCGAAATTTGCCTTAATTTTAGCCATTTAGAAAAAAAACAAATTTTTTATGATAATTGGTTTAGATCATCCGGCCATAGCAGCAGAAAATCTCGAAAAACTTAGCAACTGGTATTGCGATGTATTGGATTATGAATTGGTTTTGAAAAGTGAGGAAAAACCTGTTTATATTTTAAAAAGCGCTGACGGTACTTTTATGGAAATGATGGAAAAAGATGATAATTCTCGTCCTGGCCGCACCTTACTTACCGCCGGCATATCTCATTTGGCCTATCGTGTAAATAAATTACAAGATGCCATTGAAACTTTAGACAAAGCAAAGGTACAATGGCTCAGTGAAATTGTACCTGCCATTGGTGGTGGTAAGTTACGCACCTTTGCAGACCCGGAAGGAAACGTATTGCAAATAGTAGATAGGAATGCCAAATGAAAGCAGCTTTTTATAATGGAAATAAAAAATTTGAAGTACAACAAGTTACGGTAGCCAATAAGCCTGGTCCTACAGAAGTATTGTTGAAGGTGGCCTATTGTGGTGTTTGCGGAACGGATATTCATATTTATCATGGTAATATGGATCAACGCGTGCAAGTGCCTCAGATAATTGGGCATGAAGTATCTGCTACAGTGGCGGAAGTGGGTGATCAGGTAACTAATATAGCCCAGGGAGAAAAAGTGGTGGTACGACCTTTGCAAGTGGGAGCTCCACATCCAAGCGATTCAGGCTACACCCATATTGGTAAAAATCTTAAGTTTATAGGTATAGATACACCGGGAGGAATGCAAAGCTATTGGATCGTGCCAGCTTACACATTACACAAAATTCCAACTAATTTATCATTACAAGATGCAGCATTGGTAGAACCGTTGGCTGTTGCTTGTCATGATGTTAGGTTGGCCGGATTATCCGGAGGAGAACACGTGGTTGTATTAGGTGGAGGCCCCATTGGTATGTTAGTGGCCATGGCTGCCCGACAAGCTGGTGCCCGAGTAATTATTTCCGAACTGAATGATAAAAGAATTGAACTTGCGCGTTCTCTCGGATTTCAGGTATGTAATCCTTTGCAGCAAGATTTAGTGAAAGAGGTTAATGCTTTCACTGCCAATGCTTTAGCAGATGTAGTTTTTGAAGTATCAGGCGCTCAGGCTGCATTGGATGCAATGCCTCATTTGCTGCGGGTAAGAGGTAAAATAGTAATGGTAGCCATTCATCCCCAGGCAAAACCTATAAATCTATTCCAGTTTTTTTGGAAAGAATTACAAATGATAGGAGCCAGGGTGTATGAGCCCGAAGATTTTAATAAAGCTATTGATTTGCTATCCAATCAGCAAGAACCTTTTGCCAAGCTAGTTACTGAAGTAGCGCCTTTAGAAAATGTACAACAACTTTTTGAAAATATAGACCAGCATCCGGAAGGGATGAAATATTTACTTAAAATTAACGACTAACAAAAAAGACATGGGAGTATTAGATTCATTTAAATTAGATGGAAAAGTAGCCTTAATAACCGGTGCAAAAAGAGGTATTGGTATGGCTATGGCAGTAGGGCTGGCAGAGGCCGGAGCAGATATTATAGGTGTTTCAGCTACCTTAGAAGAGCAGGGTAGTGAAGTGGAAAAAGCAGTAACAGCACTAGGTAAAAAATTTAAGGCTTATCAATGCGATTTCGGCGACAGAAAATCATTGTATTCATTTGTAGAAAAGGTAAAAAGTGATTTCCCTCAAATTGATATTTTGGTAAATAATGCCGGAACCATTTTAAGAAAACCAGTGGCAGAACATCCTGATGAATATTGGGATAAGGTAATAGAAGTAAATCAAAACGCTCAATTTATCCTTACACGTGAAATTGGCAAAGAGATGGTTGCCAGAGGAAGTGGTAAAGTCATTTTTACGGCGTCGTTGCTTACCTTTCAGGGAGGAATTACGGTACCCGGCTATGCCGCAAGTAAAGGGGCAATAGGGCAATTAGTGATGGCTTTTAGCAATGAATGGGCAGGTAAAGGAGTTAACGTAAATGCAATAGCTCCGGGATATATTGCCACCGATAATACTGCCGCTTTGCGTGCCGATAAAGACAGGAACCCTGCAATACTGGCAAGGATACCACAAGGTAGATGGGGAGAGCCGGAAGACTTTAAAGGGCCAACAGTATTTTTAGCTTCTGATGCCAGCAACTATATGAATGGCACTACCATGCTGGTAGACGGAGGCTGGATGGGGCGCTAAACCCACAATGATAAATGATAATCCACCCAACTAAAAACAAAAAAAGCTGCTCAATAGGTAGCTTTTTTTGTTTCTTTAAGTATGGTTTCCTTACCGGGATTAATTAATTATTGAAGTTCCGCAACAGAATCGTATTCGGTGAAAATTGAAGTTGAACAATTAAGCACCTATGACTCTCCGCCAATCGGCGGGGGGGATCTCAAGGTGTTTAATTTTTATAGGTGCGAAACTTCGGCAGACTTCTGCCGGCAGTCGGACATGTGATTAAGGAGGGGGGAAAGTACACCGCAGACGGCCTAGGGGGTGATTGATTAACTCCACTTTACTCATACCTCAAGGCATCCACGGGATTGGCCAGTGCGGCTTTTAAAATCTGATAGCTTATTGTGACCAAAGCTGTGATTAAAGCTACTATTCCTGCAGCTACAAATACCCACCAGCCAATATCGATTCTGTAAGCATAATTTTCCAGCCACTTTTGCATGGCCCAATAGCCCATAGGGATGGCTATGACTAAGGCTATTAAAATCCAGCGGGTAAAATCTTTGCCAAATAGCACGAGTATTGAAGAGGTTGAAGCACCGTTAACTTTGCGAATTCCTATTTCTTTGGTGCGTCGGGTAACGACCAAAAGGGTAAGTCCAAACAAACCAAGTGATGAGAGCAAAATAGTAAAAATTGCCGCATAGCCAGCAATTTTGGCAAACTTTTCTTCACTATCATATTGCCTGTCAAGTGAATCACTTAAGAAGTTATATCCCAGGGGTCTATTAGTATCCATTGAATTCCAGGCATGATTGATATCAGCAATACCTGCTGCCACATTATCGTCTTCTATTTTGGCAAAATGATACCATATTGAATTCCGATTGGGGTCCATATGCAAAATCAGAGGTTGAATTTTATCTCTCATCGAGTCAAAATGAAAATCTTCTACCACACCAATGATAATAGGATTATTATCATCATATTCGTTATTCGGCAATTTTTTGCCTATTGCATTAGTCCAGCCCAAAGTTTTAATAAATGTTTCATTCACAATTACTGCATTCAAACTATCTGAATGAATATCGGAAGAAAAATTGCGTCCTGCCATTAATTGTAAACCTAGCACTGGAATATAATTGGCGTCAGTTCTTAATAAGCGACAGCCAAATGTTTCTCCATCATCTTTTTTCAGGTTTATACTACTACTGCCAAATACAAAATTTCGATCGCTTGAGGTAACATTTACCACACTTGGTCGATCTAGAAGCATCTTTCGAAATTGTTCCTTTTGTTGATTTGAGAAATCATCAGGCAAATTCACTATCACCACATTTTCTTCTTCAATCCCGGTGTTTTTATCCCTGATAAAATTCATTTGATTAATGATAATGATGGTAGCGATAACAAATACTATAGAGAAGGAATATTGTACCACTACAAATACGCTGGTAAAAGACTTTTTGCTGGCTAGTCTGTTTTTTTGTCTAAATAATGAAATTGCACTGATCTTATTTATTTTTAAACCAGGTATTACTCCCACAACTAAGCTTATGAACAAAAGTAATATTACTGTGAAAATTATTATACTGGGTTGCAACAAATCAAACGTGATTATCCTGTTGCTTAAGTAATTAAACATGGGTAAAAGCATTCGGGCAAAAAATAATCCCAGAATTAAACTAAATAAAGAAATCACGAATGCTTCTCCCCAAAACTGGGCATTTATATTTTTTGCTTTAGCACCTAAAACCTTTCGCATACCCACTTCTTTTGATCGCTGAAATGACTGACCGGTGGTAAGCATAATATAATTAATACAAGATATTGCTAAAACTAATATTGCTATAATAATTAATACTGTAATAAATTCATTGCTGCTATCACCCTCGTATTGGCTGAAAATTTTTTCATTTAAATAAATATCAGTGATCGGCTGAAAATAGTATTCAAAGGTGGGGTCTTCACCCTCTTTAAAAAAGTATTTCATAAGCATGTCCAGCTTTTCACCTAAATAAGTATCTATGATGCCATTTGCCGCTTCCGTTACATTAGCTACTTGGTTATATTCATCCAATAATGCATACATTGACAAATTTCCAGTAAAGTTATTGCTTTCCGGGTATGGGTGGTGGTGGCCATGCCTTACAGCCATATCAAAATCGATACTTGAGTTTTCAGGCACCACTACAATTCCCGATACTACAAATTCTTTTTCTTCACCTTTAGGAAAAGTGAGCGTTTTACCTAAAAATTCACTATAATTATTTTGGGGCTTGCCAAAGTACTTTTCAGCAATTGCCTTTTCTAGCACTACGCTATTTAAACCATGTAGCATTTTTTCAGGATTGCCGGCCAAAGTCGGAAAGCTAAATATGTTGAAAAAAGTAGTATCTACAAAGGCTATAGTATTTTCGAATGATTGATCATTGTAAGCCACCCACGACCTATATGTTTTCTTTAAAGTAGTTACTGATTTGATTCCGGAAACTTCCTGATTGAATGCTTCGGCTATTTCATGGGAGTGCAATGTAGAATAGCCAAAACCTCCCTCATCAGGGTTGCTGTATTTATTCACCACCCGGTATAGTCGGTTTTTATTTTTGTGAAAATTATCATGAGTAAGCTCTTGATGGGCAAAAAGATAAATGAGCAAGCAAAACATGATACCGGAGGATAAACTAAGAACATTGATGAAAGTAAAAATTCTATTCTTCATCATATTTCTTAATGCAATTTTGAAATATTGGGTAAGCATAACTTTTATTTAGAAATAATTTTCGATTGCTTGTTATCTATAAATTATCATGCCAATAGCCACTCGATAACCTGCAATAGGGTTAGCAAGCAAAAAATGTTCGTAAATGAACAGCCCACGTTCGTTTATGGGAAATATTAGAGAACCTAAAATACTGAAGTATAAAAAATTGATAGAAGGAAATTGATAGAAGTATGACCAATTATAATTGGAAAATTCATCAACTATTTAGTATTTGGTTTGTTATAGCCTGTAAATATTATATTTTTGCCAAAATTTTTATAAGTTAAAATGAGCGTACTAGTAAATAAGGATTCAAAAGTAATAATTCAGGGATTCACGGGTAGTGAAGGATCATTTCACGGCAGCCAAATGATTGAGTATGGCACCAACGTGGTTGGTGGTGTAACTCCTGGCAAAGGTGGTACAAAGCACCTTGACCTGCCGGTTTTCAATACGGTATTAGAAGCGAAAGAGAAAACCGGTGCCAATGTGTCGGTTATTTTTGTGCCTCCACCATTTGCTGCTGATGCTATTATGGAAGCTGCTGATGCCGGTATTAAGGTGATTGTAGCTATTACCGAAGGCATACCGGTAAATGATATGATAACTGCTAAGGATTACCTGAAGAACAAAGATGTAATTTTAATTGGCCCTAACTGTCCTGGTGTAATCAGTCCTGAGGAAGCAAAGATTGGAATCATGCCTGGATTTATTCATAAAAAAGGTTCAATAGGTATAGTGTCACGATCGGGTACTTTAACCTACGAGGCGGTTGACCAAGTAACCAAAGCAGGATTAGGACAATCTACATGTATAGGTATAGGTGGGGACCCAATAATAGGTACCACGACAAAGGATGCCGTAAAAATGCTAATGGAAGATCCGGAAACAGAGGGGATTATTATGATAGGAGAAATAGGTGGTAGTATGGAAGCAGAAGCTGCCTATTGGATCAAAGAGCATGGTACTAAACCCGTAGTTGGATTTATCGCCGGACAAACAGCACCTCCTGGTAAAAGAATGGGACATGCAGGTGCTATCATTGGAGGAGAAGCCGATACTGCTGCTGCTAAAATGAAAATTATGAAAGAATGTGGAATTACTACTGTAGAATCTCCGGCGCATTTAGGAGAAACGATAGCCAACTTGATAAAATGATATAAGATTTAATACAAATCTGAAGAGAAAAGTAAGCCCTTGATTTTAGAATCAAGGGCTTTTTTTGATGAATAATATAGAGTAATCAATTTCAGTGCTTATCTGTTGTAGTTAAAGATTGAATATATTTTTTTAAATCTAAATTCATTTTTATGCCTAACAACAATGTGCTTGATATACTTGGCGATAAAGCCAAAAGATTGCTTGACCATACTTGCAATACTGTACCGAAAGAAAATCTACATCTTCCGGGGCCTGATTTCGTGGATCGCATTTTCATAAATTCCAACCGAAATCCTCAGGTTTTAAGAAATATCAATGCTATCATCAACCATGGCCGGTTGGCCGGAACAGGTTATGTAAGTATTTTACCGGTAGACCAGGGTATTGAACATACAGCAGGAGCTTCATTTGCTCCCAATCCTGAATACTTTGATCCTGAGAATATAATATTATTGGCTATGGAAGGTGGCTGCAATGCAGTGGCTACAACCTTTGGGAATTTAGGAATGATGTCCCGCAAGTATGCCCATAAAATACCTTTCATCGTGAAAATTAATCACAATGAACTAATGACTTACCCCAATACTTACAATCAGATTTTATTTGGATCAGTAGATGAGGCATGGGACTTAGGTGCAGCCGCGGTTGGTGCCACCGTGTATTTTGGTTCTACTGAATCTGACAGGCAGATTATTGAAATTGCAGAGGCATTTGAAAGAGCACATGAATTGGGTATGGCTACCATTTTATGGTGTTATACCCGAAACGATGACTTTAAAAAGAATGACAAAGATTATCATACTGCTGCAGATCTTACCGGACAAGCTAACCACCTTGGGGTAACCATACAAGCAGATATCATCAAACAAAAAGCACCTACTACTAATGGTGGTTTCAAAGAAATAAAGTTTGCTAAAACACACCCTGACATGTATGAAAAGTTGGCCACTGACCATCCTATAGATTTAGCTCGATATCAAGTGATCAATTGTTATAATGGCCGGGCAGGATTGATTAATTCTGGTGGAGCCTCCGGGGGAGAATCTGATTTGCAAGATGCAGTAGAAACTGCAGTAATTAACAAAAGAGCAGGGGGGATGGGATTGATTTCCGGACGTAAAGCTTTCCAGCGAAGTCGTAAAGATGGTGTCGCACTTTTGCATGCAATCCAAGATGTGTATTTATCAGATGATATTAGCATAGCTTGAGATTTATAAATACCGGACATTTTATCTGAATTCCGGTATTATTGAAGCAATATGATTAAAGTATTATCTACAAACCAAACTGCCTTTACTATAGTTTGGGTAAGTAATGTGGCAATGTACGAAATGTAAACGCATATTTGAAAAAACCAATCAATCACATATTTGTGTCGTAAAAGATGTGGGTGAGCTTTTTATAGACAAGCCCGATGAATTGGTATTGGCCTGGGATGCCATTACCCAACAAGTAATGACGTGGCAACCAAATGTGTATTCTGCTTCAACAAAATCGATCGTGTACACAAGCAAAAAAGCCTGGCTAATTATCAAACCTATGAAATATGAATTGGATGTGAAATTTTATCATCACGATAAACTTATATCAGAAAGGATCAAAAAACACCAAAAATACCCAAACAAATACGCGCATCATCTTCGAATCGCAAACGAGTATCAGGTAGATCAAGAATTTATTGAATTACTAAAAAAAGGTTACAAATTCTCTTTGCGATAAAATTATTTTCTGATTTTTAATGATCAGAACTAAGATACTTTCCTGTGTTTTATAATACTAAAAAATTAATTTACCTTAACTTCTTTAAAATATTGTTCGAAAATCTCTTTAGCCATTGCCACAGTTTCAGGAGAGGCGGGAGGGACGTCAGCTAATTTATATTCCTTGCCCAATGCTTCCCACTTATGTTTTCCTAATTGATGAAAGGGTTGTATTTCAATTTTTTCAATGGTTTGGTAGTGCTCAAAATGTTGCCCCAGAAGGTGTAAATATTCTGGTTGATCAGACCATCCGGGCACTAGTACATAGCGCAACCACATGGGTTTACCAGTTGCTTCACGATAAGCACCCACCTTAAGCACGTTCTGATTACCTACCGAGGTAAGTCTTTTGTGCCATTGATTATCGATATGTTTTACATCTAATAAAAGTAAGTCTGTTGTATCCATTAATTTTTTGGCTGCTTCATCCAATAGCCTGCCATTAGAATCCAGTGCAGTGTGTATACCC
>Ga0207419_1000618_pt1 | contig 30527 bp, 17 predicted proteins | sample ElkSloMetagenome_4_FD_184723 | JGI IMG/M metagenome (GOLD analysis project Ga0207419, IMG submission 184723) | Hot spring microbial communities from Elkhorn Slough, Monterey Bay, USA - MD2A (version 2) | ecosystem: Environmental > Aquatic > Marine > Intertidal zone > Estuary: Microbial mat ... | reverse complement strand
GCCTTACCGTCCCAAAATCAATATAATGACTTCTGGAATAAATTAATTAACAATGATAGAGCCAGTGCTGCTTTGGCATTAGAAAATGTAAAATCGGAAACCATAGAAAATCTACTTTCAGAAGAAATATTACGCGTAGAATCTGGCTATTTGGAACCTCAACCAGATTTTTTAGATAAATTTTTAGCATACGACGAAGCCCAATACTACCTCTATGCCTTTTGGAATCAATCTTTTATATTCGATAATTATATTTCAGAAGGTTTTGATACCAGATTTTTTGAAACCCTTGGAAAAGTCCTAAAATATAAATTTAAGTCTGTTGATTTAAATGATGCCTTGACCTATCTTAAAGCTGTAGAGGCACGACATTTTAATAATCTTCAAGGTTACAATGATTATAATTCTAAGATAAATAGTATAAAGCAATGGCAGTATTGTGGTGCTTTTGAAAATTTAAATCAAAGTGGTTTGGACAAGGTCTATGAGCCCGAGATCAAAGCGAAATCTAAAAGCGAATTCAATGCTAAAAGTAACGGTAAATTAAATTGGTATAAAAGCAATAACAATACTGATGCTTACCGTTTTTATAGTAATCATAGCGAATATGGTTCTGCTGTACATTACGCTCAATCTTTCGTCACGTTAGAAGAATCTAAAGCGGTTATTTTTAGACTAGGTACAGGTTCTGCTGTAAAACTTTTTGTAAATGATGTAGAAGTTTTTAAGTACGATAAGGATGTAAATACAGAACTCAATAGTTTCGAAATACAATTACAATTGCCTAAGGGGAACAATAGAATACTAGTTAAAAATTCTGAAAGTAATTCTACAGCTTATTTTATTCTTGCTCTATTTGATGAATTTAAAAACCCTTTAAATTATCAAGTTTCAAGTAATTACAAACCCTACAGAAAGTCTCAGCTTTCAGATTTAAACCCTAAAATCCTTGAAAATGAGTTTGAGGTTTATTTCAAAAATAAAATGAAAGAAAACCCTTCCAACTTTCTGTATCGATTTTCACTATATAACACTTATTTAAGAAATTCTAAATACAATGAAGCAAGAGATTTAATTTACCCTCTCTTAGAGTCGTCTCCTAAAAGTTCGTTATTACGGAGATTGCTAATGATAACCCATAAGCTAGAGGGTAATAACACTCGGGTTAATGAACTAGAAGGAAATATCGAAAAAGACGACCCAGATTATTTTTTACCAGTATTGTCTAAAATTTTAGACTATGGTAAACTCTCGAAACTCAATATGACAGACTTTGAAGATTATATTAATAAATTAAAATCAACATTTAAGTCTGATTTTATTAAAGAGGCAGCGAACTTTATTTACTATGCAAGACAACAAGATGTTACTAATTTGAGAACAAGTTTAGATCGACTGAGCAAATTGACACAAAACAATAATAACCTAATTTTAAAATATGCACCGCTATATGATAATATATTTAAGGAAAAAGAGAAAACTATAGCGATTTTAGAAAAAGTGGTCAACTCTACTTTTGATATTAAAGCAGAGAACATGCTCATAAGGTATTACGATGACAACAATTTAAAGAAAAAAACACTCGGACTTCTTAAAAAGAATTACAAATATCTAAATACTGATAACTATTACATAGAACGAATTGTAAAAAAATTACACTCTTATAAAAATTTTAATGAGTCTATTGATTATATAGATCAAATGCTAAAAAATTATCCATATAGCTTTAAGGCCATGGAGTTAAGAGGGGATGCGGCAAAACAATTGGGGGATAAAACAACGGCTTTAACATTTTACCGCAAGGCATTAAAACATTACAGCAATAATAAGTCCTTGCGACAGAAAATTGAAGATTTAGAAGGCAAGGATAAATTGCTTGACAAAATAGTTATAGCAGATGCTTATGATTTCATTAAAGATCACAGAAACAAAATTGAAAGTAATAATTATGGCTTCAATATTCTTTTAGATGATAGTAATATAGAATTATTTGAAGAAGGCGGATTTAGATACCGATATACGTACATCTATGAAATAACTTCAGACGTTGGAATTGATACGTTCAAGGAATATAATTTGGGCCTTACTGGTGATTTTTCTTTCAATAAAGCAGAATTAATTAAACCAGACGGGTCTATATCCCCAGCAGATCGAAGCGGATCTAATTTAGTATTCAATTCTATAAGTATTGGAGATGTTATTTATATAGATTACGAAGGTATCACTTCTACCTCCGGAAGATTTTACAAAGATATTTCTGATAAACTTCAGTTTAATACATTCCATCCCGTGGTAAAAAATAGTGTAGAAATTTTAGTACCACAATCAAGACAACTCTATTACTCGTTTGAAAATGGCGATTTAGAACCTGAAGTATCCACTCTAGACAATTATAGATTATACAAATGGGAAAAAGATAATTTAGAGGTGCTACCTTATGGCGAAGACTATATGCCAAACAATGTGGATCATGTAGGTTATCTTCATTTTAGTACCATAGAGAAATGGAATGACATCGCACTTTGGTATTCGGATTTAGTGCGAACTAATATTGAGATCAATGCTGATGTGCAAAGTGTTTTTAACGACTTATTTCCCGATGGTATTGAAAATTTAGATGATGATACAAAGGCTAAAATTATATACAACTACATTACAGGTGATTTTAATTATAGCCACGTTAGTTTTAGACAAAGTGGTTTTATCCCCCAAAAGCCGGCCAAGACCATCACCACTAAGCTAGGAGATTGTAAAGATTTTTCTACCCTGTTTGTCACCTTATCTAAAATGGCAAAGCTTGATGCGAATCTAGTGCTTATACTTACTTCAGATTATGGAAGAAAGAATCTAGTGTTACCAAGTACAGACTTTAACCATTGCATTGTTAAGGTGACTATTAATGGAAAACCACAGTTTTTAGAACTTACAGATAAGTATTTACCGTATAAAACATTGCCTGTTACTTTACGAGGTGCTACAGGTTTGGAAATACCATTTGATGCAGAAAGTTCAACAAGTGATGCCAAATTGTTTCATTTAGACGAGGTTAACAGATTACAATCATATGTCATCAACGATATTCAAGTAGACTTCAATAACGATGGTATGCAGTTAGACATAGCGTCAAAATTGAGAGGACATAATGTGTCTTATTACAAAGGCTTGTTAACTGATCCCAACCAGACTGTTATAGAAAATAACATTTTAGAAGATTATAAAGGTAAATTAGATGAAGATTTTACTTTGAATTCGGTTTCCAATATTCATATTTCTAAAGCAGAAGATTTGGTAGCTTATCAGACAGATATGGATATTAATAAAAAGCTCAATTCAATAGGCAGTATCAAAATATTTCAGTTACCAATAGTGTCTCATCCTTACGAAAACTCTATAATTCAATTAGATAAACGCGCCTATCCAATAGACTATGTCCAATATGAAACTGTAGACAATTACAGCACAACTTATACCATAAAAATTGGCAAAGATGAAAGCTTTGTTGAGATTCCACAAAACTTAGATTTATCATATAAAAAGCACAGCTACAGTATAAATTATGAAGAAATTCAACCCAACGAATTAAAAGTTACGATTTCATGTCACACAGATTATGAATCGATTTTACCTAAAAACTATAAAGAATATAAGGCTTATGTTAAAACCATATTAGAAGCTCAAGAAGCCTATATAGGTTTTAAATAATTATATTAATGTTAATTAACGGCTTATCTTATTAAAATTACCCAAGGCTTTGTATCTTACTAAACCTATGAAAAAGTTTAAATCTATTTTTTTAATGACCTTGGTTATTAATTCTTCATTACTGTTAGGTCAGCAAATGCCTCTGGACTTTTCAGATAGTGAAGATTTATTTACACCTTTTAGTGGTACCAGCTTTCAGGTAAGCGAAGATCCTGAAGACAACACTAACGAAGTTGGTGTTTTTATTAATAATGGAGCGGCGCCATGGCAAGGTTTTTTTATTGATCTGGACCAACCTATCGTCCTTCAGGATCAATCGAATATAGAAATATCCTTTTATCAAACCGATAATTCTGAGCATTCGATTACGTTAAAACTTGAAAATGGAAGTGATGTTGATGTAGAGGTGACCCGGTTTAATAATAGTCCTGGTTGGAATGACAGTTTGAGTTTTGATTTTTCAAACGCCATAACAAGTGCAGACGGAAACACCATTAATGCTACAGGAACCTATTCAAGATTAACCATTTTTATTGATGGTGGTGAATTTGCAGCAGGAACCTACCTCATTGATAATATTGACGATGGCTCTACACCATCAGATCCCAATGAACTTGATGTAGTCTATACCGATTTGGTGTGGGCAGATGAGTTTAATAATGATGGTCCAATAGATTCTAATAACTGGTATCACCAAACGCTTCTGCCTAACGGTAATAGCTGGTTCAACGGTGAATTACAGCATTATACAGACCGCATAGAAAATTCTTATGTTGATGATGGCTTTCTAAATATAACAGCTATTAAAGAGAATTTCACAGATCAGGGAGTTACTAAATCCTATACTTCGGCAAGGCTCAACTCTAAATTTGCTTTTACCTACGGGCGCGTAGACGTGAGGGCAAAATTGCCAGAAGGTCAAGGTACTTGGCCGGCTATTTGGACTTTAGGGAAAAATATAAATGAAAACGGAGCCTATTGGGATAATTTAGGATTTGGTGATACCAATTGGCCGGCGTGTGGGGAAATTGATATCATGGAACATGGGCTTGGCCCTGTAAATCATGTAAGTAGCGCTCTGCACACACCATGTGCTGGCTGCTTTGGTGCCACTACAAACTTTGAATATTACATCCTCAACGATGTGGCTAATGATTTTCATATCTATTCTATGAATTGGTCACCAGATCAAATTACATTTTTAATAGATGGTGATGCATTTTATACGTACAATCCTATTGTTAAAGACGATAGCACTTGGCCATTTTATGAAGATCAATATTTACTTCTAAATGTTGCTATGGGAGGTGTTGCCGGGGCAGTAGATCCTAATTTTGATCAAAGCAGCATGGTAATAGATTACGTGAGGGTTTACCAAAATAATAACCTGAGTACCTCTGAGGCTTTTGCCCAAAATTTAAGTGTTTACCCAAACCCAGCAAATGATAAGCTTTACATAAACTCAGACAGACGCATTGATAGAGGTGAGCTTTATAATAATCTTGGTCAGCTTATCTGGTCTAAGCGTAATACAGTCAATGCTATAGACGTGAACAACTTTAATAATGGAATTTATATTTTAAAACTATACTCTGGTGAGGCCATCACCATTAAAAAAGTGGTGATTAATAACTAACGTAATCCACAATTTCTAAACCGTAACCAATCATTCCAACGCGTTTGGTTTGTTCGCTGTTAGAAATTAATTTTAGCTTGGTGATATTAAGATCGTGTAAAATTTGAGCACCAATACCAAAATCTTTAGCATCCATCTGTATACGAGGTGCTTTAGTTAATTTCCCAGGTTCTTGATTTCGTTTAAGTATAGCTAAACGTGACAAAAGATTCATTGTTTGTGCCTGCTGATTTATAAATAAGATGGCGCCTTTCCCCGCTGAATTAATAACGTTAAACATATCATCTAATTTCTGATCAGCATTATTGGTAAGTGTTCCAAGAATATCGTTATTAACTAGGGTAGAGTTGACTCGCGTAAGCACAGGCTCTTCAGAGGTCCATATACCTTTTGTTAAAGCAATATGTATTTGATTATTTGTGGTTTGTAAATATGCTCGTAATCTAAATTGACCAAAACGGGTTTCAATATTAAAGTCTTCTTTTTTCTCTATTAAAGAATCGTGTTCCATTCTATAGGCCACTAAATCTTCAATAGATACAATTTTAAGATCAAATTTTTTAGCCACTTTCACGAGTTGTGGCAGCCTTGCCATCGTTCCATCTTCGTTCATGATTTCCACAATAACACCAGCGGGTTTAAAACCAGCCAGTCTAGCAAAATCAATGGCGGCTTCCGTATGCCCAGTACGTCTTAAAACACCACCTTCCTTAGCAACAAGTGGAAAAATATGACCTGGCCTAGCCAAATCAAATGGTTTGGTAGAGTCATCTATAAGCGCATTAACAGTTTTTGCTCTATCGCTCGCAGAAATACCAGTGGTAACGCCGTTCCCCCTTAAATCTACAGAAACTGTAAAGGCTGTTTCCATGGGGTCTGTATTGTTATTAACCATCATATGTAAATCTAACTCCTTACAGCGCTGCTCTGTTAATGGGGTACAAATTAAACCTCTACCGTGGGTAGCCATAAAATTAATGGTCTCTGGCGTAACCCGTTCTGCAGCAGCTAAAAAGTCGCCTTCATTCTCACGATTTTCATCATCTACTACAATAATAACTTTACCTTGCCTAATATCTGCAATGGCTTCTTCTATGGTGTTTAGCTCTATAGTGGATTTTAAGGTCTCTGCGCTCATAATTGCAAAATTATAGCGCAAAGATAAGGCTTAATTAATATTTTTAAGGCAGCTCTGATAAAAGTCTTTGTTTATTTTATTTTTAAAAATGGCCAGTTTTACAGGATAAATTGGTGCAAGTATAAACGCCCAGATAACGCTTAGGTGTTGATGTTTTCGTTTAATGATACGATAAAACTCAGCAAAATAAACAGCACTCATAATAAGGAAAATACCAAAAAATATAAAACTTAGAATACTCAATTGAATACTAGCCTCGGCCAGCTGTGGTAACTTATTGTTTTTAAAAACAAAATGTAAAACTAAAAGTACCACACCTATTAAATAACTGGTGAGATTAGCTTTTGAATAATCGGCGTAGTCCTTCTTAATGCGCTTGGCTTTTATAATAAAATCTGGAATGGATAAACCTTGGCGTTGAAGTTCACTTAAGGAAATTTTCCGGTTTAATAAATTTTGTAAGGCAATGGCCTTTGGTTTTTTATCCAGATCGAAATGCTCTTGCTCCTTAACAATGCTAATAAGCTTAGGAACGTCATATCTTTTGTAATAATTATAAGTTTTGGTCTCACTTTCTGAAAGCCTATTATAGTCTTTAGAAAATAAATTTTTGAAGGGTACCCAAAGACTGTCAAAATTAAAAACACTTCGGTCGTTGGTAGCCATGTACGTTAAATATATACCTAAAGGTAGCATAACTAGAGTTGAAGCCCAAGCACCTAAAACAGGGCTAAAGCTGCCTTTTTCGGCACTATTAGACGCAAATATGCCCAAAAAATGATAGGTTAAGAATAATACAATAGCGATTACGATAGGTAGGCCTAAGCCTCCTTTTCTAATTAAAGCCCCTAATGGTGCACCTACAAAAAATAAAATTACACAAGCAAAACCTAAAACGAACTTATTGTGAAAAGAATCTACATGCTTGTTAAGACGAATGTCTTTCTTTTCCATATTTCTTTCATTAGCATTAATAATTTGCTTGGTACTGTTCGCCGAATTTAAGGCTTGATTTAAAATCTGAACCTTATTTCTAGTATTGAATAAATCTAAAATCTCATTACTATAAACGCTGTCTTTTTTCTCAGGGTTTACAAGAAGTTTTAATGCAGAATAGGTAGATCTGTTGTAAAGTGTTTTTGCTAGCTTATTGTAATCTTCTCTTTTGTTAGTTTGTAAACTATCTATGGTGTAATTTAGTTCACCAATGTCTAACATATTGTAACGATTAGAGTAGTTTTCATCGCCAAAGTCATTATTATTAAGAATTTCTAAATCAACATTTATAGTGTAACTCTTAAAATAAGATCTGGCATGCGGTTTTTTGATGTTTTTTCGAGGGTTTTTGTTAATGATATCTTCGTAATAGTTACCGTTAATAAGTTCTAATTGCAGTACACTAGAGTTTACAGAGCTTTTTAACTCACCTTTTTCTGCTACGATGACTTTGAAATTTCCGGTTCTATTGGTGCTTTTCTCATGTATAATAACTCCTTTTAAAAACTCACCACGTTCTCCCGATTTCTCATCCACTTTAATATTAATGTTGCCAATGTCATTAAACTGGCCTTCGGCAATAGCTAAAGCTGGTTTTACCTTGGCTATGTTTTTTCTTAGATTATAAAACTTATACTCTCCCCAAGGGATAACTTTATTGGCAAAGAAAAAGGTCCCCACACCAAGGATAACAATAAATATAGCAAGACTTCTCATGGCACGCTGTAAGGAAATTCCTGTAGATTTCATAGCAGCGAATTCATAATTTTCTGCAAATGCTCCAAACACCATAATTGAAGTTAACAATATGGTAAGTGGCACAACCATAGGAATGAGCTTGGGCATGTAGTAAATGATGAATTTTAGAGTAACAGATACATCTAATTCTTTTCCGGCGAGTTCTGAAATGTATAGCCAAACCCCTTGTAAAACAAAAATGAACATGAATATAACAAACACGCTCAAAAAAGTTTTTAAAAATGTGGTAAGTATGTACCTATCTAGAATTTTCAACCTTAATCTATTTTGTTGATATAGTAATCACTGTACTTGGCCTCATTAAACGTAAATTTAGCCTTAGGTAAGGGTTGATTGGTTTTAAACTGGCTAACGGTTAGGGTTGTTTTTGTATCGTTTTTGCCTACCTCTATTAAATTGTAAATATGCTTTGTATTAGCATCTATGCCTAAGAGGATGTGTTTTATTTCAGCATCAGAATCTATAGGGATTAATTTCACATACTGAATTTTTCTACCTTTAATATTTTGAAGGATATCCATTTTGTAACTATAGCCATCCTCGTAAAATGAGAGCATTTTATTTGGCGTGATGGTGCCTTCTTCATCCGAATTTTCTGAAGAAATGGTCACCTCTTCATCTTCTGGGCTAATGGTGTAAAGTGTTTTGCCATCGTAAATTCTGGTTATGCCCAAAATATTTAGTAAATACTTATTGCCTTCAATAAGAACATTGCCACGGGTTTCTTGATTAATGTCTTCGGCTAGATTAGTAAGTTCGTATTTAAAATCTAAACTAATATTGTCGTAAGATTTTATTTTTTCACTGACTTCACTCAAAAGTTTACTGGCTTTATCATCATTTTGTGCCAAGCTCGTAAAGCTAAATAATATTAATAAGGTGAGGGTAAAATATCTGTACATAGCGGTAAAAAATTTATGACTGTTTTTCATTTTCTAAAAGTTGTTCTAATGCTAATAAGTCGGGTACTAAAACCTGCCGGGCTTTACTTCCCTCAAACGAACCAACAATACCTGCTGCTTCTAATTGATCTATGATTCGGCCAGCTCTATTATAACCAAGTTTTAATTTACGTTGTAATAACGATGCTGATCCTTGTTGCGCTGTGACTATAATTTCGGCAGCGTCTTTAAAAAGCTTGTCGCGTTCAGCAATATCTACATCAACATTTGTGCCACCTTCTTCACCTACATATTCTGGTAATAGGTGGGCTTCAGGATAAGCCTTTTGCGATCCAATGAACTCAGTAATTCGTTCCACTTCGGGTGTATCAACAAAAGCGCACTGAAGACGAATTACGTCATTGCCTTGAGTGTATAACATATCACCGCGACCTATTAATTGGTCGGCACCAGAGCTGTCTAAAATGGTTCTGGAATCTATCTTACTCGTTACTCTAAAGGCAATTCTGGCTGGAAAATTAGCTTTTATAATTCCAGTAATAACATTTACAGACGGACGTTGCGTGGCTATGATTAAATGGATGCCAATAGCCCTTGCCAATTGTGCTAATCTCGCTATAGGGGTTTCGACTTCCTTTCCTGCGGTCATGATAAGATCGGCAAACTCATCTACAACTAAAACTATATACGGTAAGAACTTGTGCCCATCGTTAGGATTAAGCTTACGCGCCTTAAATTTTGCATTGTATTCTGCAATATTTCTACAAAATGCATTTTTAAGAAGCTCATAACGATTATCCATTTCAATACAAAGTGAATTAAGCGTATTAATAACCTTTGTATTATCTGTAATGATGGCTTCTTCACTATCGGGCAGCTTGGCCAAATAATGCCGTTCTATCTTATTAAATAAAGTGAGCTCTACCTTCTTAGGATCTACAAGCACAAACTTAACCTCAGCAGGATGTTTTTTATACAATAAAGAGGTTAAAACAGCATTTAGCCCTACTGATTTACCTTGACCCGTAGCACCAGCCATGAGCAGATGTGGCATTTTAGCTAAATCTACTACAAACGTTTCATTGCTTATGGTTTTTCCAAAGGCTATGGGTAATTGCATATCTGATTTCTGAAATTTTTGTGACGCAATGACAGAACGCATGGAGACTATGGTGGATGTTTTATTAGGCACCTCTATACCAATGGTGCCTTTGCCAGGAATTGGGGCTATAATTCTTATTCCTAAAGCTGCAAGTGACAGGGCAATGTCATCTTCAAGATTCTTTATTTTTGAAATCCGTATGCCTGCGTCTGGGACAATCTCATACAAGGTAACGGTAGGACCAATAGTAGCTTTTATACTAGAAATACCTATTTTGTAATTGTTAAGGGTTTCAACAATATTATTTTTATTTTCTTCTAGTTCGTCTTGGTTAATGGATATCCCTTCGTTATCGTACTTTTTTAATAGATCTAATCTTGGGAATTGGTATTTTCCTAATTCTAAAGTGGGATCAAATTGCCCGAAGTCCTCAACTAATTTAGAAGCGAGATTATCGGCTTCAGATTGTTCTTCTTCGATTTGTTCAACCTCTACCTTAAGTTCAGGTTCTTGTTCCTCCTTACCTTTATCTTTTGGCTTATGAGTTTGTTTTTGAGTTTCGGGTTCTTTGGGTGATTTTTTTGTAGTTGACGTTTCAATACTCAATTCGTGTGCTGTTTTAATAGCCTCTGCTTCTTCAGTAAGACTATTGTCTAAAGCTACTGTGGTCTCGGTTTTATATTCTGAACTGAGTTCTTCTTTAACCTGAGAATTGGTGCGCTTAATGAAGCCCACAATGGCAGGACCAGTAACTTTAAAACGAATGGCGATGTACGTAATTAAACCAAAAACCAACAATAAGATGGTTCCAACCTTTCCTAGGTAATCTTGGAAAAACTGATTCATTTCGTATCCAATGGTACCTCCAAGAAAATCGTATTTATAGGTTACAAAGCCAAAGGCAATCGATAACCAAATAACTATTAGGGTTCCCCAAATCCAATGTTTACTAAGTTTGTTTTTTTTAAGGTCTAAAGCGACATAAACACCCGAAAGAAAACAAAGGCCCGCAAATATAAACGAGGAAATTCCGAAGCCTTTAGTGATAAAAAGGTCGCTGAGTTTAGCTCCAAATAATTTGGCCCAGTTCTGTACTTCTACATCGCGCGATGGAAACTCTGAAACTATACTTTGATCTGCTTTACCAGTAAATAAAAACGATAAGAACGACACAAACAACAAAATACCAATGATCATTAAAAGACTGCCTAGAACAAGTTTTTGCTGTCCTGATAATTGTAACGGTTTAAAACCTGACTTCCTTTTGACGTTTTTGGTTGATTTCTTTGTCTTTGTCTTTTTTTTTGCCATAAGCAACACCTGCTGTGAACTGAAGATTATTGTTAAATTGAAGGACTTAACAAATCTGATTTATTTAATTCAAAAATACAAATAAGTAACGTTTATCCTATTGCTTTCGTATTTAAAGCCATTTGGGTAAATAAATAAAGGCAGCAATAATAATCGCAACGATAGAGGCAATTAATACAGCGCCTGCGGCTACATCCTTGATAACTGCAATCTTGCGGTGGTGTTCTGGATGAATAAAATTAGCTAAATACTCTATGGCCGTATTTACTCCTTCAATACTCATGACCAAACCAATCATAGCTATTTGAAACATCCACTCAGTTTTACTAATATTAAAATAAAAACCTGCAATTGTAACTATAACTGCCACTACAAGTTGTACTTTGATACTTGGTTCTGTTCTTATAAGCACAAACATACCTTTAATGGCAAAGCCAATACTCCTTATTCTATTAATAATAAATGGTTCTGGCTTTGCCTTCTTCATTTTATGGGTTTAAGACGTGCTGTGCTGTTGTATTAACGCAGTTCGGCACCTAATTGCTTTTCAAAATTAGTTTGAAGCTTACGCATTATCTTGTCTATTTGCTTGTCTGTTAAAGTTTTCTTTTCGTCTTGAAGTGTAAAACTTACAGCATAACTTTTCTTATTATCTGGTAAATTTTTACCTTGATAAACATCAAAAAGATGGATGTCTTTTAAGAGTTTTTTTTCAGTTTGTCTCGCTATGGTGTAGACTTCCTTAAAGTTAATGTGCTCGTCTAAAAGCAAGGCAAAATCGCGTTTTACCTCAGGATACTTTGGTATTGCTTTAAAAGTGATATTATTGTGTTTTGCAAAACTAAGCACATTATCCCAATTAAAATCTGCATATAAAACGTCCTGATTAATATCAAAAGATTTAAGAATAGACGTGTTAACCAGTCCAAATGTAACCAGTTCTTTTTTTCCTAAGCTGTAGCTGAGTCCTTCACTCAAAAGACCTGAGGTCATTGGATGAGCTTTTGGCTGTGAAATTCCTAAGCGTGCTAAAATTGACTCAACAACACCTTTCAGATAGAAAAAATCACTAGGTTGCTGAGTAGAATTCCAACTCTGTATATTTTTATCGCCACTTAGCCAAATTCCTAAATGTTTAAATTCTGATCTCTTATCTTTAAAATTATGATAGGTTTTACCAAATTCAAACAATTTTAAATCGTTACGCTTTCTATTTAAATTATGGGCAACGGCCTCTAATCCAGAGAATAGCAAACTTTGGCGCATGACCTCTAAATCTGTACTTAACGGATTTAGGATTTGAACATTTTGCTCATCATGAATATCTTCGCTTAGTGCTGTGTTTTTGGGAGTTGTAAGTGAATTGGTCATGATTTCATAAAATCCAAGACTCACTAATTGATGCCCAATAACATTTTGCACTTTATAATCTTCAAACTTCGAAGTGTAGGAAATAGATGCATTGAGCTTCTCTGTAGTTTTAACGTTATTGTAGCCGTAAACCCTTAGTACTTCTTCTATAATATCGGCTTCGCGCTGTACATCATTGCGATATGCCGGTACAGTAAGTCCCAAGCCTGTTTCTGTAACGTTATTTACCTTTATTTCTAATGAAGTTAAAATACTTTTTATAGTTTCTTTAGGTAACTCTTCACCAATAAGTTTTTTGGCGTTTTCAAAACTTAGTCTTACTTGATAATCTTCTATTTTATTAGGGTAAAAATCTCCTATATCGCTTGTAATCTCACCTCCTGCTATTTCAATAATTAAAAGAGCCGCGCGCTTTAATGCATATTCTGTAATGTTAGGGTCAATGCCGCGCTCAAATCTAAAAGATGCATCAGTGCTAAGGCCATGGCGTTTGGCTGTTTTTCTAATGCTTACCGGATTAAAATAGGCGCTTTCTAAAAAAATATTGGTGGTATTTTCTGTGACTCCAGAATCTTTACCTCCAAAAACACCTGCAATACAGAGTGGCTTTTTGGTGTCACAAATCATTAAATCTTCTTCGTGTAAGGTACGTTCAATACCATCTAGAGTGACAAATCTGGTTCCTGCTTTACAGGTTTTTACTTCTATTTTTTTATCGGCAATATTATTAGCATCAAAAGCATGTAAAGGCTGTCCTAGTTCGTGCAATACGTAATTGGTGATGTCTACAATATTGTTGATAGGAGATAAGCCAATAGCCTTTAATTTATTTTGAAGCCACTGTGGTGAAGTATCTACCTCAACCCCAGAAATAGTGACTCCGCAATAGCGCGGTGCCCTTTCTTTATCCTTTACATCAATATCTATTTTTAAGGTTCTACTATCAACGTGATAAGCGCTAACTGAAGGTGTGATTAATTCTGAAAAAATATCCTCTTGCAACAAACCGGCTTTTAAATCTCGGGCAACTCCATAATGGCTCATGGCATCAGCACGGTTGGGTGTTAGGCCAATTTCAAAAACCTGATCGATCTCAATAGCAAATAATTCTGATACAGGTGTTCCAACTTTGATAGCGTCATCTAAAACCATAATGCCTTCATGAGATGTGCCAAGACCTAACTCATCTTCAGCGCAAATCATACCGTGACTTTCTTCACCTCTAATCTTACCTTTTTTTATGGTCCAAGCTTCACCTTCAGGAGTGTAAAGTGTTGTTCCTATTGTGGCTACAGGCACTTTTTGTCCAACAGCAACGTTTGGGGCACCACAAACAATTTGTACCGTCATCTTTTCGCCAATATCTACAGTGGTTAACTTTAAGCGATCCGCGTTAGGGTGCTGCTCGCAGGTTTTCACCTCACCAACTACAACTCCTTGAAGTCCTCCTTTTACAGATTCAAAGGTCTCAATTCCTTCAACTTCTAGACCAAGATCTGTTAGTAATTTGCCCGTCTTTTCTGCGTCCCAGTCGGTTTTTATAAATTGCTTCAACCAATTATACGATATCTTCATAAGTTCAATTAAATGAAAGCCACAAAGATAATAATACTTGTCGCCTAACGAAATTGGCAGAAGATAAATTTATGAGAGATAACCCATCTTTTTTTCGATTTTTTATTAAGGAGATACCGCCTTATTTTTACATTTTCTAATCCAAATGAGTCATCATGCGTAATTATTTGCTGCTAGCGTTGGTTGTTATAGTACTGTCTTGCCAAGACACTAAGAGTAAGCACACTTTAAAACCAGGAAACTATCGTGCTGTATTAGAAGTTCAAGATAACAAGCAACTTCCATTTACTTTTAAAGTTATTTCACCACAATCTCTTGAGATTTATAATGCCAATGAAGTTATTGGTGTTGACGAAATAAGCTATAAAAATGATTCGGTTTACATAAAAATGCCAGTATTTGCAGAATACATTGTAGCCTCTATAGACGATAACCATCATTTGGCGGGGCGATTTATTAACCCTGATCGTGATAGAGCAGTACCGTTTAGAGCAGAGTTCGGAAAACAAAAACGCTTTTATCCTGGAACAGAAGCAGCACATGACATTTCAGGAGTCTGGGAAGCAGTGTTTAGCGAGGGTTTGCCTGAAGATGAATATAAGGGTAAAGGCATATTTGAGCAGAACGGGCAGAATGTTACGGGTACCATTAGAACAGCAACTGGTGATTATCGCTTTTTAGAAGGTATTGTAGATGGTAATACGTTAAAGTTATCGACTTTTGATGGAACACACGCTTTTTTCTTTAAAGCTCAACTCACAGATTCCACCATGGAGGGAACATTTTACTCGGGCAATCATTTTAAAGAGTCATTTGTAGCTCAACGCAATCCCGATTTTGAATTACCTGCGGCTTCCGATTTAACTTTTATTAAAGAGGGTTACGATCGCTTTAATTTTAGTTTTCCAAATATAGAAGGGGAGCAAATAAGTTTATCTGATCAACGTTTTGAAGATAAGGTGGTAATTGTACAGATTATGGGAAGTTGGTGCCCTAATTGTCTCGATGAAAGCAGGTATTTTTCGCAGTTTTACAAAGAACATGCCGATGATGATCTTGAGTTTGTGGCCTTAGCTTTTGAATATGCTAAAACTAAAGCATCTGCTTTTAAGCGAATACAGCGGCTAAAAACAAGTATCGGTATAGACTATCCTATTCTTCTTGCCCAGTATGGTTCTGCAGATAAGCAAGCGGCACAAGAAAAGCTGCCCATGTTAAACCAGGTGTTATCTTATCCCACTACTATTTTTATAGATAAAGAAGGGAACGTCCGGAAAATTCATACCGGTTTCAACGGCCCAGCTACTGGGGATAAATACTTAGAGTTTAAAGATGAGTTCGAAGATTTTGTAGCGGAACTTCTCGCGGAATAAATACAGGACTATAGCTCTATAATTAGCTTTAAAAGGCCTTTTAAAGTCTTACTGTTAAAGATTATAAGGGCATAAAAGTAACTAAGAGCGACTGCAATATAAAGAATACTACAAAAGGGATAAATAGATAGCCAACCACATCTCTGGCTTGTATCTTAGTTCCTGCGCCCATGACCGGAAATACAATTAATAAAAAGAAAGGTTGAAGGAGGTTGCTAAGACTCTCGCCATAGGCAACCGCCATGGAGGCGCGGGCAATCATAGCGGTACGTTCAATAGTGGGTAAACCAACACTCAAATCTTGTACCATGGCGATTATACTTGGACCAATAACAGCAAATTCACCTCCCGCTGAAGGTATGGCAAAATTAATAAGTCCACCAGTGAGGTAGGCCATAAATGCATAAGAATCTGTTGTGGCTACAGAAGCTAGCCAGATACTTATACTCTCACCTAAGCCAGAACTTATCATAATGCCCATAATTCCCGCATAAAAAGGATATTGAAATAAAACCCCTGAAATATTGCTGCTCGCGCGCTTCATGGCAATACTAAAGCGTAAAGGCGTAACGTGCAGTAGCATACCACTTATAAGAAAAATAAATATCATTATATTGAAGTTGAGATCGAAGCCTCTAGAATAAAAATGATACACGATATAGATGACACCAAGGAGGCTTACAGCAAGCTGCAGAAGCACTGCATTGTTTAGTAAATCCGATAATGCTTTAAAGGGTAATGAATAGGTTTTAGCTTCTTCTTTTACAGTAAGTTGTTGCTTGTGGTCTTCAGCTTGTAAGTCCAACAATGTTTTACCTTGCGATGATTTGGGTACAAGAAAACGCATAAGTACTGGTGCTGCAACTATAAAAATAACAATCATAACGAGGTTTAAAGCGGTGCCTAAAGTATAATCTGTAGATATGGTATGGTCTAAAATCTTTTCTTGAATTAAAAAATTATTTTCGGTATTTAAGAGTAGGGCAATAGAGCTAGATAATCCAGATACCCAGCCATTGAAAGAAAGATAAACACATGCTACAAGAAAAGGGTAATGCACCTGTTTAACTCTTTGAGCTAAAGCTCTTGCGAATATGGCTGTAATAACCACCATACCAAAACTAATGAGAGATAACAAAGCACCAGAAGCAATAACAACCAAGTACACTTGAACAGGTGTTTTAACATAAGTGGCTAAAGCGTCAATAAGTTTTTTAATGATTTCGGCTTGAGCAATACAATAAGCGGTGATTATAATGAGAACAATTTGCATTCCAAATTCAAGTAAGGACCAAAAACCGTTATACCACCCTTGAAGAATAGCTATGGATGATGCTTCGGTAAAAAGAAAAGCTGTAAGTCCTGTTAAAAACGTGAGAACTAAGGCAAACACATAAGCGCTTGGCATAAATCTCGTAAAAGCATCTGTAAACTTCTGTCCTAATGAAGTGAGCATAATTTTATAATTTAACTAATATAGTTCCACAAATTCTTATACTTGGCGATTTGCCTGTAAGTTCTTAATATTGGTTGATTCTGCACTAGTGACAAGCTCGGGTCGTCTTTTAAAACTTGTTTGGCGCTATGCCGAGCACGTTCTAGAATAGATTTATCCTTTACAAGGTCTGCAATTCTAAGATTAAGAACACCACTCTGCTGAGTTCCCATAATATCACCTGGTCCTCTCAACTTTAAATCTACTTCAGCAATTTCAAAACCGTCAGAACTTCTTACCATAGTTTCAAGCCGTGTTTTACTGTCTTGACTTAATTTATGGCTGGTCATAAGAATACAATAACTTTGTTCTGCACCTCTTCCTACGCGTCCACGTAATTGGTGCAATTGAGATAGTCCAAAGCGCTCGGCACTTTCTATAACCATAACCGACGCGTTTGGGACGTTTACACCAACCTCTATAACAGTAGTGGCTACCATAATTTGTGTTTTACCTTCTACAAACCGTTGCATTTCGTAATCCTTATCTACTGCTTTCATTTTGCCATGAACTATAGATATTTGATAGTTGGGCAAAGGAAATTCTCTCGAAATACTTTCATAGCCATCCATTAAATCTTTGTAATCCATCTTTTCACTTTCTTGAATGAGTGGATAAACAACATAAACTTGACGACCCTTAGAGATTTCATCCTTGATGAATCTAAATACTTTTAACCTGTTGGCATCGTAGCGATGAACCGTTTTTATAGGTTTTCTTCCTGCCGGTAATTCGTCTATGACAGAGATATCTAAATCGCCGTAAACAGACATTGCTAAAGTTCTTGGAATAGGTGTCGCCGTCATAACCATAATGTGTGGGGGAGTGGCATTTTTTTTCCAAAGCTTAGAGCGTTGTGCCACACCAAAACGATGCTGCTCATCAATTATAGCTAAACCTAAATTTTTAAATTTTACTTTGTCTTCAAGCAAAGCATGTGTGCCTACTAAGATATGTAATTCGCCATTTTCTAAAGATTTATGAATTTCTTTTCGTTTTGAAGTTTTTGTTGAACCCGTTAATAATGATATACTGATATTGAGTTTTTTACACCATTCTAATAATCCATTATAGTGTTGAACTGACAAAATTTCAGTTGGAGCCATTAAACAGCATTGATATCCGTTGTCAAGTCCTATGAGCATTGACATGAAGGCTACTATAGTTTTACCAGACCCCACATCACCTTGGAGTAAGCGGTTCATTTGAGCGTTACTCCCTAAATCTGCTCTTATTTCTTTTAAGACACGTTTTTGAGCGTTGGTTAAATTAAAGGGTAAATGTGTTTTATAAAAGCTGTTAAAATAATTACCCACATGGTTAAAAGTGAATCCTTTTATTTTAGTTTTATGAATGAGGTTTTTTAGGATAAGTTGAAGTTGAATAAAAAACAACTCTTCAAATTTTAATCTAAATTGAGATTGCGCCAGAAGCTTTGAAGATTTCGGGAAATGAATATTAAAAAGCGCATCTGATTTTGAAATGAGTTTTAAATCATTTATTATGGGCTGGGATAGTGTTTCAGTAAATTGGCCTTTTGTTTCTAGAAACAATTGTTGAATTATTTTTGATATCACTCTATTGGTAACCCCTTTATTGCTGAGTTTTTCTGTCGAAGGGTATATGGCCTGCATGGCTGAGCGAAGGTTTTTTTCATGGGTAGACTGTAATTCTAGCTCCGGGTGCGGCATACTAAAACGCCCATTAAACCAGTTGATACGCCCAAATGCTACATATGGCATACCTGTCTTTAGATGGTCTCTTATCCATTTTTGACCTTTAAACCATACCAGTTCCATAGTGCCAGAGTTGTCTCTAAATTCGGCAACAAGGCGTTTGCCTCGTTTTTGAGCCACTTCCTTAAAACCGGTAATGACTCCTAAGATTTGCACTTCTGCATTGTTATTTTGCAGCTCATTTATCTTATAGTAGCGCGTCCGATCTATATAGCGATTAGGGAACAGAGTAATGAGGTCTTGAAACGTATGAATACCCAACTCCGATCGCAACAAATCGGCTCTATTAGGACCTACACCTTTCAGGTAATCTATAGGGGTTTGTAGATTGACGCTCATAATAAACGAAAATAAACTATTTGAATCTAAAGAAAAAATACAAGCAGAAGCTTAGTCTAAATTGTGTGTAGAAGATTTAAATTTGTATTTTGGCGTAATTCTTGACCGTATTTATGTATGAAATTACTAGCGCTATTTATTGTGTTTTTAACATCAAGTTTTTGTTTAGGTCAGCAATACAAAAGCATTAATTTTGAAAAAGTTAAATGCGATATAAATTTAGAGCCTAAGCAAAAAAAAGTAAAAGGTGATGTAGTATTTAAGTTTAAGGTATTGCAATCTACTGACTCGGTATTTGTAGATGCCGTTCAAATGAATTTTGAAAATTTAAAACTCAACAATGAAACACTTTCTAATATTAGAAATACTAATCAACAATTAATTGTATATCATAATTTTAAAAAGGATTCGGTATATCATTTGAGTTTTAGGTATAGCGTTGTACCCAAAAAAGCACTTTATTTTTTGAAGCGACAAAATGATTGGAATATTTGGACGCAGGGTCAGGGAAAATATACTAGTCATTGGTTACCTAGTTTCGATGATACCAACCAGAAGTTGGAGTTTGATCTTACTATTACTTTCTCTAGTGCATATGAAGTATTAGCTAACGGTGTGTTAAAAAATCGGCGGAAAAACGATTCAACTACCACCTGGTCTTACGATATGGAAAAACCTATGTCAAGTTATCTCGTTGCTCTGGCAATAGGTAAATATAATTCAAGTACAGAGACATCTAAATCTGGTGTTCCTTTAGTCTACTATTATTTTAAAAACGATACTTCTAAAGTAGAACCTACTTACCGTTACAGTAAAACCATATTCGATTTTTTTGAAGATAGTATTGGTGTGGCATACCCTTGGCAAATTTATAAACAGGTGCCAGTCCATGATTTTTTATATGCCGGTATGGAAAATACCAGTCTGACTATTTTTTCAGAGGCCTTCATGGTAGATTCTATTGGATATAATGATCAAAATTACATCAATATAAACGCTCATGAATTAGCGCATCAATGGTTTGGTAATCTGGTGACAGCTGCTTCTGGTGAGCATCACTGGTTACAAGAGGGCTTTGCTACATTTTATGCTTTACAAGCTGAGAAGTTATTGTTTGGCGATGACTATTACCACTTTAAGCTTTATGAATCGGCCCAGCAATTGGCAAGACAAGATGCTATGGGGCAAGGCACATCATTACTCAATCCTAAGTCTAGTAGTTTAACATTTTATCAACGAGGAGCATGGGTCTTGCATGCTTTAAAACATAAGATAGGAAAGGCTTTATTTAAAAAAGCTGTGCAAAATTACCTTCTTAAATACCAGTACAAAAACGCCACAACCACAGATTTTTTTAAGGAGATTGAAGCACTTTATCAAAAAGATTTATCAGATTTTAGGCAACAATGGCTTAAGGCTGAAGTATTTCCTTTTGAAGAAGCCTTGTCGGTATTAAGAGCACAATCTGCAGTTATTAAAGAATACATGATGATTAATTGCGAAAAAGATGACACTAATTGTCAGGAAGTATTGGAGAGTGACGTTTCAGATAAGGCAAAAATTAAAATTATTGCCCAGGCACCAGGGTTAGTAAGCAACAAGACATTCAATAATAATTTACAGGTAAGACAAGCCATTGCTCAATATGTAACCGATATACCTAGTAAACTAAAAAACAGGTACGAAACTCTTTTAAAAGACAAATCGTTTCTCACTGTAGAGATGGCACTTTATAATTTGTGGCTTAATTTTCCTACAGATCGTGGAAAGTATTTGGCGAAAACAGAACAAATTATAGGTTTCAGTGACAAAAATGTACGACTACTGTGGTTGGTCTTAAATTTAAATACGCCAGAATATCAAACGGATAAAACTCAAGATCTTATTAACGAACTCATTAGTTATACTGATTCTTATTATTCTATGGATGTAAGAATGAAAGCTTTTGAATATCTGGATGTCATAGGTGCGTGCAACAGCACTTGTATGTCTAATTTAAAAGAGGCAAAAGGCCATCATAATTGGAGAATGGTTAAGTTTGCCAAAGAACAATTAGCCTCAAAAACAAAAGAATAATAAACATGCGAGCATTAGTGATTTCTGGTGGTGGCAGCAAGGGAGCCTTTGCAGGCGGTGTTGCGCAATACCTCATAGAAGAACAAAATAAACAGTACGACATGTTTTTAGGAACCTCTACCGGAAGTTTGCTCATACCGCATTTAGCCGTAAATAAGATTGCTAAGCTTCATCATATATTTACTAATGTACAACAGCATGACATTTTTAGTGTGAGTCCTTTTGTGCAGCGGCAAAAAGGTGATAGAGCTTACGTATCTATTGATTTTGTAAACTCGCTATGGCAATTTATAAAGCGTAAACGAACTTTCGGAGAAAGCAAAGCGCTACGAAGAAATATTAAAAAAAACTTTACCAGAGAAGAGTTTAACTTAATACGAACCACCAAAAACGATGTTGTAGTTACTGTTTCAAATTTATCCATGAATAGGGTAGAATATAAATCGATTAAAAAATGTACCTACGAAGAATTTTGTAATTGGATTTGGATTTCATGCAATTATATACCATTCATGTCATTAGCAAAAGTTAATGGTTATGAATATGCCGACGGTGGCTTGGGTTGTGTTATTCCTATAAGAGAAGCTATATTAAGAGGCGCCACTGAAGTCGATGCCATTGTTTTAGAAGCTGAAACTATGGAAAAGCAAAAAGTGCTAGGAAGAAATCCGTTTTCACTAATGCTTAATTTATTTGGCCACCTTTTAGGTCAAGTAGAACGTAATGACATTGTTATTGGTAAATTGGCTGCTAAAAACCAAAATGCTAAGCTCAACCTCTATTATACGCCAACAACATTAACCGAAAATTCACTTATTTTTAGCAAGCGCTTAATGGAGAAGTGGTGGAAACAAGGATTTGATTACGCGGCTAAAAAACACAGTCACAATAGGCAAATTGTTAGCTAATGCTTTTTTTAGCCAAACAATTCTTTTACTTCCTGCTTTACATACGACAAGGCAGTAGACTGTGGTGTTTGCTTATCCATAAGTTCGGTTAAAATAAATTCGCGTAATTTTTGGGCAGAATCTACCTTTTCATTCATATTAGCTTTTCTTATTAGCTGAATTATAGAGTTTTTAGAGGTGGTTATTACCGTCCAGCATTCATCGCTAATATAAATTTGTTGTGTTAAATTATGATCAAATTCTTGCTCTATGGTTGCAATAAGTAATGACTCGTAATCATTCTTATCATTAGAAGTAGGATTTATGCGCACCAACAGCTTAGAAGGCGCAATACGCTCTAGAAGTAAAACCATACGTTCATAGGCTTGCAATCTAAGGGGTAGAGATTCTTTCTCTAGCTCTTTTTGAATGAGATAGCGTCTTCTGTTCATCTCATTATTTACATGTTCTTTAAAAAAATAATAAGCAATGCCACCAGTAACTAGCGCAGGCAAAGTGTACATGAGCATTTCTAGAATATCGTTTGTGTTCATTAATTTTTAATTTTTAAAGTTTTATGTTTTACCTCCTAAATAGATACAATCTTTTAAATCGGCCATACCTGAAAATTTCACTGGTGTTTTTACGTAATCAAAGGTTTGCCCAAACTGTTGCGCTAATTGATGATCTTCTACAGACATTTCAATATCGCTCATATCAAACTGGCAAGGATGTTCGTAACCAGCAGCATGCGAAATTTCGATGAGTTCTTTTCTAAAGGTTTTAAAATATTGTGCCAGCCGCTCTGATTTTAATGGTACGTGAATACCGTTTTGTAACCATTTATTTGTTGTGGCTACACCCGCAGGGCAGCGATTGGTGTGGCATATTTGTGCTTGAATACAGCCAATACTCATCATGGCTTCTCTAGCAACATTAATGCAATCGGCGCCTAAAGCAAACGCCATGGCAGCTTTGGCTGGAAAACCAAGTTTGCCACTCCCTATAAAAACCAAATGCTTTTCTAACTCGTAACGTTGAAATAATTTGTAAATATCGCTAAAGCCGTATATCCAGGGCAAAGAAACATGGTCTGCAAAACTTGGGGGAGCGGCACCAGTACCACCTTCACCGCCATCTATAGCAATAAAATCAGGGCCCATTTTAGTGTCTTGCATGATTTGAGCTAGTTCTTCCCATTGCTCTAATTTTCCTATAGCTGCCTTTATGCCAACAGGCAAACCCGTGGCTTCGGCAATAGCCTCGATAAAGTCAACCATTTCAGAAACATTAGAAAAAGCGCTATGTGTTGGCGGTGAAATAACGTCTTTACCCACTTCAACTCCTCGAATATCTGCAATTTCTCTAGAAATTTTTGCGCCTGGCAGTACACCTCCCTTTCCCGGTTTAGCCCCTTGAGATAGTTTAATCTCAATAGCTTTTATAAAAGGATGGTCATTTACCAGTTGTACCAGTTTATCCATTGAAAAATTACCCTCCTTGTCTCTTACACCAAAATATCCCGTTCCAAAATGAAACATCACATCACCACCGTTTTTATGGTAGTCAGATAGTCCTCCTTCTCCGGTGTTGTGATAAGCACCAGCTATTTTTACACCTTTATTTAATGACTCTATTGCTTTGGCGGAAAGCGATCCATAACTCAAGGCAGATACATTAATAATAGAGCCAGGTCTGTAGGGTTTTTTTCGTTTGTGATAAGCACCAATTACTTTAGCACACGGTAAAAACGATGGATCAGTGGCGTTAGGATGATTTTTGGCAATTTTAAAGGGCATCATGGCATTGTTAATAAATATGTGCTGATGCGCATAAATATCACGATCGGTACCAAAGCCTTCGTAATTATTTTCTTTTTTAGCCGACGCATAAATCCAACTGCGTTCAATTCGATTAAAGGGCAGTTCTTCACGATTGTTTGCTACAAAGTACTGGCGCATTTCAGGACCAATACTTTCTAACCAATAGCGCAAGTGGCCTACAATGGGAAAATTATGTTTAATGGTATGCTTTTTCTGAATAAATATATCGGTAAAAGCCACTATAGCCAAAACAATAATAATCCATAACCACCATGGAATTTGCGTCAAAGTATCAAAAACGTAATCCATAGTCTAATTTTTGAAAGTAAAGATATTTAAAATTAATTGTTCCCAAAGTAACAATCCTTTATCTTTATAAGATGACGGCAAAACAAAAGAAAATTGGAAAGGTATTAATAGTAGCATTAATTATAGTAATAGCCCTACCACTTATAGCCAACTTCATAATAAAACAGAAAATTGAAAGTGCCATTGAAAATCTCCCAAAATCGGTAAAATTAAAATATGAGGATTTAGACGTTTCTTTTTTAAGTGGGGACATGGAGCTAAGTTCACCTACGTTTACCGTAGGTGGAGAAGTATCTGAAAGAATGATCTTGAATGCGAAAATTGAGTCTTTGAAAATTTCAGACTTTAGTTATTGGGAGTATATAATAAATGGCAATATAAAAATCCGCAAGCTTAAACTAGATAGCATTGTGCTCAATTATCTTCATAATGCTAACGTGGAAAGGAAAAGCTATGATTCAAAACTTAGCGATAAAATAAAGCGTTCAGTTATTGTAGAGCATGTAAATATTTTAAAATCAGATATTCATATAACTGATTTTGAAACGGATTCTACCATGATTCGTATGCCTCAATTAAGTTTTGAAATGAATAATTTTAGTATAACACCAAAATCTAGTAAAGCTAAAATTCCTTTTGAGTATGGTACTTTCACTTTAAGAGTTGAAAATCTAGAATGGGCGGTGGGTACATATGAAAGTTTATGGACCAAAACATTAGACATTTCCAATTCAGAAGCCTCATTTCAGGAAATTAAATTGAAAACTAAATATTCTAAACAAAAACTCTCTTCAGTAATTCAAAAGGAGCGTGACCATTTTGATGTTAAAATTAAAAGCTTAAAATTGAATGCTATGGATTATGGATTTACAGATAGCAATAAATTCTTTTTTAAAGTAGATAGTACAAGTATTTTGCAACCCAAAGCAACTATTTACAGAGATAAATCCATTGCTGATGATACTACTGAAAAATCACTCTACGGTAAAATGTTACGGAATCTCAATTTTGAACTTGGTCTTGAGACGGTTAAAATTAGTAGCGGAAGAATCACGTATGCCGAGAAGATTAAAGATAATGATAAAGCAGGCACATTAGATTTTAAAGATGTCAATGCTGACATCAGTAAGCTTGGAAATGTTTATGGTAAAAGCGATACATCAATTGATGTTAACGCTGAATTTATGGAAGATACTCCTTTAGATGTGGATTGGAATTTTAAAGTCAACGATAGTACAGATCAGTTTACTTTTAAAGCTGATTTGGGATTTTTAAAGGCTGGACAACTGGATCAATTTACGGAACCTAACCTGAATGTTGATTTAGATGGTGAAATTATTCAAACCTTTTTTACCATCAACGGAAATCCCGATACCTCTAATATTGATCTCAAAATAAAATATGAAGACTTTAAAGTTTCCATTCTTGAAGATAGAGGTAAAGACAAAAAGGGGCTTTTATCTGGACTTGTAAATTTATTTGTCTCTAAGAACAGTGAAAACCAACCTGGTGACTTTAGATATGGTCATGCCAATAACATTGATCGCGATAAATCAAAATCTGTATTCAATTTTATTTGGTTGAACATAAAAGAGGGTTTAAAGTCTGCTATGTCTGGAGATGGCGAAAAAAAGAACAATTAGTTATTTAAGTAATCCAGTGTTATTTGCGTAAATGCCTTAACTCCCAAAAGCATACCGCTGTCATCAATCATAAAATCTGGAGTATGGTGCGGAAACGCCTCGGTTGTGCCTGGCGTCATTCCGCCTAAGAAGAAATATACACCAGGTACTTTTTCTTGAAAATAAGAAAAATCTTCGCCGCCGGTTGTGGCTTTCATTAACTTAACATGATCCTCGCCGGCCACCTTTTTAAGCGAAGGTAAAATCTGTAAGGTTAAATCTTCATCGTTATATGTGATAGAGGTATTGTTTTGAAATTCAATAGTCGCTTCTGCGCCGTAAGCTTTAGCAATCGTGGTAGTCATTTCGGTCATGCGTTTTATTATCATACTGCGCATGTCTGCATCTAGCGTCCTTACAGTGCCAATCATCTCTACAGTTTCTGGAATAATATTAAACCGTGTTCCACCTGTAATTTTACCTACGGTAATCACCGCTGCCTCATCAATAAGACGTGCTTCTCTGCTTATGATGGTTTGTAGGCCGTCAATAATTTTTGCAGAAATAAGTACAGGATCTACTCCGGACCAAGGCTGTGATCCATGAGTTTGCTTTCCTTTTACTTTGATGACAAAACGTTCTACAGAGGCCATGATACCTCCGCTTTTGTACTTAATTGTTCCTACAGGGGTTTCTGAGTTAATGTGTAAGCCAAAAATAGCATCTACATCAGGATTTTTAAGAACACCTTCCTTAATCATAAGTTTTGCGCCACCCTCTTCACCAGGAGGAGGACCTTCTTCAGCGGGTTGAAAAATAAATTTTACAGTACCCCTTATTTTATTTTTATGCTTTGATAGAATTTCTGCGGTTGCCATAAGAATAGCGATGTGCGTGTCGTGACCGCAGGCATGCATGACTCCTGTTTCAGTATTTAAAAAAGTTGTGGTGATCTCAGATTTAAAAGGTAAATTGTTACGCTCAGTCACTGGAAGAGCATCAATATCGGCACGTAAAGCAACAACCTTACCGGGCATATCACCTTTAAGCAAACCTACCACGCCTGTTTTTGCAACTCCAGTAGTCACCTCAAGACCAAGGGATTTTAAGTGTTTTGCAATTTTTTCGGCAGTTTTAAATTCTCTATTTGATAACTCTGGATATTGATGAAAATCATGCCTCCATTCTATAAGTTGCTCTTCAATAGCAGCAATATCTTGTTGAATATCGCTTTGGCTAAAAGCGATAGAACAACTAAAGAAAAATAAAAAATAATGGATTTTCATAGGATAATTTTATGCTAAGATATTGAAATTTCACGATATAAAAGTTTTAATAGATTGTTTATAATTATTGATTTTTCTTCATTGAAAAACCTGATAGTATCATTAATTTCACATGCTCAATAAAGAAAAAATTCATTGGAAAAATACCTTAATCAATTAAACGAGGCACAATTAGCACCTACTTTGCAAAAAGACGGCCCTATGATTGTCATTGCAGGCGCGGGATCTGGTAAGACTAGAGTGCTTACCTACCGTATTGCTTATTTAATGAGCCAAGGCATAGACCCTTTTAATATATTGGCCCTCACTTTTACCAATAAGGCCGCAAGAGAAATGAAGGCGAGGATTGCCCAAATTGTTGGCGATAGTGAAGCTAAAAATTTATGGATGGGTACCTTTCATTCGGTGTTTGCTAAAATCTTAAGAAGTGAAGCAGATCGTTTAGGTTATCCAAGTAACTTTACAATTTACGATACACAGGATTCTAATCAATTAATTAGTACCATTATTAAGGAAATGAACCTTGATAAAGATGTTTATAAGGCTAAACAGATACGATCAAGAATTTCGAGCTATAAAAATAATTTAATTACGGTTAAAGCTTATTTTAATAATCCTGAATTAGTAGAAGCCGATACCGCTGCACGCCGACCACGTTTAGGTGATATCTACAAAGCCTATGTAGACCGTTGCTTTAAAGCTGGGGCCATGGATTTTGATGACCTCTTGCTTAAAACCAATGAATTACTCACCCGGTTTCCTGATGTCTTAGCAAAATACCAACACCGGTTTAAGTATATTTTAGTAGATGAGTATCAGGATACCAATCACTCTCAATACCTTATAGTAAGAGCACTTTCTGATCGTTTTCAAAATATATGCGTGGTAGGGGATGATGCACAAAGTATTTATGCATTTCGAGGTGCTAATATTAATAACATTTTAAATTTTCAAAGAGACTTTGATGATGTTAAGGTGTTTAGATTAGAACAGAATTATCGCTCCACAAAAAACATTGTTAATGCGGCAAATTCCGTTATAGAAAAAAACCAAAATAAGCTCGAAAAAATTGTATGGACCGCCAACCAAGAGGGCCAAAAAGTGAAAATAAATCGCCTTATGACAGACGGTGATGAGGGGCGTTATGTAGCGAGTACAATTTTTGAGACCAAAATGCAATCGCAACATAAAAACAAAGATTTTGCCGTATTGTACAGAACCAACTCGCAATCTAGAACCATTGAAGATGCACTGAGAAAACGAAATATTCCTTACCGGGTTTACGGCGGGACATCGTTTTACCAGCGCAAAGAAATAAAAGATGTATTGTCTTATTTAAGATTGATAGTTAATCCTAAAGATGAGGAAGCTTTAAAACGCATAATTAACTTTCCTGCCAGAGGTATTGGTCAAACCACCTTGAATAAATTGGTGGTTGCAGCTAATGCATCGGACCTGTCTATTTTTGAAGTGTTACAAAAGCTCAATGACTTCGACATAAAAATTAATGCTGGAATTCGGACTAAACTGCACAACTTTGTGATGATGATAGAAAGTTTTCAGGTGATGAATGAAAGCGCCGACGCATTTGAGTTAGCCGAACATGTTATTAAAGCTTCGGGACTTATTAGAGAATACAAGAAAGATGGCACACCAGAAGCCGTAACAAGATTAGAAAATATAGAGGAATTGGTAAATGGTATTCAAGATTTTGTTGAAGGCCAAAAAGAATTAGCAGATACTACGGGATCGCTTACTGAATTTTTAGAAGATGTTGCCTTAGCTACAGATATGGATAAGGATGACACTGATGAAGATAAAGTAGCGTTAATGACCATTCATGCCTCTAAAGGTTTAGAATTTCCATATGTTTTTATTGTAGGATTGGAAGAAGACTTATTTCCAAGTGCTATGAGTATGAATACAAGAAGTGAACTTGAGGAAGAACGCCGTCTATTTTATGTAGCTCTAACTAGGGCAGAAGAGCAGGCCTATCTTACCTATACCGTGTCTAGATACCGCTGGGGTAAGTTAATTGATGCCGAACCTAGCCGTTTTATCGAAGAGATTGATGAAAATTGTGTTGAAGTTATCACGCCTTTGGAAACACAACGCTTCAATCCTATGCTAGATGCCTCAATATTTGGTGATGTCCCTGAAGATAAAGTGCGATTTTCAAAACCTAAATCGCCAAAGCTTCGAAAAAAAACAACAGCAAAAAAATCTACAAATTCCCCTGTAAGTACGCCTAAAAAATTAAAACCAATTCATAAAGCGGCAGCTAAAACCAACTTATTCGATACGCAACTCACCGTTGGTAATGTTGTAAACCATCAACGGTTTGGTAGAGGTAAAGTGGCAAAAATTGAAGGTGCTGGAGCAGATTTAAAAGCCGAGATTAATTTTGAGAACGGGGGTACTAAAAAACTATTATTAAGATTTGCAAAGTTAGAGGTGATTAACTAACTTCATTCAATGGCAAGATTAATAAAAATATATCCAGAGAACCCAAATCCTAAAGCTATACAAACTGTTGTTGATGTATTACGAAAAGGCGGTTTAGTCATCTACCCAACCGATACTGTTTATGGTTTAGGATGTGATATTACCAATATTAAAGCTTTAGAACGCATCGCATTAATTAAAGGGGTTAAGCTGGAAAAATCTAATTTTTCGTTTGTTTGTGAAGATTTAAGTAACCTAAGCGATTATGTGAAACAGATCGATACAACGACTTTTAAAATCCTTAAACGCGCATTGCCCGGGCCTTATACCTTTATTTTGCCAGGCTCAAAGAGTTTGCCGCACCCTTTTAAAAAACGAAAAACTGTTGGTATTAGAGTGCCTGATAATTCTATTGCGCTTGCCCTAGTACGAGCCTTGAGAAATCCTATTGTTTCGACTTCTATACGAGATGAGGATGAGGTATTGGAATATACAACGGATCCCGAATTAATTTTAGAAAAGTGGGATGACTTGGTTGATATTGTGGTCGATGGTGGTTACGGCGATAATGAAGCCTCAACTATTATTGATTTATCTAGTGATGAACCTACAGTTATTAGAGAAGGTAAAGGAAGTTTAGAAAT
>Ga0207419_1000617_pt1 | contig 30551 bp, 31 predicted proteins | sample ElkSloMetagenome_4_FD_184723 | JGI IMG/M metagenome (GOLD analysis project Ga0207419, IMG submission 184723) | Hot spring microbial communities from Elkhorn Slough, Monterey Bay, USA - MD2A (version 2) | ecosystem: Environmental > Aquatic > Marine > Intertidal zone > Estuary: Microbial mat ... | reverse complement strand
GTCTATAGCTGAAGTGTCTCCAATAAGCACAAGGCCGGCCCAGTAATGTGGTGTAATTGTTCTTCCTTCTGCATGAGATATATATTCAAGTTTCGCCGCTTTTAAGGCTTCATCTTTTTTTAAGCCATTACCAATGTTTTTATAAAAATATTCTAAGATCTCAGCGCTAGACTTTTCGTCTATTTTCCATAAACTTGTTAAGATACTTTCACTACCCGCATAATTGAATGCATGAGCCAGAGAAATCATACCCTCGCCAGGCTGATAATTTGGTTTTCCGGTTTCGCAGGCCGTTAATATAGTGAGGTTAGATGCCAAATTCTGATTGTAAATTTCATATGCATAGAGCGAATTATTGTCCTCCCCTGATGTCTTCGCAAAAATTAATCTTGAAAATCTAGGCGAAATATTATCAGACTCTGCGTGGGTTCCAATATGTATAATTTTATGTTCTTTAGCATGTTGGGTGAATATTTGCTTGGAAGCTTTCTCATTTAAAAAAGAATTCCCATCAAAATACTTAGAGTAATTTTTGGCAAGATCTTTTGCAAAGGGTTGTGGGATTAATTTAAGATAGGCATAATCAAACTTTGAAGAATCTTTTACAGCAATTTTATAATTAGTTTTCATTGCTTCATTAAACTCTGGTGCAAATCCTATAAAATTAGAATTGTAGCCTACTGGTTTGCTGTTTTTATCTATTAATAGTAAGCTATAGTTATAGGACAAATTGTGTTTTGCCAAAAGACTATATTGAGTAAAATGGTCATACTTTTGAGATTCCTGTGATGTTAGCAGCTCAAAACTTAAATTAAATAACTCCCTATCTGGTATAACAACAACCGATTTAGTTTTTACATGCATCTCCAGAGGCTTCCAAAGCTTGTCATAAAGTTTTAACTGTAATTTATAGGTAGGTTGAAGACGTTCTGCTTTCTTATTAACTTGAGAAATCAGTTGTTTTAAACAAACAGCGTCCAACTCTACCATGCGTATTGCTTCAGAAGTTATTACAAAACCATACAAGGTGTCAGCTATAAAAATGTATCTTATTACTGTAGAGGATTCTGGAATATTGTGTTCCACTTGATTTAAAGATCTTGAAATTGATGCGTAGCGCAGCTTATAATAATCTGGATGGTTTTGCCTTAGTTCTTCTAAAAAATTAGACCACTTCTTTTCATGTTGTATGTAAGAGTCTATTGTTAATTTTTCGTCTAAGTCGTCATTGAGCTTTGCCTTCAGCTTTTGTTCTTCTTCTAAAATTTCTTTTGGCAAATTAGCGGTTAGTTGTACAGATTTAGAATTAAGTCTACTTCTAATTTTATGATAAACCATAGACTCGTGATAGCCCAAAACTGCTTTAAGGTAATCCGTATTTTTGGTAATCTTATAAAGTTTTAGAGACAACTGTTTTGCAATTAAGAAAACATTTGCATTATCTTGGATGAATAACGACGTTGAGCTCTCGTTTGTAAGGATAGATATTTGTTTTTCTAAAAGTTCTATAGCCACTTTTATGTCCGAAAGTTGACTTTTAAAAAAGGCTTCATTGTTGTGGGAATTTAACTTTAAATTTATTTTTACCGTCTTTAAAATGGCACTAGCTTTATGACTATTAATCCTTAAAGTATTGAGTTTAGTATTGTTTTTAAATGCTGCTGAATTGATTAGACTCATTGCTTTTTTACAATAGTGCTGAGCCTGCTGGTAGTTATCATTCTGGTAAAAAATATCTGCCAAATTCAACAATTGATAATATTCCAGAAGCGTTTGACTGCCCTGGTTATCTTTAATATAGGATATGGCTTCATTAGCCATAGAAAGCGCTTTATCTACAAGACCTATTTTAGAATAGAAATTTGATGCACTTATGGTAAAATCTAAATAACGTTCATCAAAATAAGTCCCTAAAGAGGCTTTATAATAGCTTTCACTTTTTTCAAAATAGATTCTGGCCTTTACTTTATCGTTGTTTTCTTCACTTAAGAGCGCTTTGCTATGATAAGCATCTGCTAGCCAATACGTATATTCTGCCTCTGCATCTAAAAAGTATTGAATGCCTTCATCTAATAATAGTTGAGCATTTTCATAGTTCTTCAAAGCCAGTTCTACTTGTCCTAATAATACCTTACCTTTTGCTATCTCTGGGCTTTCTGGCACAAAATGTTTTTGCTTCAACTCAAAGGCATAGCTCAGTAATTGTTTGGCTTTTTTATAATCGCCAATATCTTTATAAATTCCGGCATAATTTTCAATAGCCTGATACAAAAATTCTCTAGCGTAGGTCCGTCTTTTGTCACTAACATCTTCTTTGAGATAAGAGTTTAGGTTATTTATGGTTTTGCGCATGGTATAAATAGAGGCTTCCAGATCGCCTTTAACACTGTAAACGCCAGCTAAATTATTGTATAGTGATGCTGGCCGATAAAAGCTATTCCAAGGATTCTTTTCCAAAGACTTGAGCGTTTTTTCAGCACGTTTATAATAATAAATAGCACTGTCAAATTTTGAGGTATACCACATCATACCTCCTAAAGAGTTATAAGTTATATAATAGCTATCTGCCTTTGAATTAGAATCGCTTTGCAATGACTTTAAACCATTTTTATGGTATTTTATGGCAGTGGGTATGTCACCTAGACGAGAATAAAAAACCCCTAAGTTACTCTCTATTAATGCTAGGTCTTTACCTGTGGCCTGAGACATACGCTTTGTAATTTCTAAGGCTTTGAGATTATAGTCCTTAGCTGTTTCTGAGTCTCCTAAGGACTCGTAAAAAGATCCTGTCTCGAGAGCCAGTTGTCTTAGTGCTTTTTTATTACTGGTTAAGGATTCAACTTCAGCTTCAAAATCTGATATCAGCTTTATGGCAGCCTTAGAGTTGTGCAAGTTAGCCTCAATTTGGCCTAAATAGTAGACATAATCTGTAAGCTCATAAAACTTCTGTGTTTTTATCAATGAATCTATCTGTTTTGTGATAAACTCTTTAGCTCTGTTGTACTCTTCATTAATTAATAATCGATCTAAAGATTTCAGATTATTTGTATGTAGGTCTTGTCCGTTAAGACTAAGACAAACACTCAGAGTTAAGTAAATAAAAAGCCACTGAAAATTAAACTTACACATGCCTATTTCAATTTTTTAAGAAGTTTTCTGGCTCTGGGTAAATTCGACTGTTCTAGAGACTCTATTGCTTTATCTTTTTCTTCATTTTTTAAATACGCTAATGCGAGATAGTACCATGCATCGCTTATGAATACCGAATGCTTTTGCATTGTTACTTTCTGAAGAAAAGGAATAGCATCGGCTTGTTGCCTTTTGGCCATTAGTGCCGAGCCTACAAAATAATTGAGTGTATCGTTTTTAGTTTTTGTCTTCAGTTCTTCTTTCCAAACGTTAAGCGCAAGATCGTACTCACCTCTTTTATAATATACCATAGCATTATAAAACTCGTAATTATCGTTATTGCTCATGACGGTAGGTAAGCCAGGATCTACTGAATAAAATTTAGCATATAGACCTTCGTTAGAATTAACATTATAATACCATATACCTCCAAGGGCTACTATAACAATAGCGGCAACAGCTATGCTCTTCCATTTAAAAAAACTCGTTGTTGTTTTATCTATTTGAGCGTCTTTTTCCTCAGAGGTAAGTTCCTCATGAAACAGATTAAGTTGTTCTTTTAGCGCTAGGGTTTCAATGCCTGTTATAGACGTTATCACGTCTTCAACATTCGCAGCAAATTCTTTATCCGTTTTTAAACGTTCTTCAAATTTAATTAATTCTTCATTTGTTAGCGTATGGTGAACATATGCTTCAATGTATTCAAAATCGTTTTGAGGTATGTGTTTAAAATTCATTTCTTTTGATTATAGCTCAGAGCTATTTCTCTGAGTTTTTGCATGCACCGGTATTTTTTATTTCTTGTGGATGCTGCATCTAGTTGTAAGTCTTTGGCAATACTTTTCATAGATTGTTTTTCAAAATAAAACTTACGAAGTAGGATTTTACAAGCCTCCCCCAACGTCTTAAAAGCGTGCATTATATGCTCTAATTGTTTGTCATTTAAAATATTTTCATCTACACCCTGATCTTCTTCATCTTTAAATTCAAAATAAGACAGTTGAACTGTATTAATTGTTTTGTTATAGCGTTTTGAACGAAGAACATCAATCCATTTATTTTTTGCAACAGTGTATAAGTATCCATTGAATGCAGATTCTCTTTTAGGTTTAAATTTATCTCGTTTTATATTTTGCCATACGATGAGAAATGCTTCCTGAAATATATCTTTGGCATCGGCTTTAGTGCCATTATTTTTTAAAACAAAAGATTCTACTTTAGGGTAATTAGTTTTATATAAGCGATTAAGAGTCTCAACCTCATGACACTTTAAAGCTTCTATTATGGTTTGAGTTTTCTTAGATTTGTAAACTTTTCTCATGAAAAAATATTCATAAGAAATATACAACTATTTCATTTTTACTCAAACTTTCGCTAATAATTATAGAAAAATCAGGATTTCATTTGCATATTTTTTTGTTTAAAATGTGCGTTTTACTGCTTGCCTTTCTTATAAGAAAAAAAATGTTAGTATACTGTTTGGATTAGCACTGATACGTGTATAATCTATTTCTTTAATCATTTGAACCTAAAATAAAATCCTGATTAATTCTTAAATAACTTACTTTATAATTAATTTTTCTGTTGTTAACCTTTCGTTCGATTTTAGGGCTACAAAATATACCCCAGGTTTTAAATCGGATATATTAATATTGGCTTCTGTATGGTTAATCTTTCTGTTGATTATTAATTTTCCTGTAATGTCATAGAGCGAGACTGTCTTCAAAGTTATATTAGACTGAATATTGAAACTTTGTGTTGCCGGGTTTGGGAAAATGAGGTTTTGATTTACTTCCATATCATTTAAAGATAAGTTGGTATTAACACCAAATTGAGTGTTATAGGTATTACCTTCAAAGTCAACACTAACATTGTAAACTCCATCGGTCCAGGTATTATTTATATTCCAAAACCATTGTGCCCAAGCCGTTGCAAAATACTGTCCAAAATTTGATATCCACGTAAATTGTGCTAAAACATTTCCGTTGGGGTCGGCAATGCTTATATCTACCGGAACATTATTTTTTAAATCTCTAAAGAACAGCCTTAACACCATTTGATCACCATATTCAAAATTAACTTTTTCATAAGTTTCTTCTATTACGCCACAGGTGTCATCAAAAGTTGTCGAATAGTGCGTGGATATTCTGTTTATTTTAGACACATAATAATCTTGCTGATTGGCCCACCATGAATTAGCATTTGTAGAATTACATGGTCCTTGAAACGGGTCTATGAGATTGCCATTACTATCTCGAACTTCAAAGTGAAGATGTGGAATATTACTACTGCCTGAGCTACCTGCAATACCTAAAAATTCGCCTTGGGTTACGAAATCGCCTATGCCTTTAGATGTAATACCTCCATTCTTAAAATGAATATATATGGTTTGAGAGCCATCTGCGTGTTCCAGAACTATACCATTCCAGTTTGGATTGCCATTGTTCTGGCAGTTGAGGTCAAAAAAGCCATCTCTTTTATCTACAATTATACCATCGGCAGCAGCTATAATTTCCATATATTCTTCCTGCATCCGCTTCCATGGGTAAGGCCAAATAATATAATCTGTACCGGCATGATTACCACTTGACCAATCGTAAGTTCTGTTTTGACAGAAATAGTCTAATAAGTTATTGTTTGGTGTTAAATTCTGATCCACTAAAAAATTAATTGTATGATAGCCGTAATCGTCGAATCCGGCTTTGGGCTGGATAGGTGATGTGAGAAGTACGCTATTTGCGGATTTATTGAACGTACTCGGATTTTTGGATAAAATCTTTTGCTTATTTTTCTGAATCCGCTTTTCAAGTTCATGTCTTGATTCTAAAGATAAACATTCCCCTTTTTCTAGGTAAACGGGCTCAAAATGCGCTTCAGAAGGAGTAGCACCAGTCGGGGCTATGATGTTAGTGTTTTGAGCTAATAGAAAATAAGGAACAATAACAAAAAGGGTAAATAAAACTTGTTTCATAATTTATTATTTTTTGAGTAATTAATAATTTCATTGATAGAGATATTTGAAAAGGTAGTTTTAAGATACCTTTTAATAACATCGTATAACATTAAAAATGTCATCATAAACACCATATTATTTTTGGAATAAGATGTTTAAGAGTTTAGGCTAACTTTGAACACCATACCTAATAATTTTCTTTCTTTTACTTTAATACAGCCTATGGTTATGCAGCATGACGAATATGGTTTATAATAATTGACCTGTGGAGCTTGGTGGCAGCGGCAATTTATAAAGCTGCAAAATTTTAGAACTTCAGCGGTTCTATTAAAAATGAAGTCTTAAGTACAACTAATAAGTATCAATGAATTTTTATCTAACACGTTTGCTAACATGACTCGGAAAGCCACCTAAGATCAGCGTAAAAATTCATGTTATGCCTTAGAAAGAAAATATGGTTTAAGAGTGTAGCATTACCTTATAAGATAGAATGACATGAAGAATTTTACATAGTGGACTTTAAACTTGAGAATGCGACCCCATTAACACAACGAATTAATTTGGTGGATAAAAAAAAACGCAACCTCAGAGGTTACGTTTTTTTTAATTTGTAATTAAACCATTTACATAGCACCCCATTCTTTTAAAGATGCCTTGTTCATTTTTATGTAGTCTTCATTACCAGCAGCTTTAGCCCCTTCTAAAGATTTTTTAGCAATTTCTATGGCCTTATCACGATTACCCATTTTAGCATATAATAAAGATTGCTGTCTTAATTGCCAAAATGCTGGTTCTGGGGTCATTTCCATGGCTTTATTCATCCAAGTTTTAGCCTGTTCTAAATCTTTATCCTCTTCCATGTAATAAACAGCCGCGTTAAAATAATCCCCGGCACCAGGACCAGACATGGTTTGTTCAATTGAGGCTTCAACTTTATCCTCCGTTGGCACTTCAAATGGTATATTAACCATAGTATTTTCCCAGATGAAACTCAGTTCGGCAGAGTGGTTTACTAAATTATCAAAGGTAATGGTATATGTTTCTACAGTCATAGGCATCTCCATGGTTTCAGCCGTAACTTTGGCAGCTACTTTGTCTTCATCCCACTGTCGTGGCACACCCCAATTGTTAGTATCTGTGTAGAAATAGATATCCCACTTATCATCGTATGGTGTTATAAAAATGGCATAAGATCCCGCATCAATTTTACTACCATCAACAATAACTGCATCACTAAAACTAATGGTAGTGTTTTTATTAGCACCTGCACGCCACATCTTACCATAAGGTACTAAATTACCAAAGGCCTCTCTTCCTTTTAAACTTGGTCGTGAATATTCTAATACGACATCCGTTAACCCCACTTTTTGTTCAATTTTTTGAAATGGACTTGGCGCAGGGGTTTGTATTTGAGCAAAGCCAAATAATCCGATTAATGCTGTAAAAGCAAAACATAAAATTTTTTTCATTGTCTTAAGATTTAATTTGTTCTGTTAAAATTACAATTTAGGGCAGCCCTTTTATGTTAATAATAACTTAAATAGATAATTGTAATGCCAAGTCTAATGATTATTAGAGACGTTAAATTGACCTCTAATTTTTAACGTTTTATTTTGTTTAACTTTAACTAAACATAGTTAAACATTTATTATCTTTGTTGTATAAAGTTAGTGATAATGGCCAAGAAAAAAAATATAACAGAAGATCAAATTATTGATTTTTACATGGATTATGTGCTCACGCATGAAGAGGTACCAAAGTCTGTTTATGCCTTTGCAAAACACAACAATTTTGAAGAGTCTAAGTTTTACGCCTTTTACGGCTCTTTTGAAGCACTTGAAGCATCTATTCTAGAAACGTTTTTTAATCTAACGATAGAGGTGCTTCATAAAAGCGATGACTATGATTCATTTAGTCCACAAGACAAACTTCTCAGTTTTTACTTTACGTTTTTTGAAATGCTCACTGCTAATCGAAGTTTTGTGGTTCACCTTCTTCAAGGTTCAAAAAAAGAAATGCTAAGAAGAAAAAATTTATCCTCTTTAAAAAAACGATTCACCAATTATATAGTTAAGCTTGGTATAAAAACCGTAGATTTAAATCAAGAACAGCTAGATAAGTTGCAACATCGCGGATTAAAAGAATCGGCTTGGTTCCAGTTGCTGGTTACGCTAAAATTCTGGTTAGATGATGATTCACCAGGCTTTGAGAAAACAGATATTTTTATTGAAAAATCTATCAAGGCCAGCTTTGATTTTATTGATACCACACCATTAAAAAGCATTATAGATTTTGGTAAATTTTTATTTAAAGAAAAAGTACATAATAATTAATGAAAACTATAGATAACATACCTATTTCCAAAATCTCAAGAGCCTCAAAGTTGGTGTCAACAGGTGCCAAAGTTGGTGTCAATTACCTAAAATACTACGGTGATAAAATGGTAAAGACGAGTGATGAGGCCAAAGAACGGCTTAATCAAAACAATGCAGATGACATTTACGATAGTCTTAAACAACTTAAAGGGAGTGCCTTAAAAGTGGCCCAAATGCTGAGCATGGAAAAAAGTATTCTTCCAAAGGCTTACGTAGAGAAATTTTCCTTATCACAATTTTCTGTACCGCCATTATCTGCACCTTTAGTTACTAAAACTTTTAAAAAATATTTCGGTCAAAGACCAGATCAAATTTTTGATACTTTCAACGCAACTTCAGTTAATGCTGCTAGTATAGGACAGGTCCATATAGCAGAGAAGGATGGGAAAAAATATGCTGTGAAAATCCAATATCCTGGAGTTGCAGAAAGTATCGCTTCAGATTTATCCCTTATTAAACCCATTGCCATTAGGATGTTTAATATTAAGGGTAAAGATTCAGATAAGTATTTTAAAGAAGTAGAGAATAAATTAACAGAAGAAACCAATTATAAATTAGAGGTTGAGCAAAGCAAGGCCGTGGTAGAAGCATGCCAGCATATCCCTAATATGAAATTCCCTAACTATTATGAGGAATTTTCGTCTGAGCGGATCATTACTATGGATTACATGCAGGGCGAGCATTTATCTGATTTTGTCAAGCATAATAAAAATCAGAAACTTTCTAACCAGTTAGGGCAAGCATTATGGGATTTTTACATGTATCAAATTCATAAACTCAGAAAAGTACATGCAGATCCTCATCCGGGTAATTTTTTAGTATCTAAGGAAGGAGAACTTGTCGCTTTAGATTTTGGTTGTATGAAGACCATTCCTGAAGATTTTTATGTACCTTATTTTGAATTGGCTAAGAAGCAAAATATCGATAACCCTGAAGTGTTCAATCAAAAATTGTACGAGTTAGAGATTTTGAGATCGGATGACACCCCTGATGAAGTGGCTTTTTTTAGCAGTATGTTCTACGATCTATTATCTTTATTTACCCAACCCTTTCACGAAGAGATATTTAATTTTTCAGATCCAGAATTTTTTAATAAAGTTGGTGAAATGGGTCAGCGTTACGCTAAAAGTACCGAATTAAGGAACATGAATGGCAATCGTGGTTCTACACATTTTATATACATTAACCGTACATTTTTTGGTTTGTATAATTTAATGTTTGACCTAAAAGCCGAAAATATCAAAATTAATAATTTCAGTACGTTAGAATGACCAAATTTACCGTAGAAGATATCAGCCAGATGCATCATTTGTATAGAATAAACCTTATCAACAGTTGTTCAGGTTACAAATCGGCTAACTTAATAGGTTCTGTAAATGAAGCTGGCGTAGAGAATGTAGCTGTATTTAGTTCGGTAACTCATGTTGGGTCTAACCCGCCGCTTTTAGGTTTTTTTCTAAGACCCACCACGGTGTTACGACATACTTATGAGAACATTAAGGCCACTGGTCAATTTACAATAAATCATATTCATAGCAATATCATCGAGGACGCTCATCATACTTCTGCAAAATATGACAAGTTCATTTCTGAATTTGATGCAACAGATCTTCAATCCGAGTACAAGGATGAGTTTAAAGCCCCATTTGTACATGGAGCGCCAATTCAAATGGCTATGGATTATGTAGAAGAATATCCCATTAAAGTTAACAATACCATATTAGTTATAGGCAGTATTAAAACGCTATATGTAGACGACGAGTTAACAGAAAAAGATGGATTTATAAACTTATCAAAGGCTCAGGTAGCAACAATAAATGGATTAGATGGCTATGCCGTTCCTGAACTTAAAACGCGATTAGAATACCAACGGCCAAAGCCACAATATGAAAAGGACAATGGCTAATGAGAATATTACTTACAGGTACCACAGGTTATATTGCCAAAAGGCTCGCTTTAGAGCTCATTGAACGCGGGCATAAGCTAATTTGCTGCGTTCGCGACCTCAATAGAATTCCTGATGAAATAGAAACACATCCAGCTTGTACCTTTATAAAAGTAGATTTTCTAGAACCTGAGACAGCGCATATTCCTAAAGATATTGATGCTGCCTATTACCTCATTCATTCCATGGCGACAACTTCTGAAGATTTTGAAACTTTAGAAGAAACTTGTGCCAAAAACTTTAAAGCGCTTGTAGAAGAAACGCAATGCCAGCAGGTGATTTACCTTAGTGGTATTGTTAACGATAAATCGCTTTCTAAGCACTTAAAATCAAGATTGCAGGTTGAAAATATTTTAAAATCTGATATTTATGCGTTAACGACATTTAGAGCTGGAATCATTGTCGGTAGTGGCAGTGCATCTTTCGAGATTATAAGAGATATTGTTGAAAAGTTACCTATTATGGTAACCCCAAAATGGCTCAATACCAAAACTCAACCCCTTGGTATTAGAGATGTATTAGGCTTTTTATCTAAGGGGCTTATAAAACCTGAGCTCTACAATAAATCCTACGATATTTTTGGGCCTGAGGTGCTTACATACAAGGAGATGCTACTTCAATTTGCAGAAGTTCGCGGTCTTAAACGCTACATCTACACGTTGCCGGTGTTAACGCCCAAATTATCATCCTATTGGTTGTATTTTGTAACCTCAACATCGTTTCAATTAGCCTCTGCACTCGTAGATAGCATGAAGGTCGAAGTCATTGGTAAAGCCAGTAATATCAACGAGCTTTTGAATATGCAGCCTATGCCTTATAAAAAAGCCGTTGATCTTGCGTTTCAACGTATTGAGCAAAATACAGTGATCTCAAGCTGGAAAGACGCTGTAAGCAGTGGCGTTTTTAAAGCCCAATTGTCTAAGTATATAGAATTACCTCAGTATGGATGTTACAAAGACGTTAGGTCGCGACCTATAAAAAACGAATCTTATACCTTAGACAAAATATGGAGCATTGGCGGCAGAAATGGCTGGTATAGTTTTAACGGCCTTTGGAAATTAAGAGGCTATTTAGACAAACTTTTTGGTGGCGTAGGTTTACGACGCGGGCGCACTCATGACGATTATTTAGAACCTGGTGACCCATTAGATTTTTGGCGTGTACTCTTCGCTGATAAATCTGAAAAACGACTCCTGCTTTTCGCCGAAATGAAATTACCGGGTGAGGCCTGGCTAGAGTTCAAGATTGTAAAAAACAAATTGTATCAACGGGCAGTCTTTAGACCAAAAGGACTTCTAGGCCGTCTCTATTGGTATATGGTTCTACCCTTTCATGCTTTTGTTTTTGATGGAATGATTAATGCCCTAATTGAAGAAAAATGAATGGTGTTAAAAAACAACACTTGCCTCAAAAAATTTGTGTGGCTTGTGGGCGACCGTTTAGCTGGCGAAAAAAATGGGAGAAAAATTGGGAAAACGTAAAATATTGTAGTAAAAAATGCAGCAAGAACAAGACATAAACACTCATTTAGTTTGGTTTAGAAACGACCTAAGAACCATAGATAATGTGGTCTTAAATGACGCCTGCAACAAAGCGGACCGCGTTATAGCCTTATATTGCTTAGATCCTAGACATTACGAGATTTCAGACTACGGGTTTAAAAAAACCGAAAAATACAGAGCTAAATTTCTTTTAGAATCCTTATTAGACTTAAAGCAAGAATTGCATAAATTAAATATAAGTCTACTGGTTTATCAAGACCAGCCAGAAAAGATAATACCACAATTGTGCAATAAATACAAAGTTTCTACTATTCAAATTACAAGAGAATGGACCTCAGAGGAACAACAAGTAGAACAAGCACTTAGAAATAAGCTTCCAAATACTATAGAATGGAATAGCCATTACAATCAATTTCTATATCACCCAGATGATATTAATTTTGAAATAGCAAAAACACCACAAGTTTTTACTGCTTTTAGGAAAAAGTTAGAAAAATATGTGGATGTTAGATCCTGCGCAATGCCCAAGGCCTTAACAGCATCCAATCGCATTGAAGATTCAACTGAAATACCAAGCCTTCCTGATTTAGGGTTTGAAGACTTTACAACTTCACCAAAGTCGGCCTTCCCTTTTAAAGGAGGAGAAACCAATGCTATCCAACGAATCAAATCTTATTTTTTCGAAACGAAGCAATTAGGCTTTTATAAAAAAACGCGAAATGGATTGCTCGGTGTAGACTATAGCTCAAAATTATCCGCTTGGCTGGCTAATGGCAGTTTGTCCCCACGTTTTATTTATCAGCAGGTTAAAACTTTTGAAAAAGAACATTATAAAAATCAATCGACCTATTGGTTAATTTTTGAGCTCATATGGCGCGATTATTTTAAATATATCTCTATGAAACATGGTAATGCTATTTTTAAAATTGATGGCATTTTGGATAAGAACTATGATTGGTCGAGATCATTTAAATTGATTAATAAATGGATCGAAGGGGAAACCTCTTCAGATTTTGTTAATGCCAACATGATTGAAATAAAAAAAACGGGCTGGATGAGCAACCGTGGACGCCAAAACGTAGCCTCTTATTTTTCTAAAGAACTAAAATTAGATTGGCGTATTGGCGCGGCTTATTTTGAAGCGCTTCTGTTAGACTACGATGTTCACAGCAATTACGGCAATTGGATGTATGTTTCTGGGGTAGGAAACGATCCACGGGATCGAAAATTTAATGTAGAACGCCAAGCCGAGCGCTACGATACTAATGGCAAGTATAGACGAACTTGGCTTCAAACCGAATTATTTTAAACAGACAGGTATGAATTCAGCAATTCTAATATTTCCACATCAATTATTTAAATCTGCAGAAACACTGCAAGTTGATGCTCCTATTTATTTAATTGAAGAGTTTTTATTTTTTAAACACTATAAATTTCACAAACAAAAAATTGCTTTTCATAGGGCGAGCATGAAGGCTTATGAGTCCTATCTCAAAAGTAAAGATAAAACGGTTAATTACATAGCGTCAACAGAAGATCATAGTGATATAAGAAAACTACTATCCCATTTACAAAAGCAAGACATTGAACAACTCCATATCATTGATCCTACAGATAATTACCTCGAACGACGAATTAATGAGCAAAAGAAGAATATAGAGATTAAGTGGTACGACAATCCCTTATTTATAAACACCAAGGATGAGCTCGCTTCTTTTTTTAAACCAGATAAGAAGAAATTTTATCAAACTTCTTTTTATAAAAATGAACGTAAGCGCCTAGACATATTAATGAAAAACGGTGACCCTGAAGGCGGACAATGGACTTACGATAAGGACAACCGAAAAAAATATCCTAAAGATAAAACCCCGCCAAGCATTCAATTCCCTGACACCACTTCTCATCATAAAGAGGCCAAGGACTATGTAGAGAATCATTTTAACAATCATTATGGTGCTTTATCAGACAGCGTAGTTTACCCTGTAGATTTTGATTCTGCAGAAAAATGGTTTCATCAGTTCCTAGAATACCGTTTTTATAATTTTGGGGCTTACGAAGATGCTATTGTACGGCAAGAACATTTTTTAAATCACAGTATTCTTTCACCTCTATTAAATGTCGGTCTTTTAAATCCAAAAGAAGTTTTAGAAACTGCTGTACAATATGCTAATGAAAATGACATCCCTATTAATTCTACCGAAGGCTTTGTTAGACAAATTATGGGCTGGCGGGAATTTATAAGAGGGGTTTATGAAGCCAAAGGATCCGAAGAACGCACAACGAATTTCTGGGAATTTGATAGGAAAATCCCAGCGTCATTTTACGATGGCACTACAGGTATTTTACCCGTTGATAATGTAATAAAAAAAGTTTTAAAAACTGGTTATGCCCATCATATAGAGCGCCTTATGGTTTTGGGCAATTTTATGACCTTGTGTGAGTTTGATCCTGATGAAGTATATCAATGGTTTATGGAATTATTTATAGATGCTTATGATTGGGTCATGGTTCCAAACGTTTACGGTATGAGTTTATTTGCTGATGGCGGACTAATGTCTACTAAACCCTATATAAGCAGTAGCAACTATCTCATGAAAATGAGTGACTATAAAAAAGGAGATTGGCAAGAAATTTGGGACGGTTTATTTTGGAATTTTATGGACAAACACTATGATTTTTTCTCTAACAATGCAAGATTAGCCATGTTAGTAAAAAACTTAGATAAAATGAAAGCCGAAACCAGAGAGAACCATTTAAAAATCGCAGAAAAATTTTTGAATAATTTAAATTAATGACCTCAAAAGAAGATATAAATATTGTTTGGTTAAAGCGAGACCTCAGATTGCAAGATAACGAGGGCTTGGCTAAAGCCGTGGCTTCACGTCGCCGCTTTATAATTCTTTATGTATTTGAACATCTTCTTTTAAATGACGAGCACTATAGTTCGCGACATTTTAATTTTATAAAAGAGTCCCTACGCGATCTCAATCAACAACTTCATAATTTTAATACCAAAATTTTAACAGTTACCTCAGATATTACTAGTGCGTTTAACCTTTTACAGTCACAGTATAAAATAAACACGGTATTTTCACATCAAGAAACAGGAATATTAAGCACTTATAATCGCGATAAAGAATTTAAACGTTACTGCAGAAATAATCTTATTACATGGGAAGAACATATTAATAATGGTGTAGAACGCGGACGATCCAACCGCGAGCAATGGTTCGAAAATTGGGATAACTACATGAATCAACCCGTTTTTCAATTTCAGCCCAAGCTAAAACAAATAATTAATCTCGAAGAGTTGAAGCAACTAGAGCAACGCTTTGAGGTGCCTTCTTTAGAAACACCGGAGAACTCACCGTTTCAAAAGGGTGGAACCACTAGAGGATGGCAGTACGCTAATTCCTTTTTTAAGCGCCGATACAATAGCTATATGACCAATATTTCTAAACCTGAAGCGTCGAGAAGTAGTTGCAGCCGGTTATCACCATATATTGCTTGGGGTAATATATCTGTAAGAGAAGTATTTCAAAAGGCTAAGACGATTAAAGATAGTAGCCAAAATAAACGGCAATTAGGTGCTTTTATGTCACGACTACGTTGGCAATCGCATTTTGTTCAGAAATTTGAGATGGAACACACTATGGAACACGCCAGTGTTAATAAAGGCTATCACAAATTAAAAAAAAGTATTTCTGATGAGTACTTAAAGGCTTGGAAAGAAGGACAAACTGGCTTTCCTTTAGTGGATGCTAGCATGCGTTGTCTTAATAGCACAGGTTATGTTAATTTTAGAATGCGCGCCATGTTAGCGTCTTTTGTAACGCATATTTTATGGCAACCTTGGCAGGCAGCAACTACGCATCTCTCAAAGCAATTTTTAGATTTTGAGCCAGGAATTCATTTTCCACAATTACAGATGCAAGCTGGTGAAACAGGCATAAATAATTTGCGCATCTACAACCCTACCCTAAATGGATTAAAGCACGATCCAGATGCTTTATTTATAAGAAAGTGGGTGCCAGAATTAGCTCAGTTAGAAACCCCATTTGTTCATGAGCCCTATTTAATGACAGAGCTAGAACAAGCATTTTATAATTTTAAGCTGGGTAAAGATTATCCTGAGCCCATTGTAGATATAAAAGAAAACCGAAAGCGCGCCAGCACTATTTTATGGAATATGAAAAACGATGAGGATGTTAAGCGCGAAAGCCTCCGCATCCTCAGGAGACATACCCTGAACAACAGATCTCGCCTTCTAAAAAACGAGTGATTTTTATGCTTTTAATAAAGGCGTTTAAGACAATCCTAATTCTGTGTTAATTTTGTTCAACCTTTATATTTAAAGATTAAACATTTTGTATATTTGAGTATATGTTATTGAATACAACACATGATAATAAGGAGCATAAGAAAATCATAGAAGATATGATTGGACCACCATTTACTTTTATCGAAAAGTTTAAAATGCGTGGAGTAGGCTCTAAACGGATGATCATAGATGAGGTTAGTCCAAATCTGCAATCGGTAATGAATACGGTTTCAGATATTAACTATGCTAACATAGAGCTTAGACCTAAGGGTATTTTAATTATGATCACCAAAGGACTCCGAAATTTCACTTGGATCATACCCTACTATCATTTGGTGATATACAAGATAAATGGTTCTAGTATTCATGCTCAAGGAAAATTTATTCATTTAAAGCAGAATAAAACATTTAAAGAAAATAAAAAGTTTTTTGATAAGCTCTTGGCTTTAAAGGTAGCTTATGATAAAACTTATGCAATGCCAGATTCACTATGAGTTTAACCACAAGAGATGTTGATAGAATTATTGAGATGGCCTGGGAAGACCGGACGCCATTTGGAGCTATTACATTTCAATTTGGACTAAAAGAACAAGATGTTATAGAGTTAATGCGCAGAGAACTAAAACCTAAAAGTTTTAGACGATGGAGAGCAAGAGTTCAAGGCAGGGCAACAAAACATCTAAAGAAGAGAAATTTTGATAAAGGTAGATTTAAATGCTCACGTCAGAAATCTATTTCAAATAACTCCATTGCTAAGCGATAATAAGTGCTTTGATTTGGGTTTGGAGTACTCGAAGACAGCACATTAAAAAGACACTATGAAAACAGAAACATTACCTAAGAAGAACGGAAAAAAATTGAACGGTTTTACTATTGAAGAAATCGGTGATGACCATCTTCTTACTAGTTTGGAGACACCAATGAAAGTCGGTGCCTTTGAACAATCTAATCAAGAAAAAAAAGAGCGTATTGCTCATTTATTTTCGGAAATAATGGATGTTCTAGGTTTAGATCTTACTGATGATTCATTAAGAGGAACTCCAGAACGCGTGGCTAAAATGTACATCGAAGAAATATTCTCTGGACTTGATCCAAAAAACAAACCCAAAGTGGCCTTGTTTGAGAATAAGTATCGGTACAATCAAATGCTTGTAGAAAAAGACATTTCGTTTTACTCTAACTGCGAGCATCATTTTGTACCTATTATAGGTAAGGCTCATGTGGCCTACATTTCTGCAGGAAAAGTTATAGGTTTATCTAAGCTTAACAGAATTGTACAATACTATGCCAAACGTCCACAAGTTCAAGAACGTTTAACCATGCAAATAGCTAACGAACTAAAACAAATTTTAAATACTGAGGATGTGGCGGTGATTATAGACGCAAAACATTTATGTGTAGCATCGCGAGGGGTTAAAGATGATACCTCATCTACCGTTACCACATTTTTCGGTGGGGCTTTTAATTCGCCTGAAAAAATAAATGAATTGCAAAATTACATTAACTCAAATTAAATATGCTATGGAAATTATAAAGAAAGCTAAAGCATTTGAAGCTAAGAAACACAAATTCAAAACCAAAAGCGACCGTATTGTCGCAGCCAGAGAGGCAAAAAATCTAATCCTTGGCGTTAATGAAATTTATAAAAAGAAAAAAGATGCCAAGTTGATGGATTTAATGAAACGATTAACCGTTATTAAACAAAAAATTGAGAAACGTCTTAAAGGACGTCCTTTAACAACTGCATAATATGAAAAACATACTCATTATTGGTGGTAGTAAAGGTATTGGCAAAGCTATTGTCAATGCCTTGCTTCCCGACCATAACGTTATTAACATAAGTAGAACAGATCCAGAAATTAGTCACGATCATCATACCCATCACAGCGTAGACGTTCTAAAAGACGATTTACCAGACATTGATGAGCTCGATGGTTTAGTGTACTGTCCTGGTAGTATAAATTTAAAGCCTGTAAATCAATTGGCAGTAGAAGATTTCGAAAGAGACTTTCAGATAAATGTTATAGGCGCTGTAAAAGTTATTCAGAAGTATTTACCAACAATCAAAGAAGGTACTAATCCTTCTATCGTCTTATTTAGTACAGTAGCTTGTAAATTGGGCATGCCTTTTCACGCTTCAATAGCAGCGGCTAAATCTGCAGTAGAAGGTTTAACTAAAACCATTGGTGCAGAATTGGCTCCAAAAGTTAGGGTAAATGCCATTGCGCCAACAGTAACAGATACCGATCTGGCTTCTAAAATACTACGCAATGATAGAGTAAGAGACAATATTAAAGATCGTCACCCATTAAATCAATTTTTACAACCCGAAGAGGTTGCAGATATGGCTACATTTTTATTGTCTGAAAAAGCACGTTCGTTTTCGGGTCAGGTTTTTGAAATGGATTATGGTATCGTAAGTTTTAAATTATAACAATGAATCCTGTAAAAGCATTTATAAGAACGTTATCATCGAATTCTGAAGTAACTACCGTTCCGCCACCACATTCAATATATGATATTACAATCAATAGTCTCCAGGGAAAGGCCATAGATTTAAGCCATTTTAAAGGGAAACCTATTTTGTTCGTAAATGTGGCTTCCAAATGTGGATTTACACCACAGTACAAAAGCTTGCAACGCTTACACGATGACTACAAGGATCAATTAACCATAATTGGTGTGCCTTGTAATCAATTCGGAAAGCAAGAACCAGGTGATGCCAGTGAAATAGAGAACTTTTGCCAAGTCAACTACGGTGTTGATTTCTTAATGACAGAAAAAATAAAGGTAAAAGGTGATAAACAGCATCCCCTTTATCAATGGCTAACGCAAAAATCGATGAATGGCTTAAAAAGTTCTTCGGTAAAATGGAACTTTCAGAAATACTTAGTCAATGGCAAGGGTGAATTGGTAGATTATTTTTTATCGACTACCAAGCCCACAAGTCGCTCAATAACTAAACATTTAAACTAAATAAGATGTTCGGACTTTTTAATAAATCATCAAAAAAAGATAAATTGCAAAAGCAATACGAAAAACTTATGGCAGATTGGCATAAACTTTCAACGACCAATAGGGCAGCGAGTGATAAAGCTTATGCCAAAGCTCAAGCTATTGCAAAAGAAATAGAAGAATTAGACCACTAATTTAATTGTTAAGCCGCAATGAATGAAAAAGGGAGCTTTATTTTTTGTATTCCTAGTCATTAATTTTACAGCTTTGGCCATTGGCAGCTGGTTAATGAATAATGGCCCCGAATCATCGTGGTATCTCAATTTAAATAAGGCTCCTTGGACGCCACCAGGGTGGCTTTTTGGTGTTGCTTGGACTACAATCATGCTTTGTTTTTCGTGGTATTTGGCCGAACTCTTTTATCTTAGAGCGTCCAAAGTTATTGTAGGCGTTTACAGTTTGCAGGTGCTTCTCAATGTAAGTTGGAATTGGGTATTCTTTGATTTACATAAAACCGGCCTAGCCTTAATTATCATTTGTTTTTTAACCTTGGTTATTGCCTACTTCTTTATTACGTTTAGAAACGAGCGCTTAAAATATGCCAAGTATTTGCTTCTACCCTATCTTATTTGGTTAGTTATTGCCTCCTCTCTAAATGCTTATGTTGTAATTTACAATTAAAAATTTATGTTATACCGTCTTAATAAAACGCAACATGTGCCTATAAGTGTCGATGAAGCTTGGGAGTTTTTAAGTAATCCTAATAATTTATCTGAGCTCACACCTCCAAAAATGAACTTTATGGTGCGTTCTGGTGCTGATGCAAAAATGTATGCCGGAAAAATTATCACCTATAGCGTTACACCATTTGCGGGTATTAAAAGCAAGTGGGTAAGCGAAATTACACACTACGTTCCTAAAACATATTTTATAGATGTTCAATTGTACGGGCCTTACGCATTTTGGCATCACCAACATATAGTTAAGCCTACAGAAAATGGTGTAATCATGGAAGACATAATTCACTACAAAGTACCTTTTGGTTTTCTAGGTCGTTGGTTACACCCTATATTAGTAAAGCCACAACTAGAAAAAATTTTTCAATACAGACAAGATAAAATAAAACAACGATTTGGATAATTATGAGTAAAAAGGAAACATCAATTTTTTGGTTTAGACGCGATTTGAGATTAGATGATAATGTAGGATTTTATGAAGCGTTAAAAGGAGAGAATTCTGTTTTGCCAATTTTTATTTTCGATACTGAAATATTAGACAAACTACCAGAAAACGATGCGCGCATCACTTTCATTTTTAACACGCTACAAAAGATGAGAAATACGTTGCAAGACGCATATGGTAGCAGCATTGCTATGTTTTATGGTAAACCAAAAGAAATCTTTAAACAACTTATTGAAGACTATGATGTTTCTAAGGTATTTACCAATCGCGATTACGAGCCTTATGCCAGAGAACGCGACGAAGAGATCCAATCGTTTTTAGAGGACAATGATATTGAATTTATAACCTATAAAGATCAGGTCATTTTTGAAAAAGATGAAGTGGTAAAAAAAGACGGCGATCCATATGTCGTTTACACACCATATATGAGGACTTGGAAAAAAAATTTTAAAGACCACGACCTAAAGATTTATTACACGAATGACTATCTTGATAATCTGGTAAAAAACAGTAGACTTCCCAATTTGAGCCTTTCTGATATGGGCTTTAAAAAATCTTCACAAGAAATTAAAGATTATGATGTAACGCCTACTTTAATTAAAGAGTACGAGGACACCCGAAATTTTCCGGCTAAAGAGGCTACTTCACGCCTTGGGCCTCACTTACGTTTTGGAACAGTAAGCGTTCGTAAAATGGTTAAAAAAGCAATTGCTGAAGAAAATGAAACCTTCTGGGAAGAATTAATATGGCGTGAATTCTTTATGCAAATTCTTTGGCATTTTCCCGAAACTAAAGACCAGTCATTTAAATCTAAATACGACCGTATTGAATGGCGAAATAATAAAGAAGATTTTGAGAAATGGTGCGAAGGTAAAACGGGTTATCCACTTGTCGATGCTGGCATGCGCCAACTTAATGAGAGTGGCTTTATGCATAATAGGATTCGTATGCTTACAGGAAGTTTTTTGTGTAAGCACTTATTAATAGATTGGCGTTGGGGAGAAGCTTATTTTGCCGAAAAACTTCACGATTATGAAATGGCAAGTAACGTAGGTAATTGGCAATGGGTAGCCGGCTCTGGTGTTGATGCGGCTCCTTATTTTAGAATCTTTAATCCTACCACTCAAATTAAAAAATTTGACAAAGACCATAAATACATCAAAAAATGGGTGCCCGAATATGAGGAAGACACCTATCCTGAAAAAATGGTTGATCATAAAGAAGCTCGCGAGCGCTGTCTAGAAACCTATAAAAGTGCTTTAAATAATTAGTTTCCCGCTACACGTTTAATACTAGCACCAATAGCTCTTAAGCGTTCATCAATACGTTCGTAACCTCGATCTATTTGCTCAATATTATGAATGGTAGATGTTCCTTTAGCAGATAAAGCAGCAATTAATAAAGAAATACCAGCTCTAATATCTGGTGAAGTCATGGTTGTAGCCTTTAGGGTTGACTTAAAATTATGACCAATTACAGTGGCTCTGTGAGGATCGCACAAAATAATTTTGGCTCCCATATCTATGAGCTTGTCAACAAAAAACAATCGGCTCTCAAACATCTTTTGGTGAATAAGAACTTCACCCTTTGCTTGGGTGGCAATAACAAGTACAATACTCAATAAATCGGGTGTAAAACCAGGCCACGGTGCATCTGCAATTGAGAGAATAGAACCGTCTATATAATTTTGTATTTCATAACCCTCTTTATGAGCAGGAATAAAAATATCGTCACCATGCTGCTCAACGGTGATACCTAACTTTCTAAATACATTAGGAATTTGCCCAAGGTCTTTCCAACTCACGTCCTTTATGGTTAATTCGCTTTTCGTCATAGCTGCTAAACCTATCCAACTGCCAATCTCAATCATATCTGGCAACATGGTATGCTCTGTTCCCGTTAGTTCTTTAACGCCATCAATTATAAGCATATTAGAACCTATACCAGAGATTTTAGCACCCATTCTATTTAACATGCGACAAAGTTGTTGCAAGTAAGGTTCGCAAGCAGCATTGTAAATTGTGGTCTGTCCTTTGGCCAAAACAGCCGCCATGACAATATTTGCGGTTCCTGTGACCGAAGCCTCATCAAGTAGCATGTAGGTGCCTTTTAGTTCTTGGGCTTCTACACCGTAAAAATACTCTTCTCTATTATATCTAAAAGTTGCACCTAATTTTATAAATCCTTCAAAATGGGTATCTAAACGACGTCTACCTATTTTATCGCCGCCAGGTTTAGGTATATAACCTTTTCCAAAACGAGCTAATAAAGGGCCTACCAACATAATAGAACCTCTAAGACCACGGCCTTCCACTTTAAATTTATCCGATTGTAAATAATCGAGATCAATGTTATTTGCTGTAAAACTATAGCTATTGTCAGAAAGTTGCTGTACCACTACCCCGAGATTTCGTAGTAAGGTGATGAGTTTATTAACATCTACAATATCGGGAATATTATGAATCGTTACTGTTTCATTAGTAAGTAGAACAGCACATAAAATTTGAAGTGCTTCGTTTTTTGCACCTTGAGGCTTGATGGATCCTTTAAGTTCCCGACCACCTTCTATAATAAAAGTACTCATACTAATTTAGTATCGTTTTCTGTTGCTGGAGTATTTTTTCTTCGACTTTTTAGAACTGCCTCGGTATTTGGATTTAGAGCGCATAAGGCTTTGAGCGTCACTTAAATCTTCATCACTATTTTTGAGGTTAATTTTTCCGTCAGATAATTCGTAAAGATGATCAAAAATAACGTCGTCTTCAACAGTATCCTTATTCCAATTTAAGAAGCATTTTTTCATATGATTAGCAATCGTATAAACGAGAGCTTCTTTCATTTCGCCATCATCCCATTTTACAGCTGCATCTATCATAATTTTAATATTGTTGCCGTAAAACCGGTATTTCGGATGATTTTGAGGATACTTTAACGGATCGGGTTTTGAGTATATGAGTTCTTTAGAAGGTTTTTCGTACGGTGAATCTACGTCTAACTCAAAATTAGACATTATAAAAAGTTGGTCCCATAATTTATGTTGAAAATCTGAAACGTCCCGCAAATGCGGTTGTAAATTCCCCATCACAGCTATTATGGCCTTTGCTAATTTATTACGCTCCTCCTTAGAATCTCTAGTTTTGGCGTAATTAATCATTTTTTGTAAGTGCCGACCGTATTCTGGAATAATTAAATGTTCACGCTCGGTATTGTATTCTAAAGTATTTGTCAAAATTAAAATGGTATAGGATTAATGCGTTCTAATAAAGTTTTAGACGCATTGCAAATTACAAAAAATTAGTAAGCTTCAAAGGAATTTACAAAGAAATAACTCCTTCTACTTTAGCGGCAACTTCCTTGTATTTCGCTATTACAGCATCAGGGTTTTTCATTCTTACGTTCACGGATACGCTAGTATATTTCCCATTTTTAGAGGCTGTGGTATTAATTACAGCCCCAAGGTTATCAAACAGAGCTTCAATTTGTTCGATTTTAGCAACCTCGGTCTTCACTATAAATTTATATAAATACTCAGAAGGCCATAAGGCTGTATCGTATAATTGGGATCTTAATTTTTTATAAAATGCTTCTCTTTTTTCGTCTTGATTCATCGTGTTTAATTTGGAATGCAAAGATACATTTATGTTTTCATTTTTAGGTTTCATATTAAATACCGATTTTTACGTCAAAAATTAAGCCATAGTGCAGACTAGAAAAATTGTCATAACAGGTGGACCAGGTACCGGGAAGACGGCACTTGTGGAAGCGCTAAGACTAAAAGGGTTTTATTGTTTTGATGAAATTTCTAGAGAAATCACCCTCAAAGCAAGGCTAGAAGGTGTAGAGCAGTTGTTTTTAGAAGATCCCATACTTTTTAGCGAAAAATTATTAGAGGGACGCAAAGGCCAGTTTTTAAGCGCTACGAAACGTCCAGAACCTCTTGTTTTTTTAGATCGTGGTCTGCCAGACGTTTTAGCATATATGAATTTTATTGGTGATGAATATCCTCATCGCTTTAAAGCGGTTTGCAACGAACATGTTTACGATCAAGTTTTTGTTTTAAAACCTTGGAAGGCCATATTTAAAAAAGATGCCGAGCGTTATGAAAACTTTGAGCAAGCAACAGAGATTTATCATCACTTGGAAGCCACATATTCAGATTTTGGTTATACACTAAAGGAAGTCCCCTTTGGAAGTGTAGAAAGCAGGGCGCAATTTGTTTTAGATAGCTTATAGAATGATGCATCCCATAGAAGCTCTTGAGCGTTACTGGCATTATACCGCCTTTAGACCTTTACAGGAAGACATTATTAATGCTGTCTTAAATGGTGATGATGTCTTTACGCTGTTACCTACTGGCGGTGGAAAATCACTATGTTATCAAATTCCTGCTTTAATAAAAGATGGAGTTTGCATTGTAGTTTCTCCCTTAATTGCATTAATGCAAGATCAAGTAAAAGACTTAAAATCTAAAGGCATTAAGGCTGTAGCCATAACCTCTGGTATTTCTTATAATGAGTTAGATATTACTTTAGACAATGTAATTTATGGTAAGTATAAGTTTCTTTACCTCTCACCAGAGCGCTTGCAACAACCCTTGGTTAAAGAGCGACTTCAAAAAATGAATATTAATCTCATTGCAGTTGATGAAGCCCATTGCATCAGCCAATGGGGACATGACTTTAGACCAGCTTACAAACAGATTAATGTTATACGTCAATTACATCCTTCGGTACCATGCATAGCATTAACAGCCACAGCAAAAAACAATGTTATATCGGATATTATAGACGAGTTAGATTTGGTCAATCCAAAATTATTTAAGGCATCCTTTAAGCGCGCCAATATCGTATATCAGGTACTTCATGCCGAAGACAAATTATATCAACTAGAGCAGTTATTAAAAAACCACCGAGGTTCGTGCATTATTTACGTTAGAAGCCGACGAAACGCCCTTCATCTTTTTGAATATTTGAGTGCTAAGAAATTTAACTGCACCTATTATCACGGAGGTATTTCAAATAAAGAAAAATCTAAGCGACTTCAGTTCTGGCTCAACAATCAAAAACGTATCATGATAGCTACAACGGCCTTTGGTATGGGAATTAATAAAGCTGATGTGCAGTCGGTGATTCATTATAATTTACCCGAAAGTTTAGAAAGTTACTACCAAGAAGCTGGAAGGGCCGGTAGAAACAATAAAACTGCTTATGCCATTATTTTAAAGCAAACCGTAGATGAAAACTTACTACGTCAACAATTTTTATCAGTTTTACCTTCCTTTGATTTTATAAAGACGGTTTATGCTAAGCTCAATAGCTATTTTAGAATATCTTATGGTGAGGGCGAATTTACAACCCACCAAATTGATTTTAAAGATTTTTGCACCACTTATAGCTTTAACCCTTCTCTCGTTTACAATAGCTTATTAAGATTAGACAGCAATGGTATTATAACTTTAAATCAAAGATTTAACTACAAGACAAAAATTCAATTTCTGGTAAGTAGTAAGGCCTTGTTTCATTATTTAGAGACACATCTCGATTTTAATTTGCTTATTAAAACATTATTGCGCACTTATGGTGGTATTTTTGACTATGAAACGAAGGTTAATCTAGATTTAATCGTAAAAAAATCTAATCTAAAGGAGTCTCAAGTCATTTCGCAATTAAAGCAACTCAAAAACGAAGACATTATAAGTTTCACCATAGCGAATACCGATGCCGAAATCACTTTCTTAAAACCCCGAGAAGATGATCGTACCATTAACCCTATTGCTCGCATTGTTAAACAGCAGCATCAACTAAAACACCAAGAAGTTGAAAGTGTAATCACTTACATTAATAACACCAAAACTTGTCTGCAACAGCAATTACTAAGTTATTTTGGTGAAGAAAAAACAGATCCTTGTGGTAAATGCTCGGTTTGTCAGACTGTTCCCAGTAGCTCCAATAATGAAAACAATAAAGAACTTAGTACTAAAATTGAAAAAGCGCTGGCCGGTGGTGCCATGAGTTCTAGAGCACTTTTAGAGCGGTTACAGTGCAATGAGACCATACTTTTAACAGTTTTACAACAGCTATTAGAACGCAAACGCATTACATTAACCAAGGCTAATACTTATACTTTACTATCATGACAAAGCACAATATACGCATCGTTTTTATGGGTACGCCAGATTTTGCGGTAGCCAGCTTAGCAGCGTTATTAGAACACGATTATAAGATCGTTGGTGTTATTACGGCGCCAGATCGCAAAGCAGGAAGAGGGCAAAAACTAAAAGCGTCAGCTGTGAAGACTTATGCTCAAGAAAAGGGGCTTACTGTGTTACAGCCCACAAATTTAAAATCTGAGGAATTTATTGAAGAACTTCAATCTTTAGAGGCCAACCTTCAGGTCGTGGTGGCTTTTAGGATGTTACCTAAAGTGGTATGGCAAATGCCAGCGCTAGGCACGTTCAACTTACATGCATCGCTTTTACCGCAATATCGCGGTGCCGCACCAATTCATTGGGCTGTAATAAATGGCGAATCTACAACGGGTGTCACAACATTTTTTATTGATGATAAGATAGACACAGGCGAAATTATTGCTCAAGAATCAACGTCTATTTCTGACACAACCACAGTTGGGGAGTTGCATGATAAGTTAATGGAATTAGGAAGTGCGTTAGTGGTGGAAACGGTGAAACAAATTGAAGAAGGTAGCGTGCAAAGATTAAAACAAACTCACGAAAAAGATTTAAAAACCGCTTATAAACTTAATAAAGACAACACCAAGATAGACTGGCAATTACCGTTAAAACAAATTTACAATAAAATAAGAGGGCTAAATCCGTTTCCAGCAGCTTGGTGTTATTTAAACAACAATGAAGATAACGGGATAAAAGTGAAATTGTACAATGTGGATTATACCTATGAGAAACACAATAAGGCCATTGGCCTTGTGATTCCGGATGGGCATCAGCTTAAAATAGCTTGCACAGACGGCTATCTTTTGATAAAGCGCTTACAGTTACCGGGTAAACGAAAAATGGACGTCAAAGCCTTACTTAATGGCTATCAATTTAATGAATCTGCTAGAATGCTCTAAAGCCTTATCACCATTGCATTCTTTTAAATTAGAAAAATCAACAGGCCGTTATTAACAAATCATTTAAGTTATCAACAAAAACCCCTATTTCCCTTGCTATTACTTGCATAGCTTAATTTTACTCATAAATTTGTTATTCGATTTTTAACAGTAAAACGTTAGAATAGAGTAATTAACAATTTAAATTTAACTTTTATGAACAAAACAGATTTAATTAATGGTATGGCAGAGAATGCTGGTATTACAAAAGCAGCTGCTAAAAAAGCTTTAGATTCTTTATTGATTGATATCGAAGGAGCTTTACAAAAAGGTAAACGCGTATCTTTAGTAGGTTTTGGTTCTTGGTCAGTATCTAGAAGAGCTGCAAGAGAAGGAAGAAACCCTCAAACTGGCAAGACAATTAAGATTAAAGCAAAAAATGTAGTGAAATTTAAGGCAGGTTCTGACTTAAGCAAAGCTGTCAATTAATTCCATTTATCTTTAATATATAAAGCCTGCTAGTTAGCAGGCTTTTTTTATGGTCATAAGTATAAAGTTGTTTATTTGCAAAAAAAAACATAGCTTTAGACTATAAGTTTATCGTTATGCTTACTCCCAAAAAAGGACATTTACTCATTGCCGAACCCTCGATAATGGGAGATTTATCTTTTAACCGTTCTGTAATTTTATTGGCGGATCATAACACTATTGGTTCTGTTGGCTTTATTTTAAATAAGCCCTTAGATTACACTTTAAGTGATATTGTTGAAGGTACTTCAGCTAAATTTAAACTCTACCACGGCGGACCTGTTGAGCAGGATAATTTATATTTTATTCATAAAGCTCCGCACCTCATCCCTAATAGCGTCGAAATTTCTAAGGGTATGTATTGGGGTGGAGATTTTGACACCATTGTTAGTCTTATAAACGATGGTAAACTCTCTAATAAAGATATTCGATTTTTTCTTGGTTATTCTGGGTGGGACGAACACCAGCTCGATGACGAATTAGAATCTAAGGCCTGGTTAGTATTAGAAAACAAATACGATAATAACATCATAGAAAAAGTATCTCCCCAATTTTGGAGACACAAAATGCTAGAATTAGGTGGTGATTACAGTATTTGGTCTAATGCCCCAGCCAATCCCAGCTATAATTAAGCTAACCGTAACTTTGTGTTTAATCTTCTTACAAGCATTGATGCAAAGTCAGTATCGTAAGATTTCTTTCTGTATTGCCTTATAGGCACAATACCTTGGATAACATTTGTAATAAACAACGCATCTGCTTTTTGTAATTCAAATGGTGAGATCGAAGATTCTTCTGGTAATAAATTAACATCTTCAGCCAAAATTGATAAGACCTGCTTTCTCATGATTCCTTTAAGACAGCCCTCCTCTAAGGGCGGGGTTTTTACAACTTCACCCTTAACTAAAAACAAATTACCATTTAAGGCCTCAACCACGCTCTTATTGGTATTTAATATAAGGCAATTATCGAGGTCATTTTCAGAAGCATATATACTGCCCAATACGTTAAGCGCTTTATTATTAGACTTTAATCCAGACAATAAGCCTGGCGCTAAATAATGATCTTTATATAGGTCTACCGTGTAGTTAGCCGTTTCATTTATGGTATAAAAAGGTTGATTATAGCGCTCTGCCACAATATTGTAGTGGACCTCAGATTGCTGCGTTGGTAAATATCTTCCGTGATAACCCCTGTCTACACTACATCTTACCCGAGCTGTGGAAGTGAGCAAATTATTAGCGTCAACAGTTTTAAGTATTTCCTCTTCAAGAAATTCCATGGTAAAATGCATAGGAATATCCATGCGCATAATTCTCATGGAAGCCATAAGTCTGAAATAATGATCTTCCCAAAAGAAAATTTTACCATTAACCACTTTTAATGTTTCAAAAAGCGCATCCCCGTATTTATATCCACGATTATCAAAACCGTTGTAATCCGTTGGTAATTCTGTTAGTGTGCCGTTATTGTTAACCATAAAAAAATCCCGAATTATTTCGGGACAAAAATATAACAGAATGTGTACTTAAATGTTAAGTGGACCCTAAAACTTGCTTAAGACTCGATATCATATTATCCCATAGCATTTTGGCTTCATCCACTTCGTCTTCTTCTGCAAAATCGGTAATCATTAAAGACACATCTTTGGTAATTTCATCGACCTGTATTCGTAATTCAAAGTAATAACTCTCTCCCTCTTCATCATCAGATAACCATCTAAACTTTACACGTTCGCCACTCTTTTTACTAAGTAATTTTGCTTGCTCTTCGCTTCCGTCCCATATAAAAGTAAACAATTCGCCTCTAGAATTTACATTATCTGCAAACCACTCTGACAGTCCCGAAGGGGTTGACAGGTATTGATATAATAATGATGGAGATGCCTGAATTACAAACTCCATCTCAAATTTCACTTTATCGTCCATTTATCATATTATTTGTGCTCAATATATAGAATTAACTGAGAAATTTAAACATAATTAAAAATTATTTTTTTTGGAATCTAATATTTGTTAAGGCCAATTTTGTTATTATATTTGCAGCCGCATTAATGGCGAGGTAGCTCAGTTGGTTAGAGCGTCGGATTCATAACCCGGAGGTCTCGAGTTCAAATCTCGATCTCGCTACAACAGCAAAAGTCCAATACAAAACGTATCGGACTTTTTTTTGTGCGCTGCCGTAAAGCATACACCATAGTACATAAGCAAAAAAAAAGACGGTCTAAAGCATGAACCCTTGCTATTATCATGACCACCTAAAACGAAACTATATATCTCGATCTCTTTACAAAAAATAAAGTAAATTGGTTAAGTGATATAGGTTTTTATCTAAATCATCTTATTATATTTTGAGACAAAGAAATTTCTACCCTACAAATATTGTAGTTTACAGCGCTGTAAACATTCATTTTCACGAAGAAAAAGAAAATGAAAATGGTTGGCTAGAAATTGAGAAACACTTGACCAGCATTAACGATCAATAAATAGATATGGTAAGGAAGTCTTTTTCTCTTATTATTGTCGAAGAAATAATTATATTTCAATTCGCTTAGCAAATCTATCAGTATTCCTGAAGTTGCTAGCAAGGGAGA
>Ga0207419_1000613_pt1 | contig 30652 bp, 19 predicted proteins | sample ElkSloMetagenome_4_FD_184723 | JGI IMG/M metagenome (GOLD analysis project Ga0207419, IMG submission 184723) | Hot spring microbial communities from Elkhorn Slough, Monterey Bay, USA - MD2A (version 2) | ecosystem: Environmental > Aquatic > Marine > Intertidal zone > Estuary: Microbial mat ... | reverse complement strand
TTACGGTTGAATATTTACCCGCCTGAATTTCAGCATTATTTCCATAAGCATAAGATAAAGTCCATGGATCCTGCACATCCCAGTTCCACTCTAAAATAGTAGTGGTAAGTTAGGTCTCATATTCAAGATGAAATTTATCTTCTAACCTAAATTTATAGAGTTGACCAATGGTTTTAAGAATATGCCCAAACTCCAAATGACAAGCAGCTTCATTCTTAGCTCAATTAAAAAATAGCCACATCAATTTAGTTTGTCATTAATTTCATCAAGTTTTGCTTGTAATGGGCTTTCAATTCCGTATTCATTCATCAGTTGTAAGCTTTTCATTATTAATTTTAACGTAGCTGTGTTTTCTTTCTCCTCAGCCAGCACATGTAATACGTCAATTAATTTATCTGCATGCTTATCTTCTCGCTTTTCGGTTAAAGGATGGCCAAGTCCCATTACCCATTTAGCAGTTTGTAAGTCAGGAAACTTGCTTTTGTCTGGGCCTTGCATCGAAAAAAATACTTTTGAAACTACTGATTGAATGGCTGCAAGCTTATCCCAGTCGTTAGCCAATGTAGCCTCGTACATTGCTTTGTAGGCAAAAACCATGCATGCAGCGGCTCCTGAAGTGGCACCACAATGATTGTGACCATTGGTTCGCAAGCCTTGCTGTAATGCTTCAGCATAAAAGGCGTCCCAGCCTTGAACAATTTTCTTATGATCGAATGATGGTTCCTGCAAATAAGCTAAAGTACTTTCTTCGAATACAGGCTCTGTAATTTTAATGGCCACCAGAAATTGCGCTTCTGTTGTTGAAAGTTTGCTTAGCAATAATTTTGCAGCTGATGCCGTGAGAGGTGCTCCGTCAACTGTTGAAATTGAATAAATACCTACTGGCATTTCAGCCTCTATGGCAGCTTTTACCAGCGGTAGCATATGTTCGGTAACAAGTTCATCGGAGGCACCTATCGGTAAGTTTGATCCTCTACGGGTCCACACCATGCCGTATCCCCATTGTTTCAATTCCTGAATTAATTTTTTATTATCCTCCAAAGGATCTTCAATTCTTATTAGCGCTTGCTTAATACAAGAGCCTAAAGCTGCCTCTCCACCTACAGCCAAAGTATGTCGATGTTCAGCAAAATTTCTGGCATGTCCCCAGCCAGTAGAAGCAGCCAATAATACACCGGGAGCTCCTGCTTTAGCTATTGCTTGCATATAAAGTTTACTTTTTTCTTCATCTATATTGCGACGGGGTAATTCTCCCGTAGTTGGATCAAATAAGGCCACGGTCCATGAAGGCACCATTTCTACCGGGTGTGTAATAATGGATTTTATTGTATCGTTCATCTTTAGATTTTGTTGATAAGGGTGAAAATTATATTAAAGAATACAAATTTAAACAACTCATTGGTTTATTGGGTGCTATCAGTAAAAAACATAAATTTGGGTTTACTATTGATAAGAATCTCATCAATAGTAAACTTTTACACAACAATCATTAATGATTATTTGGTTTTTCTCATTATACCTTCCATTTTTCAGAATTATTCCTTTAAAATATCATTTATTTAATGATAAGCTATTATTTTTACTAATATTGCCTGGAGTATAAGTAAAAAATACTATTTTTGCCGAATTGCTTCGGTTATTTTAAGTAATTTAAATTTGGAGATTGAAATTAACTAATGAAAACGGCAGCCAGGGAAAAGTATAGAGTTGTAATAGGATTAGAGGTACATGCTCAATTACTTACCAAAAGTAAGATTTTCGCATGGGATTCAACAGCTTTTGGCCAAAAGCCAAATACTAATATTACTCCTATTACTTTGGGCCATCCGGGTACTTTGCCCAAGCTCAATAAAAAAGTAGTAGAATACGCTATTAAGATGGGGCTTGCCTGTCATAGTGAAATTAGTAGGTTTAATATTTTTGATCGGAAAAATTATTTTTATCCCGATCTACCAAAAGGTTATCAGATAACGCAAGACAAAACGCCAATTTGCCAAGGGGGCTATGTGAAAATCAATACTTCGGCAGGTGAAAGGAAAGTCGTCTTGCATAAGATTCATATGGAAGAAGACGCGGGTAAATCAAACCATACAGCTGATAATTATGATACTCTTGTTGACCTAAACAGGGCCGGTATTCCATTAATTGAAATAGTAACAGAGCCTGATATGGATAATTCTGAACAAGCAGCGGCCCTGCTTACCGAATTAAGAAAAATGGTGCGTTATCTCGAAATTTGCGATGGAAATATGGAAGAGGGTTCCTTTCGGTGTGACGCCAACGTTTCTATCATGCTGAAAGATGATACTCAATTGGGTAATAAGGTGGAAGTAAAAAATATGAATTCCATCAAAAATGTGCAGAAGGCAATAGACTTTGAAATTGGACGCCAAATAGCAATGAAGGAAGCTGGGCAAGAGATTATTTGCGAAACCAGGCTTTTTGATGCCAATACTATTGCCACCCATGGTATGCGTGCCAAAGAGAAACTTACTGATTATCGCTATTTTCCTGAACCTGACCTCAGCCCTTTAATTATTTCCGATGAGTGGCTAAATACTATTAAATCTAATATGCCTGCTTTACCCGAGGAGGTATTGCAAGAGCTTTTACAACAATATCAACTTCCTCAATATGATGCAGCATTTATTTCCGAATCTACAGAAATGGTTGCCTATTTCAAAGCGGCATGTAAACATAATGTGGAACCAAAAAAAGTGGCCAACTGGCTTATGGGGCCAATTAAGTCTTGGCTAAACGAGAAAAAATGTGAAATTGCCGATTTTTCATTAATGCCGGAAAGCCTTGGTCATTTGATACAATTGATCGATAGCGGAAAAGTAAGTTTTAGTGCGGCCAGTCAAAAGATATTCCCGGAATTGATGCAAAATCCGGATAAAAGTTGCCAACAGATTGCTGAGCAACTCAATCTTTTACAAGAAAGTGACAGTAGTAGCTTGCAACCAATGATCAATCAGGTATTGGATAAATACCCGGATAAAGTTAAGGAATATAAAAAAGGTAAAAAGGGCCTGATTGGAATGTTTATGGGTGAAGTAATGAAATTAAGCAGAGGCAAGGCCGACCCTAAGTTAACCAGTCACTTACTTCGCCAAACACTGGAAGGTTAAAATTGAATTTTTAAGATAAAGTTTTAACCTTGCCCGGGTAAAATCGCGCTTTATATACGCAACCTCTCTCAAAAAAGGAGTTAAAGTTGATTTATATTTTCATTTTCAACATTTGCCAAATACAATTCGGGTGTTAAACTTCAGTTAATAATACTTTGCTGAAGTATTATCGTGGATGAATAATCTACGGAAATAACAGCCGCTAAGTCCTCCAAGGCCTCCAACTAAAGCTCCTAATATGGCGGTATAAACTACCAGAACTACCCCTTCATTGGCTTTGAATTGAGGAGCAAGTCTTGCAACCAAGTCTCCCTCACTTCCGGAAAAAATGATCCAGGCTGCTATCATCCACAATAAGCCTATACCTAAAAAGCCACTTAAAAATGAATTTAAGGCGCCACTACCAATCAACGCGTTTAGTAAAAATGCACAAACTACTACAATCCACCAGGGAAGAATCAGTGCGGAAATATAACTTAATCCTACTATTAACACCACTTTTAATAAAAACTTCATCTTAAGGATTTAAGGTTTGAGTAAATAAAATATTTTCATCTGTTGTTGGTTGAGCAAGTGACACGGGCAGATAATCGCCCTGAGCCCAAGGAGCTATCAGGTTGTCATAGTATTTGCTTCCGGGTGTTCCTGATTGTCCCCCCGGATAAATAACCCATCCTTTCACCGGATTGCTCATTTGCACTATTATTCTAATAGAGGCCCCATGATTCTCACTATTGGCATTTACGATGTTTCGATACCCTGCTACACCGGCATCCTGTATGCTAAATGAAGGAATCTTAAGTAAATGCTGAATTGCGGTAGATTTTAACCCACCCCATGATATTTCCTGTGTTTCTGTTTCTTCCCAAGTACTTATTGAATCCAGCATACTGGCAAAACTTTGACGCAATAAGTCATCTAAGTTTTCTTTTTGCGGAGTTCCTACCACATCGGCAAAAGCAAAATTTTCAGCATCTAAAAATCGAATTGTATTTATTGCTTCTGGTTGGCGCAGTGGAAGGGTATCATTTGTAAACTCATCCCAAAGCAGGTTGTAAAGTTTTTTCCACCAAATTTCATAATATGCTGGTGCTGCTTTATTTAAACTAGTCATGTAATCCCAGTTTTTCAATGTTTGATATACTTCTATACTCCGTCCGGCAAGCGTATTACTATCTAGTCTATTTAACATTTTTGGCAGAGAGAGTTCAGCTTTTTTATTAAATACATCTTGCTGTAAATTCATCATGTCCTGCACCTCGATGTTTTGCATTGCTTCTAATTGTTCATGGATACGTCGATTGCGAAAATCTTCATAGTAGGCATCGTAAATGTAATATGGATACAGCGAATCTACCGGATATTGATTCGCTGAACTTAAATGTCCGCTCTCCGGATTAAGGGAGCCAGGATTATGTTCGAAAGGTATGTACGATTGCCATTCGTGTAGTGGATTACTACCATTGAGTAAATATTTGCCTTGTTGGGGCCACTTAAGCGGAAATTTGCCTTGTACATGTATGGCAATATCTTTATTGCTAGCAGCAAACACAAAGTTTTGTGCCGGACATTGATAGTATGCTATTGCTTGTTGGTAATCCTGATAATTATTTCCATTGTTTAATAAATAAAATGTTTTTTGTTCGTTAGAAGGCTCATGAGCTATCCATTTCATAGCGTAGCCTTCCAAATTACTTGAAGAAGGATAATTCTCATCGTACACTATTGGTCCATAATGAGTATAAACTACCGTATCATAAAAGGGCTCCTCGGCACGTATTTCAAATTTTTCTACTACTTTCTGGGTTTTAAGCCATTGATTACCATATTGGTATTCATTTTTTTTCTTGTCTCGAAAATTTATTTTATACCAGTCAATTACATCTCTTTTCGCGTTGGTCATGCCCCAAGCTATTGAATCATTAAAACCTGCTATCACTCCCATGGATCCCGGGATACTGGCTCCAAAAACCTGATGTTGGGGGGTGTTTAGTTTTAGCAAAAACCAAATTGAGGGTAAGTTGAGAGGTAAATGCATATCGTTTGCCAATATTGGGGCACCATCGGCAGTTTTATCAGGACCCACCACCCAATTATTGCTTCCATTGCCTGGATCTGGTTTGTTATATACTGAGCTTACTAGTGCATCAATATAATTATCATCTGCCTCAGGTACTGTCATGGGTTCAAAATCCCATTGATGATTCGTTGGTATGATGGGTTTATCACCAATGTTTCTATCAGGGAATAACAAATCGAATGTATCCTTTCCCCATATTTTTAGAATATTGGTGTTTTCCAGATCAGTTTCATACCCTGAAAGCATATCGGCCATATATTTCAAAAGTAGCATTGACTTGTATGGGCTCCAAAGCTCTGGTTCATAGTCGAGCATTTTATATTCCAAAGGAAGGTCGCCTTTACCTAATGAACCAATGTAAGCATTAACCCCATCAGCATATCTTTGTAGCAACTGAAATAAAGCAGTATCTTCTTTGGCTGATTTCAAGGCATTTTTTGCTCCATAGGCTAAGCCTTTTCTTCGATTAATTCTATCTACTTCCAAAAGTGATTCCCCGAAAATTTCGCTGAGTCTGCCAGCAGCTACACGTGTTTGCATTTCCATTTGCCAAAGCCGGTGTCGAGCTGTAACAAACCCTTGAGCAAAATATAAATCGGGTTCGTTTTCAGCAGTAATCGAAGGTATCAGGTGTTGGTCGTAATGGATGGTAACAGGGTTTTGTAGACTATTTATGTCTATTATTGATTCTAAAGAGGATATTTCATCATTGGCATTTTGCCAAAATCCACCAAAAGGTTCTAGAAAAGCACCTAAAGGAGGTATTTTATCAAATAGTTTTACATTGAGTCCCACCGTTACGGCGATTGTTATTATTGATACTAATAAAAACCGTATAACCTTCATGAATAGTATAAATTAAATCAGTATTGGAAAAAATAAATTCTAGAAAATGTTCTAATGAATATTTTTATTATTACATTTGAAACATTGTCCCAATTGAAATAATGCAATTTAGCACATTATTATTAAATAATGCAAATAATATTTTCTTTTATGCTGCCATCCCAATGGCTACTCATAAATACATATAAAATTGGTAAATTTCTTACGTCATGATAAAACATCAATTTTTAATTATTCGAATTTCTTAATTAAATTTAATTTCTTAAAATTTGTTCCATCAGGTTTTATTGCTGAAAATAATTAATAGTAGTGAAAAAAAGGTTTTTATTATATATATTTATTTCATGTTTCTTTTCATCTTATGGTCAGGATGCTTATCATACTTTCGAGCAAATTACGATCGATGACGGCTTATCGCAAAGTGAAGTAAAATGTATTCAACAAGATAATAAAGGCTACTTGTGGTTCGGCACCCTATATGGACTTAACAGGTACAATGGTCTTGATTTTGAAGTTTTTGTTACAAGTCCTACAGATTCTAACAGCATATCAAATAATATAATTTACACCTTATGGTTGGACCACCAAGATAAACTGTGGATAGGTACTCAAGATGGCCTGAATATATATGACCCCCGTTTAGACCAAATTTCTATTATAAAAAAGAATAGCCAAAATGCCAATAGCTTAGGGGATAATAAAATCACTACTATTTTACAAGATGATGAGCTAAATTATTGGATTGGTACCGATGGAGGAGGGTTAACTAAAATTGTAGTTGACCAAAATGGTGTTTTTCATTACAATCTTTATCAAAATGTTATAGGCAACCCCTTAAGCATAAGTAGCAATAATATTACATCTATTTTACAAGATTCTTTTGGATTTATATGGATTGGTACTTCTGACGGTGGTTTAAATAAAATGGACCCTTCCACCGGTAGGTTTATTAGGTTTATGGAAGGTCCCAACAGCATAAATAATAATACAATTACTTGTATTTATGAAGATGCCCGTAAAAATTTGTGGGTAGGCACGAAAAATGGTCTGACCAGGTTTTCGCCTATTGATGGAAATCGAACATTTGAAAGAAGTGATGTGATTAAGTCATTTCTGCATCAGGATGAAAAAAATTCCATCAGTAGCAATGATATACAATGTATTGTACAAGATAGTACAGGCTACCTCTGGATAGGAACAAATACAGGAGGTCTTAATAAATTCCAGCCATCAGACGAAAAATTTGAGCAGATAGAAGTAAGTTCAGATAGTCCTACCGGTCTTCTTAGTAATTCTATTAGATCTCTATTTATTGATGACAAAGGTGCCCTATGGATAGGTACCAATGCCGGAGTTAACAAATTAGACAATAATCATAAACCAATTAAGCTATATCAAAGGGAAAATAGTACCGCAAATACTTTAAGTAGCAATAACATAACAGCTCTTTATAAAGAGAGAAATGGTACTATTTGGGTAGGCACCTATGATGGCGGGCTAAATCGAATAAGTGATAGAACCCGAAATTATACCGTTTATAATAGCAAAGACATTATTGTTGCTGGCAATAGTTTAAATGAAAAATACCGGGAAGAGTATGATGAAAAAATGAAAAAATATCGCTCCTGGCGATATCGAAAGCTGAGAGCAAAATTAAAAGTTAATAAAGCAGATACATTAAGTTCAGATAGAATACTTTCCCTACATAGAGATAGTAACAAGACCTTGTGGATAGGTACCGATGGTGGTGGACTCAATATTCTTGATTTAAAAACGGGTAATATTGATGCTATAAGGGCTAATTTTGCTTATTCCGATAGCTTGAGCAGTGATGTAGTCAACTGTATTTATGAGGATAAGGATGGTGTAATTTGGCTAGGCACAAGTAAAGGAGGACTCAATCGCTATAGCAATAATAAATTCAAACGCTACATGTTTGATGTCAATAATCCGTTTAGCCTGAGTCACAACGAAGTAAAAGCAATAACTGAAGATAGTGAAGGTAATCTCTGGATAGGCACCTATGGAGGTGGGTTGAATAAACTTGATAAAGATCAGAATTTTACTCGCTATCAAAAGCATGAAAAAGATAGTAACAGTGTGAGTAGCAATGTAGTATTTTCAATATTTGCAGATAGTTGTAAATTATGGATTGGAACTGCCGAAGGGCTTGATATGCTTGATCTTTCTACTTATAAATTTAAAAAATATACGCGCGAAAATGGCCTAGCGAGTAATTTAGTATACGGAATACTAAAAGATGACAATGGTAATTTGTGGCTAAGTACTAATAAAGGAATTGCCAAGTTTAACATAGCCCAAGAAACCTTCCAAAATTTTGATGAAAAATATGGATTGCAAAGCAATGAATTTAACCCCGGAGCTTATCATAAATCACTTACCGGTGAAATGCTTTTTGGTGGTATCAATGGTTTTAATTCTTTTTTTCCAGAAGAAATCACTCCTAATGCAGAAGTGCCTAAAGTAATCTTTTCCAATTTTAATATTAATAACAAACCCGTTACCATAGGTCCTAATGGGCGAATACCAGCACATATTTCTGAAATTTCAGACTTACAGCTTACCCATAAAGAAAATGTACTTTCATTTGAGTTTATTGCCATTGATTTTGTAAACCCTAAAAACATCAAGTACTATTATAAACTAGAAAATTTTGATGAAGACTGGATACCTAGCGATGGCCGTCGATTTGTAACTTATACCAATTTAGAACCAAAAGACTATGTATTTAAAGTAAAAGCAAGTAAAAGTGATGGTGCTATAGGTGACGAACAAGTAACTAGTTTAAATATAGAGATCAAACCTCCCTATTACGGTACCTGGTGGTTTAAAATACTGGTAGTTTTAGGTCTTGTAGGTATAGGATATTTGGTTTATTACATTCGTATTTACAATATGGAGAATACCAACAGACGGCTTACAAGATTGGTGGATGAAAAAACGTATGAGATTGTTTTTCAAAAGGAGCAAATTGAAAAGCAAAATAAAGAGCTCGAAGATCAAAAGGAAGAAATAGTCAGCCAAAGAGATCTGGTGTCTAAGCAAAATTCAAAAATTGAAGAAAAAAATCAACAGCTTGAAAAAGCAAAAAAGGAAGTACTCCGAGCCAATCAGAAGCTTAAAAAAATAAATGAAGACCTTGAAGGCAAAATTAATAAGCGAACAGAAAAGTTGAAAAATACACTCAATCAACTTTTACACACTAATAAAGAGCTTGATACTTTCATCTACCGCGCTTCACATGATTTAAAAGGACCAATTACTCGTTTATTAGGTCTTACCATGCTAGCCAAGCTTGATAATATGAAAAATAATACCCAGGATTTTATCAAAGTAATTGAGATGAACTCTCATGATATGAATCGTATGCTTAATAAGTTGATAAATGTGCATGAGATAGATAAAGAAACTATTTCTTACTCCGAAATAGAGCCGGAAAAATTAATTAATGAATCGCGTAATGCATTGGACATTATTTTAAAAGATAGCCCGGTAAAGCTTAATATAAATACCCGATTTAATAAAAAGCAAAAGATCACTTCTGATGAGAAGCTGCTAAGGCTGACCATAGTTAATTTGCTCGAAAATGCCGTTATTTTCCGTAAGGATAACGAGGTTAATATCTCAATAGAATTATTTGAAGAAGATAAAACGTTGCATATCATAGTAGAAGATGATGGTATGGGCATTGAAGAAAAATATTTTGAGCGTATTTTTGCTATGTTCTTCAGGGGATCAGAAAAATCAAAAGGGAATGGGTTAGGCCTTTACATCGTTAAAAAAGTTATGTTTAAATTGGGCGGAGAAGTTTCGGTAGCCAGTAAAGAAAATAAATTTACCAGGTTTGAAATTAAATTGCCTCTCAAAGAATTAAACAAGATATTGGAAGAGCAAGAAGGGTAATTATTTTACAAAACCAAAGGGGCAATGCTTACATCCACTTTTGCAGCAATAGCCTCGTTTTACATGATATACAGCAGTAAATACCACCCTGCCTTTATCATCCACGTAATAATCTTCATCTTGTTGCAGTCCCTTTATTTCAATTCTCTTCTTCAAAGCTTAATTTAGTTATTTAATATGAGCAAATTTAACTAGATTTGAACCATATAAATAACTTAAATGTTGCCTTAATCTTTTAATTTAAAATAATAATTCTTTTTAATTTATGATAGAATCTATCACTTCCAGTGAGGAAGCTATAAACCTCGAGTTAAAACACGGAGCCCACAATTATAGTCCATTACCAATAGTGCTTTCCAGAGGTGAAGGTGTTTATGTATGGGATATAGAAGGTAATAAATATTTTGATTTTCTTTCTGCTTATAGTGCTGTAAATCAAGGTCACTGCCATCCTACCATTGTTAATGCAATGATTCAGCAAGCTCAAAGGCTTACCCTTACCTCCAGGGCTTTTTACAATGATGTATTGGGGAAATTTGAAAAATATATCACAGACCTGTTTGGCTATGATAAGGTGTTGCCTATGAATACTGGCGTAGAGGCATGTGAAACTGCTGTAAAACTTTGCAGGAAATGGGCCTATACAGAAAAAGGTATAGCAAAAAATAAAGCAAAGATAATTTTTGTGGAAGGCAACTTCTGGGGTCGCTCATTGGCCGCAATTTCATCAAGTACAGACCCCAGTAGTTTTGAAGGGTTTGGTCCTTATATGCCTGGCTATGAAATTATTCCTTACAATGATTTAAATGCATTGGCTGCTAAGTTGGAAGATCCTGATGTGGCTGGCTTCATGCTTGAGCCCATCCAGGGAGAGGCCGGAGTAGTAGTGCCAGACGAAGGGTATCTTTTGAAAGCTTATGAAATGTGCAAAAAGAAAAATGTATTGTTCATAGCTGATGAAGTACAAACGGGAATAGCCCGAACAGGCAAATTGATCGCGTGTGAACATGAAGGTGTAAAACCGGATATTCTAATTTTAGGCAAGGCTTTGTCTGGTGGAGTAATGCCTGTGTCAGCAGCATTGGCACGCGATGAAATTATGTTAAGCATAAAGCCTGGCCAGCATGGTTCTACTTTTGGAGGTAATCCATTGGCAGGTGTAGTAGCAATGGCTGCATTACAAGTGGTTAAAGATGAGAATTTGGCAGAAAACGCTGCTTACCTGGGAAATATTTTCAGGGCTCGCATGCAAAAAATAGTTGACAAGACGGACTTGGTTACTTTGGTGAGAGGCAAGGGTTTGCTCAATGCCATCGTAATAAACGATAGCGAGACAAGTGGAACTGCTTGGGAACTTTGCATGCGATTGAAAGATAACGGGTTGCTGGCTAAGCCAACTCATGGCAATATAATTCGATTTGCGCCACCGTTAGTCATGACAGAAGATCAATTGCAAGAATGTTGTGACATTATAGAAAATACAATTGATCAATTTTAGTTATATTGGTATCAGTTTTGTAAGACACTAATAATGAGAATATTAAAACATGCTTTCTTACTTCTGATACCAATAATTTTGTTGGTATCTATGGCCGGTGGTACTCACCAACAATTAGATTCTATCATACAACAAGTTGATTCTATTTTTAGCGGACCAATGGCTAAAGGTACCATTAGCAACAAGTCTCTGGATGAAATATCCGGTATAGCAGTGAGTACTTCCAATCCAAAATACATATGGGCACATAATGATAGTGGCGACGATCCCCGCATCTTTTTAATGGATAAAAAAGGAAAGCACAAAGGGGTGTTTTATTTCAAAAATGCTTTTTTTCGTGATGTTGAAGACATGGCCATTGGCAAAGGACCATTAGATGATCGTGATTACTTGTACCTGGCTGATATAGGTGACAACTTAGCTGTACATGATTACAACTATATTTATAGAGTAGAAGAGCCTTATTTAAATCATGTAGAGCAACCCGTGTTTTTAGAAATAAACGATTACGAAAAAATCACCTATGTTTATCCTGATGGAAAGCGCGATGCGGAAGCAATAGTTGTAGATCAAAATAAAGATATTTATATTTTTAGTAAACGCGAGCCACAAATACATATCTATAAATTACCTTATCCTCAATCTGTTAAAGATACGCTTACCGCCGAATTTTTAGGAAAACTAAACATGTCGATGGTCGTTGCTGCTGATATGGCTGCCAATGGTCATGATCTGCTGGTAAAAACTTATCAGAATGTATTCTATTACAAAATTCCGCAGGATGGCTCACTAGAAGCTATTTTTGAGCAAAAGCCAAATAATTTGCCCTATGCTCGTGAACCGCAAGGCGAAGCCATTGCCTGGGACAAAGACGCCAGTGGTTATTTTACTGCCAGTGAAGAAATGAAGATTTTTGATGCAGTACTTTATTATTATAAAAGGATAATGCCTCCGTTATCAAATGAAGATATTAATGATTGACAATGATGTCTACCCGGCGGTTAAGCTTTCTGCTCATGGCATCATTCGAGTTGCTTTCTATTTCGCCCATCGGTTCAATAGTCAAATTAGCCACAGGAAACCCTAATTTGACCAGGTAGTTTTTTACATTTACTGCGCGTTTTTCAGAAAGCCTCAGGTTATAATATTCAGTGCCTGTATCATCCGCGAAGCCTCTTATTATTAGTTGAGAGAAATTGTTGTACTTATCAATCTGCTTTGCCAGCATTTGCAAAAGCTTTTTCATTTCAGGCTGTAGGTCTGAAGCATCTTTTTCAAAATAAATATGTACATCACCAGCTTTTTTGGTTGACAACTTTTCTTCTGAGAGTCCTAAAAATTCCGGTGGTTCATCGTATTTAATATTATTATTGGCAGTTGCAATATTTGCGGGAGATCTATCTGGCTTAGCTAAATCAGCCATAAAGATATCAGCTTTTTGATTATTTCTATTGCTTGTCCAATAGGCTTTTTTGTTAGTTTCATCATAGTAAAAATAGGCGTCAAATGACTTGCTGTTTATTCCGGACACTTTTTTGGGGGTTGTCCACTCGTTCCATTTATTTTTTCTGGTAGAAAAATATAGGTCACTACCTTCACTATCATTTCTGCCATTGCTGGCAAAAAATAAAGTTTTTTCATCTGCTAATAAAAAAGGTGATATTTCAAATCCGGAAGTATTTATTTCATTGCCTAAGGATAATGGTTGCATCCAGTTTCCATGTTCATTTTGCCTGATTACAAATAAATCCTCTTCGCCTTCTGATAGGTGATTATTTAAAGATGCTATTATTAAATTACCTTTTTGATTAAGATAAACTCCCATATAGTTTCCTCTGGTATTTATTTGGGGAAAGCTCAATTGAGCCGGTTGTTGATAGGTAGTATCGGTATATTTTACCAAATAAAATTTATTTAAATTTTCTCCAGCTAAAGTCAGCCCCCGCCAGATTATTAAAGTATTGTCATGAATCGCGACTACAGCTTCATTTTCAAATGTATTGATAGGGTAGGGCAAATGTTTAGCTTTCTGCCACTTGTTTTCAAGCCATTGACTCATCCAAATATCCTGACCACCCTGATTTTGCAGGTCGTTGGTTCTGACAAAATATAATTGATTATTTTTTGAATCAAATAGCGGTAAACTTTCTTCTGCCTCCTTTTTGTTCAGTTGCTGTAAGCTGGTTATGCTTGAAAAATGCCATTCATTTTGGCCCAATAACGGCACAGCGAATAGAAAAAACAGAAAGATTGTAATTAATGATTTCATTACCAGGCAAACGGTACATTGCCCCTGTCATTGTTTAACATAATACCTAATACAATTTCATGGCTTCCTTGCAAATACTCGCTAAATCCATTTAAGGAGAAGTCGTAAGAGTATGACAGGCTATAAGCTTTATTGATAAACACGCCGCCCATTATTGAAAATGCCTCAGAGTTACGATAATTTAACCCCAGCCAATAGCTGTTTTGGTACCTCAATTTCGCACTTAGGTTAATGATTGAAGGAAGACCGGGTCGAATAATGCTAATGACACTAGGTTGAAATAAATAATCAGAGCTTAAGGGCAAAATATAGCCAGCCGATACCACATGGCTCAATGATTCCTTTTCATTACTGAATTCATCATTGTTAAAAATTGGATTTTGCAGTAATCGTTGCAGGCTATAACCTAAATAAAGCTTATTAGTGTAAAGTAATACACCAGTATTAATATCCAGGTTGTTGCTGGTAGCACCATTGGCTAAAAAAGCCTGGTAAGTTACATCCATATCCGGATTTTGAACGGTAATTTGGTTAGCATCAATTTGGGTTCTGTTTATCCCCCCCGATAAACCAAATGCCATGGTAAAATCAGGGGTAAGTGGATAATGAAATGAATATGTAACAAAAGCGTTGGTCCTGTCAAATGGGCCGAAGCTATCATTTATAATGTAGCCACCGATACCATGCTTAATTGCCGCACTTCGCTTGAAGCTGCTATTATCGTTGCCTTCATACAGCGACGGATCACTCATTCTCAGTGCATTTGATTTTAGTTTATCATATTTAGAGCGGATTAAAAGACCATATGCAGATGCAAAAAGAGTACGAGCTCCTGATTCTATACCTGTCCATTGTTGTTTATAGCCAATTTTTATATCGGTAAAATTATCTGTACCCGTGAAAGCAGGATTAATTGCCGGAGCATTTTGAAAATATTGAGTCAATTGATAACTGCCTTGCCCATTGGAGCTAAGTACGATGCAACTGAATAATATACTAAGAAATAATTGCTTCCTCATAAGATTATTTTATTATGGTAACTCCGCCACTTTGCTGTTGAAGTTCGTTCAACACAATTACATAAAAGTATGGACCTGCTGGCAAATTACTTCCTGCATAAGTGCCATCCCATGGGGTACTATAGCCTACAGAGCCATAAATCTCCTTGCCTTCCCTGGTAAAAACCTTTACCTGACAGTTCGGATATAACTCGATGTTTTCTATCTGCCACAGATCATTTACGCCGTCATTGTTTGGGGTAAAGCCACTGGGTATAGTCAGTTTGTCAAGCTGAATCATTTCAATCGATTGCTGCTGAAGGTTACTTACATCTTCCCCATCATCAAGTATGTAATTAATGGCACGAGCTTCATAGTTTGGAATCTCAGTGCCACGATATTCATAAGTCAGGCTTCTTAAAACTTGAGTATAATTTTCTAAATTGTCTTTACCGCTAACATTCAAAATTCCCGTTTCTTCATTATAATTAGATGAAATATTGGCAGTAGTTTCTACCGCCAACAGGTCTTGCCCTGATTGAAATACCCGTGCCGCGAAAAATATTTGCATCCCTATGATTGAGTCACTATCTACATCTTCAATCACTACATTTTCAGCTAGCAAAACGGATTCATCAATTAAAGGCCGGTAGCTGAGTTCTTCGGTCAATAGGCTTAACCGAGGCTCATCATTTACGGGCAATATTTCTATACTAACTTTGGCTTTGCTGTTGGCATAATTGTAGCCATCAAAAGCATTATATTCAAAACTGACACTGCCATGTTGATTAGCAACAGGTTCATATCTAAGCTGATTTATAGTGTTGGCGTCAATTTCCTGATCAGCCGCTACCGGTGCCGAAGCAAAAAGCAAATTACCAGACTGAGGAAGTGTAAGTATTTTAATAGCAGAAATATCATCACCATCAGCATCTGCAAAAGCAGCACTAAAAATATCCGGAGTAATGTTAATTGGCTGATCTTCAAGAGTACTTATCGTTACATCGGAAATAATTGGGGCTGTATTTACTTTTATTTCATATTCTTGTAATTTTTGTACGCCTGCTTCATCTGTTACTCTAAGCACTACATCATGAAAACCTGCGTCGTCTGCTATAGGTGTGCCTGATAATGTTGCAGAATTGGAGCCGGTAACTTGAAAGTTTAGCCAAGTAGGTTTTTGGATAGTAGTTATCGTAAGATTATCATTGATGTCTTCATCTGCTACCGAAATATTGTAAATATAGCTTTGATTAATAATAGCTGACAACAGAGGGCTAGAAGTAAATTGTGGCTCATCATTTATATTACTTACTTCTATCGAGAATTCTTGAACAGCTTGAGTACCCGCGGCATCCGTTACAACCAGTCGCACCGGGTGAGATCCTACATCCGGATCATCAGGAGTGCCTTTAAGAGTTCCATTGCCGGAGGAGGTCGTCAAACTAAGCCAGGATGGTAGCTCAGGTGCTGATAAAGTTCGTGTGTCATTTACATCCGGATCCGAAGTGGCAATATTATATTGATATTCTACATCCTCTGTAGCTACTGTTTTGGCCACACTGGTAAATTGAGGAGGGTCATTTACATTTGAAACCTTTATGGTAAATACCTGGGTATTACTAGCGCCTACAGCATCAGTCACGGTAATTGTTACCTGGGTATCACCAATGTCCTGGTTGTCAGGTATCCCGGATAAAAGTGCGGTTTTATTGCCATTATCCATAAGAGTGAGCCAATCGGGTAACGATGGAGCTGTAAATATAAGTTGATCGGATGGGTCAGGGTCTGTAGCTGTAATGGTATAACTGTAATTATTTCCATCGCTTGCTTCAGTGACAGGACTACTGGTTATGGTAGGTTGTGAGTTAACCACTACTACTTCTATATTAAATTGTTGCAAAGTAGAAGCACCGGCAATATCGGTAGCACGTAATCTTACCTGATGATTCTTATTAGCTTGCGAGAGGCTCGGTGTTCCTGAAAGTTCTGCAGTGCCTTGCCCGGTAGAGATGTAAGTAAGCCACTCAGGTATTTGAAGGGCCGTTAAGTTAACCACATCTGCCGGGTCCTGATCACTGGTTCTAATAGGGTAAAAATAGGGTTGGTCTCTTATTGCTTTAGTCGCCGGCGTACTTGTAAATAGGGGAGCATCATTAGTGTTTTGTACCGTAACATTGAAACTTTGATCCGTTTGCAAATCGCCATCAGAAATAGTTAAGGTTACAGTATGACTTCCAACATGCTCATTAGTGGGAGTGCCTGATAATGTAGCAGAACCTGCATTTTCATTCAAGCTAAGCCACTCTGGTAATACGGTAGCAGTAATAATTAAATCTTCAGCTGCTGTTTCAAGATCAGTATAAGTTATGTTATAATTATAGGGTTGGTCTTCATTTATAGCTACTACTGGTGATGATGTAAATTGAGGCGGATCATTTACCGGGTTTACTGTTATTGTAAATGTTTTAACAATCGACTTATTTATACCACCATTGGCTGTTCCGCCATTATCCGTTACCTGCACTTCAAAATTGCTATTGTCGGCTTTATTAGCTGCTGTAGTAAAGGTTAACCTACCGGTATTGTCAACCTCGGGTAATTGAGCGAATAGCGATGGATTGGTAATATTTAAAATTGAGAAAGATGCTTCTTGACCGGATTCATTTTCAGCTCCCGGGTTAAAACTGGCCCATGTATCAATATTTACCAAACCAAAGTCCTCTGAAACAGCAGCAGGGTTAGTGGCATTAAAATTAGGAGCATCATTTACAGGAATTATTTCAATCGTGAAAGTTTTTTCAGCTGATTGATTTACACCTCCATTTTCAGTGCCACCATTATCTTGCACATACATGGTGAAAGTACTGCTTCCGTTGGCATCATTGGCTGTAGTAAAAGTGAGCGTTCCAGAACTGTTGATAGATGGGTTTATTGAAAATAGGTCGGGATTTTCTACATTAGATACAACATAATTCGCTGTTTGTGTATTTTCATTGGCACCTGGAGAAAAAGTAGCCCACCCTGGATAGCTTTTATTGCCAGTATCTTCCAGCACACTGGCTGGTGGATTTGCAGTAAAATCCGGTGCATCGTTTATGTTAAGCACTTCAATAGTGAAGCTAAGTGTTTCCGAACGATTTTGCCCCCCGTTAGTCACACCACCATCGTCGGTTACAAATATTTCCATAGTACTACTGCCAAAAGCATTGTTAGCCAAAGAATAAGTAAGTGTTCCGGAGATATCTACGGTAGGTTCATTATCAAAAATTTCGGGATTGGAGATGTTTCTGATAGTATAGGTAGGTATTTGTTCGTCTTCGTTGTCGGCACCTGCATCAAAAGTAGCCCAATTAGCTATTACTTGCGGCGCTGCATCTTCTAATGCTGGTGTAATATTACCAACGGATAATATGGGAGGGTCATTTACACCAATTATTTCAATGGTAAATGTTTGAGTAGCAGAAGAATCGACACCTCCATTGGCTGTTCCACCATTATCAAAGGCGGTAACTTCAAATGTTGATGAACCAAATGCATTTTTCGCAGGCGTGAAACTTAAACTACCATTTAAATCAATAGATGGAGGTGATTGAAATAATGATGGGTCACTAATTTCACTAACCTGATAAGAAGTTAATATTTGACCGCTTTGCTCGTTGGGCGGACCGGCATTAAAAGTAGCCCAATTTTGAATTTCCTGTATATCGGCATCTTCTAATATTGAAGGAATAGTGGACGCAATGAATTCAGGAGCGTCATTTACTGGTGTTAAGTTCACTTCAAAACTAGTAACCGATGTTTGATTATCGGAATCGGTAGCAGAAATTGTAAGGGTACTTTGGCCAAATGCATCCGGTGCATAAACCAATGAAAGTTGACCACTTGCAATGGTTATGCTGGTAAATAAAGCTGCATTAGAATTATTATCAACAGCATATACCAGGTCAGCATCGGCATCTACATCATCTTCAAAGTGGTCATAAAGGTTTATGGATGTGGTTTCAGCATCTTCAAGTGAATCGATATCAAGAATAATTTGAGGAACAGTAGGTGGATTGCTATCGGCCAAAACACCATAGCTACCATAAGCCCAAAGTATACACATTAAAATATATCTTTTCATCATCGTTTCTTGCATTTAATTCTCCATTGAGAAATGATTACCTTTTACTTTAATTACTGAAGTGATTTTTCATCACAATTAGACCAATACAAACTGCCTGAAAATGCTTTAAACTATTTTGCAGATGACTTTTCAGAGGTTGTTTTTGATAAAAAGCTACCCTTTCTCAATGTAAGTTTGAAACAAAAGTACCATTTTTTATTAGCTTGAGCAAAATGAGGATAGGATTAATTTTGTGGGTTTATGAAAATAAAATATTTAAATAATGCAATAAAAAAGCCCATAATTTGCCAAAGTCTCTGATTTTCATGCCTTTGAAGTAGAATTACTTGTCTATCTGATTACTGCATGTATACATAATATTTTTATGATATAATTCATAGATATTACTCATGGTTTTTTCAAAGTTATCTACTTGATTATCTTTATATGTTTTTATACTTAAAAAAGGCAAGCAAAATTATCATAAAATGAATTTCTTCTCGATAAAATCACGTTACCTGCAAAGCATTATTCTTGTTTTTTTATTGGCCATTATTCCTATTGGATTGTTATCCTACGCGTTACTTTCTACCAGGCAGCATGATGGCTTCGATAAATTACAGAAACAATTAAATCTTTTGTTGGTGGCTGCTTATAACGAATCGGCCGGGATTGCAAATGATTCTTTGGATTTACAAGAACAGTGGCAACATCTGAAGCGTCTTGATTCTATTAATAATTTTAACGAATTACCTCTTACATCCATAGAACGCTTGGTGGTGCAAATAAAAGCTCCCAAAACAGAAGATAATACTCCTGTGCATGTTGATATTTCTAATTACCCGGGTATTACCAATGATACTTTAATAGTAGATATGCAACTACAAACATGGCTGGATGAACAATTATCTTCTCAGCTATTGCAAAATGATGTAAAACCTACTGAAAACAATTACCTGGCATTGGCAAATCTGGTTTACCCATTGCTACTTGATCAAGAGACTCAGCAGCAATCAACTATACCCAACTTATGGTTGTATATCATCTTCGGGTTTTTGTTTGCGATCGCCCTTATCGGGTATTTTGCCTTCAAATTTTTAAAAGATGTAAGCCACTATAGCAATAAGTTTAATCAATCGATTCTTACTTTAGCTGAGGGCAACATTCCCGATAATAAAGAAGAAGAAGGTATAAAGGAATTTCAACCTTCGTACCAAAATATAGATCGATTGGTTAAGCAATTTGGGAAAATAAAACAATTTGCTTTGCAGGCCAGTGATGGAACATTTGAACAGAAAAACATATTCGATAATAAAGGTGAGATAGGAGAATCATTAGCCAAAATGGTGGATAATCTTCAGCAGATTGATAGAAATGAAGAATTAAGACGTTGGGCCAATGAAGGCATCGCGAGCTTTGCAGCTATTTTGCGAAAGCATTCGGATGATTTACATGAGCTTACCCATGAAATACTGGTGCACTTGATCAAATATATTAATGCATGCCAAGGGGCAGTTTTTGTGGTTAATGATCAAGATGAGCAAGAATACCTCGAGTTGACTGCTTGCTATGCTTACGAAAGAAAAAAATATGTAGAAAAGCGTTTGGAGCCTGGTCAAAGCCTGGTAGGGCAATGTTACCTGGAAAAGAAAACCACTTACATGAAAAAAGTGCCTCAGAATTATGTAAAGATCACTTCTGGTATGGGTGGTGCCAATCCAAATAATATTTTAATTGTACCTTTGATAAGCAATGATAATATTTATGGCGTGCTGGAATTAGCCTCATTTAAAGAAATTACGCAACACCAGATTGACTTCGTGGAACGAAATGCAGAAAGCATAGCCTCGGCAATATCATCAGTTAAACTTAATGAAAATACTAAAAAATTGCTGCAGGAATCACAAGTAGCTACCGAACAATTGCGTGCTCAGGAGGAAGAAATGAGGCAAAATATGGAAGAGCTTGCCGCTACTCAAGAAGAAATGAAGCGTCGCCAGGATGAGCTGTTAAATAACGAGGCAAAAATAAAAGTGATTTATGAAAATGCATTTGATGCAATTATTATTGCTGATTTAAACGGTATAATCGATTTATTTAATCCTGCTTGTACTAAAATATTCGGGTATGGTGCCGAGGAAGTGAAAGGTAAAAATGTGAGGATACTTGTACCAGACGAAGTGTCGCAAAAGCAAGATGAAATACTTTACCAGCAAGATTTGGCCGGGCAGGTGAGAATTATTACCGGAAAAAGAAGGGATGGAGACCTTTTTCCCATGAGAATAAAATTGGAGAAAGCAACGGTTGATGGTGAAAAGCTTTTTGTCCTGTTTTTGGAAGACCTATCTGAAGAGTATCGTTTAAAACAAAATCTCGAAGACCAAAATCTGCTACTCGAAAAAAATAGAAATAACTTATTAGGGCTTATCAATAATTCAGAAGATACCATATTTGCCATTGATAATAAATATCGTATTCAGGTAGTTAATGAAAAATTAAAAAGAAAATATGCTAAACTCAACATCAACTTAAAAGAAGGCCAAAATATTTTAGAAATATTACCTGGTGATCAAATGCAGGTTTGGCGAGAAAGATATGATAACGCATTGGCCGGTGAAAAGTACAGGTTTATTGAAACCAAGCAATTGTCTGATGGAAATGAGCAACAACTTGAAGTATTTGTTAATCCAATCCCGGATGAAAATGGTGAAATAAAGGGGGTCTCTGTTACTTCCAGAGAAATAGCTGGCTATCAAATACAAGAGGGTAAGCTGCAGCAGCAAATGAGTGCCATTCAGGAACTAGTAAATAAATTGGAAAAGGAAAAAGCTGAGCTGCAACAAAAACTTAAAGAAGCAGGCAAAAACAAATCTTCAGGAAACCAGCTTGATGAATCGTTGATTAAGTCGCAAATCGATAATCATGAATTTATGCTGCAAAAACTAATTAGTAATAAAGAAAAACTAAAAGCTGCTATACAAGACGAAAAATATATAATGAAAAAGTCTGCTGACAATTAAATTTCCGGGGGCTATTATTGATTAGGCTCAGGCTCCTTTTGTAAACTCTATGGATGCTCCATTGAGTAATTCCTATCCTAATGGCTAAAGTACGATCTATTCATGCAGTTTTCTGTTGATTGTGGCAGTTTTTTAAATCAAGGCATGCGTTTCCAGTTACTTTGAATCTTCAAATTCCCCCGGTTTTTTGGCCACCAACCAAATACATGATCATCGGAAGCATATTCTATAGTACGGCGCAATTGTTCATTTTTATAAAAAGCTTCTATTGTAGAACCTTCCAAGGTATATAGCTGTATACCCGGCGAATTTTTTCATCATGGGCTAAATCTAGGTAGCAGCAGACTACATCGTTAACCACTGCTGGGCAGCAGTAGTCAGGTTTTCTTTTGCTTTGGCAATATAATTTTACTGATAATATTGTTCATTTAATTGAATAAAACTATCTTTCTATTTTAAATGTAAATCAAACACTTATTACTTTTTAAGATGATTAATATTGACAATTTTGAAATTTGGTTCCTCACAGGTAGCCAAAATCTTTACGGACAGGAAACCCTGGATAAAGTTGCTGACCACTCTCGCCAAATTGCCGAGGCACTGGATATAAATAAGAATATTTTAACTAAGGTGGTGTATAAACCAGTGCTAAAAGATGCTTCTAATATTTTACAAGTTTGCAGGGAAGCCAATCAGGATCAACATTGTATCGGGGTAATTGCCTGGATGCACACCTTTAGTCCGGCAAAAATGTGGATTGCAGGACTAAAAGCGCTACAAAAGCCGTTACTACACCTTCATACCCAGTTCAACCAGGAAATACCCTGGCACGATATTGATATGGACTTTATGAATCTTAACCAATCAGCTCATGGTGGACGCGAATTTGGATTTATCAACAGCCGTTTGCGCCTCAACAGAAAGGTAGTAGTAGGGCATTGGCAAGATGGAGATGTGCATGAACAAATTGATGTTTGGGCCAGGGCGGCCTGTGCCTGGCATGATATGCAAGCAGCCAAATTTGCACGTATTGGTGACAACATGAGAGAGGTGGCTGTTACTGAAGGAGACAAAGTAGAGGCGCAAGCCAAATTGGGTTACAGTGTCAATGGATATGGCTTGGGCGATTTAGTAAAGGTAATCAATGAAGTGGATGATAAGGAAATTGATCATTTGGTTCAGCAGTATTTTAATAATTATGCAGTTGCTCCTGTACTTCAAAAAAACGGAGATCGACATGATGCTTTACGCGAAGCAGCAAAAATAGAACTCGGATTAAAAGCATTTTTACAAGAAGGCGGTTTCGCCGGTTTTACCGATACATTCGAAAACCTGCATGGCCTTAACCAATTGCCTGGCATTGCTGTACAGCGACTCATGGCACAGGGGTATGGTTTTGGTGCCGAAGGCGACTGGAAAACCGCGGCCCTGGTAAGAGCCATGAAGGTGATGGCTATCGGAAAAAATGGAGGTACTTCTTTTATGGAAGATTATACCTATCACCTGCGCCCTGGTGCCCAGAAAGTTTTAGGTGCACACATGCTTGAGATATGCGAATCCATTGCTGATGCAAAACCAACTTGTGAAATTCATTCACTATCTATAGGTGGCAAATCCGATCCAGTAAGGCTTGTTTTCAATGCTGCTCCGGGTGCTGCCATTAATGCTTCAATTATTGATATGGGCAATCGGTTCAGGCTTTTGGTAAATAATGTAATCAGTGAAAAAATTGCTGAAGATCTTCCCAAACTTCCTGTAGCACGTGCATTGTGGACACCTCAACCTAGTCTATCGATTGGCGCTGCCGCATGGATTTATGCTGGTGGTGCCCATCATACTGGCTACAGCACAGCCATTGGTCGCCAGCATTTAGAAGATTTTGCAGAAATGGCTGATATTGAATTGGTGGTGATTGATGACAAAACCGAATTATACCAGTTTAAACAACAACTACGCTGGAACGAGCAATATTATGCCACCCGGTATTAGTAATTGAAAAATTGTGCATAAACTAATATTCAATAAATTCGTCAATGATGATGTACCAAAATTAAGCAGTGGGCTTAGCCTAATTTAGTGGCTATAAAAATGAAATTAAGCCCACGTCTCAATTGATAAACTGAATACTGACAGAACTGACAGAAATTCCTATGCATAATGATGATATGCCTAGTCTCTTTTAAAAAAGGAGAGGTGTTAAATGAATTATGCGAAACTTCTATTAATTCAATATTAGATTTGAAGTGACCCGAGAAATTCTCGCAAAAACCTGAATAGTAAGTGAATTGAAAAGGGTTTAGGATAATTAAGCAACCTTAGCTTTTCGATGATTTAATTTTCATCGGGTTTATCAACAAGAGTAGTCTTGGTTTTGTGCACAACTACTCTTGATTTATATATTAATATTCATCCTCATTGAAGAAAAAGTCTTCTTTGGTGGGATAATCTGGCCATATCTCTTCAATATTTTCATAAGGTTGACCATCGTCTTCCAATTCCTGCAAGTTTTCAACTACCTCCAGCGGGGCACCAGATCTGATTGAGAAATCGATCAACTCATCTTTGGTTGCTGGCCAGGGAGCGTCTTCAAGATATGAGGCTAATTCTAATGTCCAATACATAATTTTTAAATCGTAATTTTTTATTAAAATCTTATTTTAAATATATTAGCTAAATCTGCAAACTGCTTAACGAGCTAATTTTAAAATTTGTTTTTTGCTAACGTACTAATTATATTCAATGTAAACTAAAAAAGTTCATTTTTCTGATGTAATTATTAAATTTATTTTTAATTGCTTTGCAAGTTTTCCTTCAATTCCCGCAAAATCCTTTTCTTCACCCGCAGTTTTCTTCGTTTGCTATCTAGCTTTGAGCTAAGCAATTTATTTATCGTTTGTCCTTCTTTATTATAATTATTATAGTTTTCCTGAAATTTCCTAAGTTCATTTTCATCTCTACCTATTAGGTCATATAACAAAGTAATCTTTTTCTTTATTTGAGCATTTTCATCTAGTTCTTCAAAGCCATCAGACTTAGCAGCCAAAGTTTCTAAAAAGTTGTATTCGATTACTTCATCACATATGGTATAAAAATCTTCCGCAATTTGCTTAAACTTGAAAGGAGCTATTTTTCCAGCCTTTCCCCAGCTCATAAGCAACCTTTTAACTTCAGCTACAGCAGCATTGTCTTTTCTGCCTTTAAACTCCAGTGCTTTTTTATACACCTGTTCTTTATCCAGAAATTGCCTAGGTGGTGCTTTTCTACGATTATAATCCATTTTGGCTTTATAGGCGATGCTTTTCTTTATATTAAAAAACTTATCCCAAAGCACTGCCCGTCTTTCGGAAGGTATGGGGTCGCTATCCTTCCATCGCTGCATAAGTTTTTTCATTTCAAAATTAGCTGTCTTTATGTTGGTAATTTGAGCCAGTTTCTCAGCTTCGGCCAATAATAATTCGTATTGAATTACATTTTTTTCCAACTTCTGCATGTACTCTTCATGCGCCTTATTTTTTCTGCCATAAAAATCATCGAGGTATTGCCGAAATTTAGCCTCAACTTCTTCTTCCTGGTTTTTACTTACCCCTCCGGTTCGTATCCATTGAGTTTTTATTTCCTGCACTTTATCAGTTGCATCTTGCAGATCTTCCAACTCTTTATACACCTCCAGTTCTGCTAGTAAACCTTTTTTTATTTCCAGATTTTTTACCCGGTTAAGCTCAATTAATTGATTAAGCTCAGCCTCTCTTTTGTCAAGCTTTTCCAACAAAGGCACAAAGTTTCCAAGTGCATCAAATTGAGGTATTGTTTTTTTCAAATGCAGTAATTTCATCAGGTAAGACCCTTTGTTTTCCGCGCTTTCAATTTCAGAATCAAGGTCATTTACCTTTTTTTCAACAAGGGCAAATCTTTCACTGAAATAATTTAAAGTGCTTTCCTCATCAATTCTCACTTCACCTATTTGACGATCCGGATAATCCAGGAAGCCTTTTAAATAAACTTTCCCATCTGCTATAAAGCCATATTTATGGTTTTCCACTGTATTTAATTTATTTTTTTATGCTAATTTGAGTAAAATTAATACATTCAAACTTTTTATTCCATAGCTAATTTATAAAATTAACTAAATCAAATTTTCCGCAATTAAAGGATAAAATATAAAAATTCCCATATTTGCACAAAGTTTTTTATCAATTATGAGCAATGAAAAAATAATTTTCTCGATGGCGGGAGTAAATAAAATCTACCCACCACAAAAACAAGTATTAAAAAATATTTATCTCTCCTTCTATTACGGGGCAAAGATAGGGGTTATTGGTTTAAATGGTTCAGGCAAATCGTCACTTTTAAAAATTATTGCCGGAATAGACAAGAATTATCAGGGTGAAGTAGTTTTTTCGCCGGGATATTCGGTAGGTCTTTTAGAGCAAGAACCACAGTTAGACAACAACAAAACCGTGATCGAAGTTGTGGAAGAAGCCGTTTCACACATCAAAGATCTATTGAAAGAATATGACGAAATTAATTTAAAATTTGCCGAGCCAGAAGTGCTGGAAAACCCTGATAAAATGGATAAGCTAATTAACAGGCAAGCAGAAGTGCAGGAAAAATTGGAACATCATGATGCCTGGAGCTTAGATAATCGCCTGGAAAAAGCCATGGATGCTTTGCGTACACCAGATAAAGATGCTAAAGTTGTTAATCTTTCCGGAGGAGAAAAACGAAGGGTGGCTTTATGCCGGCTTTTGCTGCAAGAGCCTGATGTTTTACTCTTAGATGAGCCTACCAACCACCTTGATGCCGAATCGGTACTGTGGCTCGAAATGCATTTGAAACAATATAAAGGTACTGTGATTGCTGTAACCCACGATCGGTACTTTCTTGACAATGTGGCAGGCTGGATTTTAGAACTAGATAGGGGAGAGGGAATACCCTGGAAAGGAAACTACTCGAGCTGGTTAGAACAAAAACAAACCCGATTAGCCGAAGAAGAGAAAACAGAATCTAAAAGACAAAAAACGCTCAATAGAGAATTGGAATGGGTAAGAATGACACCCAAAGGACGTCATGCTAAAGCCAAGGCGAGAATTGGTGCATATGAAAAATTATTGGGTCAGGAAGTGAAAGAAAGGGAAGAAAAGCTGGAGTTGTTTATTCCTCCCGGACCACGATTGGGCAGTAAAGTGATAGAAGCCGATGGTGTTAAAAAAGCTTTTGGTGAACAATTGCTCTTCGAAGGTTTAAGTTTTTCTTTGCCTCAAGGGGGCATTGTAGGCGTAATCGGTCCCAACGGAGCCGGCAAAACTACTTTATTTAATTTAATTACAGGTAGAGAAAAACCAGATGAAGGTTCATTTGAAATCGGAGAAACAGTAAAAATAGCTTATGTAGACCAGGGACATGATGTGCTCGATGCTAATAAATCTGTTTGGGAAATGATTTCGGAGGGCAATGAATTTATTGAGCTAGGTGGTCGTAAAGTCAATTCAAGAGCATATGTGAGCAAATTTAATTTTAGTGGTGCCGACCAAGAGAAAAAAGTAGGTGCTCTTTCTGGAGGTGAAAGAAATAGAGTGCATTTGGCCTTGGCTTTAAAGCAGGGAGCTAATTTAATTTTACTCGATGAACCTACCAATGATCTGGATGTAAACACCTTGAGAGCGCTCGAAGAAGCACTTGAATATTTTGCCGGATGTGCCGTAATTATTTCGCACGACAGATGGTTCCTGGACAGGGTAGCCACTCATATTCTGGCTTTTGAAGGTGAATCACAAGTATATTATTTCGATGGCAACTTTACCGAGTATGAAGAGAACAGGAAAAAGCGATTGGGTAATTTGGAGCCAACCAGGATAAAATATAAGCGATTGGCTTAAAGTTTTTAAATAAAAATTTAAATTGTTTTTCATAATAAAATAATAATACTATCTTTGCACTCCTTAAATTTACAGAAATAGCAAAGAATAAGATATTAGAATAAATAGATATGGCAAATCATAAGTCAGCATTAAAGAGAATTAGATCTAACGAATCCAAAAGACTTAGAAATAAATATCAGTTGAAAACAACGCGTACCTTTGTTAAAAAACTCAGAGGTACTACTGATAAAAATGAAGCGCAGGAACTTTACAAAAAGGTTTCTTCAATGCTTGATAAACTAGCCAAGAAAAATATTATTCATAAAAATAACGCGGCTCACAAAAAGTCCAAGTTGGCTAAGTTTGTAGCTGGTCTACAATAAAAAAATCTATAATAAAGGAAGGAAGCCTCATTTGTGAGGCTTTTTTTATGTACATTGTGTAATATTGTGAAAAATACAATGTACTCAAATGATGCAGCCTGAAAATAGCAGACAGAATCTGCGTATACTAGACCTTGCCGAAGAAGATCGCCCCAGAGAAAAACTATTGAATAAAGGAAAATCTGCCCTGACAGATGCCGAACTATTGGCCATATTGATAGGTAGTGGCAACAGAGAAAAAAGTGCTGTAGATCTGGCTAAAGATATTTTGCTTAGTGCCAGCAATAACCTCAACGAGCTGGCAAAATTTAGCATTCCCTCTTTAATGCAATTCTCTGGTATTGGTGAAGCGAAAGCCATTAACATTGTAAGTGCTTTGGAACTTGGGCGCAGGAGAAAATCAGCCGAATTTTTGCACAAACCTCGTATCCAAAGTGCAAGCATGGCTTATGAGGTAATAAAACCAGAATTACTCGATCTGGAGGTAGAGGAGTTTTGGGTAATAGTTATGAATAGAGCCAACCATGTAATTAAGAAATTGAAAATAAGTGAGGGTGGGTTTTCTGGTACCGTAGCAGACCCTAAGGTAATTTTTAAAAAGGCTTTGGAAATTAATGGAAGTAACATGATTCTGGTTCATAATCATCCATCCGGGAACCTCAATCCTAGTGAACAGGACATAAAGCTTACTAAAAAACTTCATGCTGCCGGAGGTTTACTTGATTTGCCTGTGCTGGACCACATTATTTTTACTGACAATGGTTATTATAGCTTTAGCGATAATGGCATTTTAGGGTAAAATATTTGCTGCTTTTGCGAAGCATTAGCCACGAAGGAACTGTCGGTTGATGGTAGAATACTTTAGGTGGCTTGTAAGAAACGGGCTGCATACTTTGATGGATCCTTCCCTATGGTCAGGATGACGCACTTTTGGTGGCTTTTCTGAATTATTTATCAGCTCTTATTTTGATGGCAGTAATGATTAAACGTCATTGCCTATTTGTTTTTTTGGCATAAAAATTCTGAATACTAATGACGTTTTTTGTTAAACGTGTTAAAAACACTTGACTTTAATGATCCGGATTTTAAAGTCAATAACGGACATGTGTTTTTTTTGGGGTGCAATGGTTGTTTATTGCGTCACACACCATGTGGCGCTACGAGGCTGTTGTAATTTAAAATTGCAATATGCTCGCATAAAATCACTGCATTTGCAATGCTGCAAGGCTGATCCTCATCCGCCTGAGTCGGACACGCCATCTATTTTTTGTACAAAAATTTTGAATTATCAATGACGGTTTAAGTTAACGTAGCTCGCCACCCTTTCATTCGTCTTTTTGACGCCAAGAAGTTTCTATAATTCATTTTAGAGAATAATAATCGGAGCGAAAAATCTGCAACCAAAAGCACTGCAGCATTTCAATAGTAGAGAAATGAAATCAGGTACTGAAAAGTTTGGTAAAAATGATAGCTCGCCGATGTTCCTTTTTTAACTTTTATGTATTTTTTTACCCTGTAATGTATATTTCAAATGCTTGTTTTGTGTCTTCTTACAATTCATTTTATTATTTAGGAGGCTGATTTTCTGCACTTTCTTCTTATTTGCTTTGTGTAGAGATAAATCCTTTATAAAGTAATATGGCCTTAGAATTGACCTGGAATTACTGGAATTCAAAAAGAGTTTTTACATGCAAAACTTGAAATTTTCTGCTCGTTTCCAGTTCAAATTTAATTTAACCTTACCATGTGATTTTTGGAAAAATTACGATTGGGTAAAATTTTTTCATGGTGATTACTTTTATGACATTATTTTGAACAAACAAAAACAAGTTGTAAACTAATAAAACTAAAACCTATGAAACGTAATTACAATTTTGACGAAGAGGAATTGAACCAAGAATTCTTGAATTTTACTAACAATAATTTTTGCTCAGACGACCTGGAGGCTGATGATTCGTTTTACGACGAGAAAGTAAACCAATGGTTTATGGAAGATTTTGATGAAGATGAGGGGTTTTAGGCATAAGATTTGGATTGAATTTATTAAGCTTCCAGGTTTTTGGGGTATTCTTTAAAAGTAAGTAACGCAGAAAGCAGAAAGGTAAAACCTAGTTCGTCATAACTGAAGCAATGTAATACAGTCCGTAAAAGATCCTTCACTACGCTGTTAATGACGTTTTTTGTTATACGTGTTGAAAACACTTGACTTTAATGATCCGGATTAAATCCCGAAATCTATAAGCTATCAGGGAGGACCAGATTCAAGTTTTAAAGCACGGTTCTCGTCCGGGTGTGTAACCCGGATGCATAAAACCACTGCATTTGCAATGCTTTAAGGCTGATCGTCATCCGCCTGCGTGGGACACGTCATCCACTTATTTTTTGGCACAAAAATCACTCATCTAGGGTAAGAATGTTGTAACCTTTAAAAGACTATTCAAAATGTAACTCGATGAGTTTTTTAATTTGGTCATCTAACTGAACTGCAATAGTTGAATAGTGAAACACTTTATGAAAAACAACTTTCCCATTTGGGT
>Ga0207419_1000612_pt1 | contig 30729 bp, 23 predicted proteins | sample ElkSloMetagenome_4_FD_184723 | JGI IMG/M metagenome (GOLD analysis project Ga0207419, IMG submission 184723) | Hot spring microbial communities from Elkhorn Slough, Monterey Bay, USA - MD2A (version 2) | ecosystem: Environmental > Aquatic > Marine > Intertidal zone > Estuary: Microbial mat ... | reverse complement strand
CGATTCAATTACAAAATTACGGGCGCTTGCCAGTAAGTTTCTATTTTCAGCTAGTAGGTTGGCCGTTCTTTGTCCGCGACCACCCGAAACCCTAAATACTGTATTTAAAGAAGGTGCATAACGGATTTGTGCTCTTGGCGTTGCAAAAAAGCCAAAAAGATTGTGGTAATCTGTTCTTAGGCCAGCAACTGCCGAAACTTTGTCAGAAGGCTCGAAGGTATATTCAAAGAAAGCACCCGGCACAGACTCAACTCGATCGTAACTATCGGTAAGCAGTTGCTCCTCATAGTTGTCATACATCCAACTCAGCCCTGTTTTAAATTTGTGGTTGGTATTCCAGAAGATGCTCTGATACACAAAATTGGCATACAGAGAAGTCTGTTTTCCCGAGTAGTTTCTCAAGCCAAAAACATCGTCTTGTTGATGCGCCGTTGCAGCAAGTTGCAAGCCATAGCTCTTCCAAGGCATATCTATAAAGACTTTTCCGATTTTCGCCCAGCCTTCTATTCTACGGGTGTTAGATTCCATGCCCCAAAGGCTATTTTGGGGACTCATCGGATCTATTTCAGTACCTCTTTCAAAACCCACTTGCCCACCTGTTTTGCTAAGATTGGTAAATTTTACACCAAACTGCGCCATTAGTCCATTGGCGCCAATGTACTTCCATCTATTGAGCCCTATAAAATCATTATAGAGTGTATTATCAAGAAATCCATCACTATTTCTGTCATTTTCGAAGGGCATGTGCGAGGTATGCAATAGTAAGGCAGTTGACCAATCTGTGTTTTTAATATCAGTAGCCAAATTTAGATTGCCTTCCATGCGGCCCATTTCGTTTACATAGGAGTTAAAATATAAAGCATCTGCCTCTTCTGGTTTTCTCAACTCCACATTAATTTGCCCTGCAATGCTCTCAAAGCCATTCACTACAGAACCAACTCCTTTAATAAGCTGCATGCCATCTACCCAAGTGCCGGGCGTGTAGGTAAGGCCATAGTTGGCAGAAAGACCACGCACATTAGGCATATTTTCGCGTGTAATTTGCGTGTAAGGCCCGGCTAGCCCCAACATTTGTATCTGTCGTACACCCGTTACTGCATCTGTAAAAGAGACGTCAACACTTGGTAGTGTCTCAAAACTTTCAGAAAGGTTGCAACAAGCTGCTTTCAACAACTCTTTCTCGTTCACCTCTTCAATTTTTAATGAACTTGTAAAAGAGAAAGTTGTACTTTTTTGCTCATGGGTTACGGTTACTTCTTCAAGGGTTTCGTCGCTCTGTAAGGCAATGAGTATTGGCCCAGAACTCGTAGATGCGGTTATAGTATCACTTCGAAAACCTACAAAACTGATAACCAATTTATCTGTCTGTGGAATGGTTTTAAGCTTAAAATTTCCATCTGGATCGGTAGCCGACCCTTTAGTAGTACCCAACCAATAAACACTTGCCCCTGTTAATGGCACCTTTTTGCCATCTTCTTTCAACTCCACCACTTGCCCGTTAATTTCTGTAGTATTCTGTGCCCAAAGGCCAGATGTTACTACAGTCATCAATAGGCATATTGATAATGATATATATTTCATATACAAATAGCTTTAAATGCTTGATCAATGTACTTCTACTCCGTCTCTGTAAAGGCAGCAATCTGGCAATTGCTTGTAGTCTTCATCCTTGGCTTTAACCGCTTCGGTATCGTGGCCTACTTTGGCTATGCCTTCTTGGATTTTTACCAGATCGGTTTTTTTTGTGTTGAAGTACACCTTCAGCTTTTGGGTAGAAGGCTTCCATGTTGCCATTTTAACTCCTTTCACTTCTAGGGCAGCATTCTCTATGCGCTCCTTGCACATTTTACAAACACCCGTTACTTGCACTTCTTCTGAAACTGTTTTTTGGGTTTGGGCTTGAACATTTGAGATGGCTAAAAAAGCCACAGCAACCAATAGGATTTTATATATATTTTTCATTTTGATGATTTCTTTTTAGATGGATTAAATTTTTGAATAGCTGACCCAAAAATTCTTTGTGAAAAGAAATTTTATGCTTTACAAAGCATAAAGCACAGTGGATCAAATCAGCTTAGAAATCATCAATTATTACGCGTAGAAGACTAAGGATTTACATACAATCCTGAATGATTTTCCCGAAAGTTGTTTAGGTGGTGGGAAAGGTTTAAGGGATTTTTCTTGTTCAACATGCCCTAAGAGCAAATCTTCAAGGTTAAATCTTACTTTTGGTTTTATAACTGCTTTAACAGTTTGGGATGTAAAAGCAACCTCTTTTATATTTGGTAAATTTTCAATCTGCGATTGAAATATGATTGCTTCGTTATGACAACAATCTTCTGTAGGGCTATCTGTATCAGTTGGGCAACATCTATCTGTGTCACCTTCTGCATATAAGGCTACATCTGCTACTTTACTACCGCAAAAGTGTAAATGTAGACCCATTCCCATTGAAATGAGACAGTAGAAAACAGCTAATGATATGGCCAATGTGTTTTTCATCTTTAAACCTAAACGGCAAAAATATAAAATCGTTCGTTTCTTCGAACAAAGATGAGGATTTTTTTAAAGAGCATAATGTGCATTATGTTTAATAATACTGTCAAGCCCATTTTTTAGCATATTTATACTACAAAGACATAATGGAAATCCTTTTTTAAAAAAAAGGTCTTTCAGCAATTGCACTGAGAGACCTTTTGGAAGAAGGCTAAAAACCCATCATGAATTGTACATAAACTGCTCGCTAACTATTTTGCCATCTACCCATCTTTGTACAGCAACTTGGGTGTAGTTGCGATCGCCCCACTCTTTGTGCGAGTAGTCAAATGCCCATTCAATAGCGGCAATACCTGCTTCTTCGCTCACCAATACATTTTTTACCTCGGCGCCTCTAAATGCAGTAAGGCTGTTTACAAAATCTTCTTCAAATTTTCTGCAAGCGGCCTTTCCTTTTCTTGGCTCTGTGTCGTTGTCTTGCATCACTACTTCGTCAGAATAAAACTTTTCAAAAGCTGGCAAGATTTCGCCGTTCAAAATCATGCTGTTAAGTTCTTCTACGTTTTCTTTAATTGTACTCATAGGATTTTATTTATATGTTATACCATTATATGTTGTAACATATAAATATAATTAATGTTTCCGTATTTTCTTTTTTGATGAAATTATATTTCACCCATACTACGGGAAATTGAAAATCGGCAGGTTAAAGTTGTGGCATTTACTTATTGAGTGCCCTATATTGCCACAATATAACGGTATGTTTTTTATGAAATCTTTTTTACCAATCCTCTTTCTGTGCCTCAATACTGCATTTTGTTCAGGGGCCCAAGACTTGCAAGAAATATATGAAGCGGGCTTGCAAGCATACAAGCAAAAAGAGTATGCAATGTTTTTAAAACATATGCAACAAGCAGATAGCCTTAGATCTGGGCATCATTTAATACTACAAAATTTGGCAAAAGCCCAAGCCCTGAACCAACTCCCCGAAAAAGCCATAAAAACCTTAAATGGCGTAATTTATATGAATGCCAACATAGACTTGCAAGACGAGGACTTTTCTTCATTAAGAGAAAAAGCCTCTTATAAAGAATTGCTTGCTCAGGCAAACCTACTTAAAGCATCTGTGCAAAAAAGTAAGGTTTTCATTGAGCTAGCCGATAAAACCCTGCATCCCGAAGGAATGGCTTTTCATAAAGAATCAGGCTCATTTTATGTAGGCAGTGTGCATCAAAGAAAAATCCTTAAAATCGATGCAGATAAGCAAGTATCTGTTTTTTATGAAGGAAATGCACTTTTTGCAATTATGGGCATGGCCGTTGATCAGCAAAGAGACTTGCTTTGGGTTTGTAGTACAGCTGTGCCTCAGATGCAAGGCTATACAGAAGCACTAGCAGGCAAAGCCGCTGTTTTGTGTTTCGATATAGCTACTAAAGAGTTGTTGGGCACATTTCCCGTTGAGGACTCTGCTGCTTGGTTGGGTGATCTGGCCATTGCACCGAACGGAACAGTGTACAGCACTAGTGGTTCAACTGCACATCCTGCCATTTACAAAGTAAATAGAGCAAAAGAAATCACTGAAGAGTGGCTTTACTTAGATGAACTTATTTCTCTGCAAGGTATTTCCTTTAAGCCTAATGGCGAACAATTCTATATTACAGATTATAGGTATGGGCTGTTTTTGGTTGATGTGAAAAGTAAGTCGCTAAAGAAATTGACCAACGAAACTTTGCATCCTTTAAAAGGCATAGATGGTTTGTATTTTTATCATAACCATTTAATAGCAATATGTAATGGATTACAACCTTACCAAGTTGTACAATTTCAATTGAACGAGCAAGGCAATAGCATAACAAACCTAGAGTATTTAGACAAAGCTTTGCCTGAAATGAACGAGCCTACTTTGGGCGTTATTAGCCAAGATGAATTATATTATATTGCCAATAGTCCTTGGAGTGCTTATAGTGGGAACATGCAGCAAATCCCTGAAAAACTGCAGCAGCCGCTCATTCTTAAGATCAAGCTATAAATGCTTTTACCATTTGAAGACCCGCTTCTTGGTAAGTCGCTTGAAAAGTCGCTTGAAAAGTCGCGAAGCTGCACATCAAGTTTTATGCATCAACCTACTCTACGTGTTTCAAAATTAGCTGTAAATTTTGGCGAAGTGTAGTGGCGCAGTGCGCTAGCTCACAATCCACTTATAAACCTCTATAAGGAATTATTCCTGAGTAGCTACTAGAAATTTACTTATCTGCCGTTGCAGGCGCTTGCCAAGGCACTGCCCCACCTTTTTGTAGGTGTTTCATCAATAGTTTATTAAGTTCTTTATATTTATCTGTTTCAACACCCATTAAGTCATTTTCCTCTTTGGGATCATCTTTTAAATTGTAAAGCTCATAAGGTTCATAAGGGCTGTTTTGCAGCAGTTTCCAATCGCCAAAGCGAACAGCATAGATGGATTGTCCTCCATAGCGGGTGCCCCCTTCCCTTCTGGTAAAATAAAGAGGCCTAACTTGTGCTTTTTTTACAGGCTCGCCTCCCAAGAGTTCTGTATAAAAGCTTTGCCCCTCAATTGTATTATTTGGTTTTGCACCTGCTACCTCGAGCAAAGTTGGGTAAATATCCATAGAAAGCCGGTTGTTTGTGTTAATGCTATTTGCTTTTATTTTACCGGGCCAACTTATACAAGTAGGTACTTTAAGTCCGCCCTCGTACATACTTTGTTTGCCATCTCTTAGAGGACCGTTATTAGCTTTACTTGGCAGATGACCGCCATTATCACTACTAAAAACAATTAGTGTATTTTCATATTGGCCAGATTCCTTTAAAGCCTCGATTACTCTGCCAATGCCATCGTCCATATGTTCTATAAATGCGACTAGTTTTGCCCGCGTTTCATCCATTCCTTTTTCTCTGGCCTTAACTCTGGCAAGCCAATCTTCGGGCGGTTGCACAGGAAAGTGAGGCGCATTGTAAGCAAGATAAAGAAAGAAAGGCCTATTGTCATTGGCTTGGCTTTTTATGTAATCTACTGACCAATCTGTAAACAAATCGGTTGCATGCCCTTCTGAATCTATTTCCTTGCCATTGAACCGCATGTAATTGATGCCATGCCTTCTGTGTGTCCAGTAATCGTCCATCATATCGCCCAACCAGCCATGAAAGTAATCAAAGCCGCGCTCTACAGGTGTATTGGGTGACTCTAAGCCCAAATGCCACTTACCTATTAATGCCGTGTGGTAACCCGCCATTTTAAGTTCTTGCGGCAAAAGCGTTGCCGTTGGGTCTAAGTAACCCCAGCTATTTGCAGGGTTTGTCCTTATTACCCCAGGTACGCCCACATAGTCTTGATAGCGCCCTGTTAGAAGCGCCGCTCTCGTAGGTGAGCAAACCGGACAATTTGCATAAAAATTATCGAAGCGCATACCTTCTTTGGCAATCAGGTCTATGTTAGGAGTCCTGATATCCTCAGTTCCATAATAAGATACATCGTGGTACCCTTGATCATCCGTAAAAATTAAAAGTATGTTGGGTTGCTCTTGGGCAGCCTTTTGTAGCTCGCCTTTTGTTAGAGAAATGACCAATAAAAGCAGAGATAGGTAAATCTTTACAAACATTTGGTAAAGGAGTTATGGTTTGTTTTCCCAAAGGGGAAGAGAGATAAAATCACTCCTAAACTTAATGAAAAATCATAAAAGCCCGACTATCTTTTTGGCATCGAGAGGCTTTTCAATAAAACCTTTTACTTGTTTCATGGCAGATGCCTTCTCTTTTTCTTTAGGATCTACAGAAGAGCTTACTATGAAAATAGGTGGCAATGGCTTGTTCGCGGCTGCGCTTAAGAAATCCCAACCATCCATGATTGGCATATTCAAATCTAACAAAATCAAATCGGGAGATTGTTTATCTAGTAATTTAAGCGCTTCTTCTCCATTTTTTGCAATCAAAATATTGCTGCCAGGATAAGCTTTTTTCAATACAACAGAAGCTGTCAGTATAAAAATCTCGTCATCATCAACCAAAAGTATATCTCTACTCATGTACACGCAGCGTTACTTTAAAAATCGTATGAAGCCCCTTTTTGCTTTCTACTTCAATATTACCGCCCAAGTTTTCTACTTGTCTTTTAGTAATAAACAGCCCCATACCCTGTCCATCGCTTATTTGTTCATGAAAGCGGCTTCCTAATTTAAACAATTTTTCTTTGAATTTTAAAGTATCGATGCCTAGTCCGTAATCTTTGACTTGGACCGTAACCCTATCCCCCAATCTAAAAGCCTTGATCTCTATCTGTTTAGATAGCTCCGTAATACCATATTTTAAAGCGTTGGTAACAAGGTTGTAAAAAATACTATCTAAGTAAGCGGGTATGGCTCTAACATGCAACTGAGCAGGTACGTGCACTTTTATGTTGGCTCCCTTCTGTTTTATAAGCTCATTGTGCAAACTCAAGGTACGCTTAATCGTCTCTAATAGTTGACAGGGAATCATATCCTTTTCATCGAGCGATTCTTCTAGGTTTAATAGTTGGTTGATGTTCTTTATGGTCAAATCAAGCTTGTGAATGGTCTTGTTGATCAACTCTACATAGCTTACTTCGTTAGGGTCTTGCAGCAGTAAATCGCTCAGGGCAATAATGTTAGCCACAGAAGAGCGAATGTTGTGCGATGTAATGTAAGAATATTCTCTTAGTCTTTCGTTTTGATCAACGGTAGACTTTAGTAAGCGCTCTAATTCTTTTTGCCTTTTGATCAGTTCTGTGTCGTCTTTCATGACAACTATGCTGTACAAAAACTTGTTATTGTTATCAAAAATTGGGGTTACTTCGTAACTGATCCAACAAAGCGAACTGTCTTTTTTTGTGCCGCCTAGGGTAGCGGTAAAATTAAGATGTTTTTGCAAAGCTGTGGCTAAATCTGAAATTGTGAGCTTATCAGAGTTATCGCTTTTAATGATGTTTCCCGGTTCTTTGCCAATTACCTCTTCCGGATTGTAGCCTAACACATCTGCAATAGCGGCATTTACCCAAAATATTTTACCTGAAGCATTACAGGTTAAGATGATCTCTCCACTTTTTTCGGCAACATGTGCCAAGCGTTTTACCTCTTTTTCTGCAATAACTTTAGCAGTAATATCAGAAAAAGACGCTACTGAACCGTACATGTGCCCGTGTTGATCTTTAACAGGACGCGTATTTACAGAAATATATTTTTTCTCTCCCTTACCAGTGTTTACACACATCATAAAGTTATCTACCGGCTTACCTGTTTTTATAGTAACCATTGAGGGGTGCTGTTCGGGTAATAAAGGCGTACCGTCTGCATGAGTTGATTGCCACAATGGATCAAAAGAATCTCTGCCCAATAATTGATTTTCTGTTAGGCCTAATATGCGAGAGGCCGATTTATTGGTCACTTTGATCTCGTCATCACTATCCTGCACTACAATGCCTTCTCCCACTGCATCAATAATAGACTTATAAAGTTCTTCATTTTTGCGCAATTTGGTGTCGGTTTCCTTTTGCTTGATCTCGCCAATACTATTTTGGATGCGCATAGCAACGATGCGGCAAAGTGCTTCCAGCTTTTCAATAAGTCCTTGCTCGTCTATTGATTCTTCGCAGCCAACCACCAAAACACCTACAGACCTTACATCAATTTTTAATGGAATAAAAATCCACTTCCAGTCACTCCCCAACTCAACATTGTTTTTCTCAAATATTTCGCTCGCCTCTGCCGAATAAACTTCAACTGTATCTAAAGAATTTGAGATAAAATCCTGAATATCATCAACAAAAGCCCTACTCTTAATTTTATTTGAGGGTTCACTCGCTTCTGCAATTTTTTCGTAGGTATCTCTAGAAAAATGCTTTACAAACACAAGGCTGTGAGATAATGAATAATCATAGCAGGCGCTGTTTACCAATACTTCGGCTATTTCTTCAAGCGTGTTTTGTGTTAAAACATTGGTAGAAAATTTATTGATGAATTCAAGACGATTCCTAACTGCCGTTAATTCTTCATTTTGCCTTTTCAATTTTTCGAGCAGCTTGTTTTTTGATATTTCTTTGCTTTTGTATTCAGTAACATCCCAGTAAATCCCTTGTATACCTTCCATATTGCCATTGGCATCTAGTACAGGCAATTTTACAACCTCTACATATTTCACCTTGTCTTCACCCTTAAAAAAATGAAGCTCTGTGTCTCTAAACACCGCATTGTTTTCAATGATATACTGATCGTCTTTCTTATATTTTATCGAGAGTTCTTCAGGAAATAAGTCATAACCGATTTTCCCTACGATCTCATCCCTGCTCATCCCCAAATCTTGTAGAATAGCATCATTGGCAAAAGTTACCCGACCATCTAAATCGGTTCTGTAGATAAAATGCGGCATGGCATTGACCAAAGATTTGTAGAGCGCTTGGCTGTCTTTCAGTTTTTTTTCTATTTCTCTTTTTTCACTAACCGCATAAGTTGTTGAAAATATTTCTGCAATAGATGAGAGGTAATTACATTCTTCGTATTTCCAAGCTCTTTTTTTCCTAGTCTCGGCGCACAAAACACCAATACATTTATCGCCAACAAAAACCTGTACATCCAGTAGAGACTTTATCTTGAACTCGTCAAGGTAATTTCCTGCAAAATCTTGTGTTTTTTTATTTTCTGCTGCATTTACTACAGCAAGTTCTCTATTATTAATTATGGCGTTGAAATAGTTGGGATAATCATTTTTTTTAAATATGGTGCCGTTTTCTATAAAATTAAATCTGCCATCGTAAAGAAACTCTAGCTGTATGCCTTCTTCTTTATCTAAGAATCTCCAAAAAGAAAATCGGTCTACTTTTAATTTTTTGGCTACTTCAATTACAAGATGTTTTATAAAGTCAGTAAAGTTATTATCAATCAAGCCTGGAAGATTTGAAAGAGAGAGCAAGGACTTATTCAGACTTTTTTGCAAAGCTTCTTTTTGCTTGGCTTCTGTAATATCTTTAGCAACAAAAAAGGCTGCGTTAAAATCTGCGTTGGCTACAGCCCGCCACTCTAGCCATATAAAGTCCCCATCTCTTTTCTTAACCCTACTAATCGTATTACGAGGTTCTGAAGGACTACTAAACAGGTCTTCCCAAGCGGCTATATGCTGCAGTTTGTCTTCTTCATGTAAGAACTGCTCTATTGATTTACCGATAAGTTGACCCGCATCATATCCCAATGTTTTGTCCAATTCTTGGTTTACATATTCAAATTGAAATTTTTCATTAATGATGGCAACCAAATCTTTAGAGAAATCTGTAAACTTTTGCCCAAACAGCAAAGAGAGATTGGTGCCTATCCTGGCATACTTTATAATCGCGTAATCGCCTATTTTCTTAAATGAACAGCCCAAAGAAAATACTTCTTGTTCCGATTTTTTTACCTTTAAGATATAGCTATAAGTGTCTTTTTCTTTAATGAGCCTATTTTCTTTTTCGTAATCCTCGGCTAAAATACGCTGTTTTCTCAATTGCGCATGTTGGCTTTTATCGGGTTCGCCTATACCAAAAACATCCCAAAAAGCGGCACTGCTCCACTCGACTTGCTCAGCATCTAATTTTTTGATAGTAAAGCCAACATCAGCACCTTGCTGAATAAAATCAACAACTGACATGTCTTTTTGAAGTAGTCTAAAAAATTCTTCTTTCATGAACAGTAGAGAAAAAATACGGTTGGCAAGAAACACGAAACGCTTCTCTTAATTTATGAAATACATAGCTCAAATCATAGAAAAGAATAAATTGTTAGAATGTTGAATAACTTTTTTGAGTTTTCATTGAGGTTGCAATCCTTTTTTAAGTTCTATCTGATAATAACCTATATAATTGATCCGTACGAAATAAGCGCTTAGCAGTCCAGCTGTTATTTGCTTGATCAAAGCATTGGGCAGTATTCCCAATCGGGTAAGTGCTTTAAGTAACCAAGTGTAATTCAATACATGCATCGCACCTTTTTGAAAAGCCAATAAATTAGAGAGTACATTTTTTGAGAAATCTGTGGTTTGAACAATTTGTAGACCCGATTGATCGGCAGCCTCCAAAACCTCATTTATTGTTTGAAACCGCTCCATAGCAAAACCCCAAGACATGAGTTTGTAGGCTTTCTTTTCAACGGATGTTTCAAGGTTTCTAGCTTTCGATTTTATGTATCCATCAAAAATAATTATCCTTCCTCCCGGGTTTAGCTGCTTACTAAGTTTTTTAATGAGCAAGCCAATATCTTTAGAGTGGCATAAGGTCTCTACGCTGTAGATTAAATCGTAAGTACTATTTAATGCCAACTCATCAAAGTTTTGTTGGAGAAAATGAATGTTACCCGAAGCAGACGCATTTTTTTTTGCAAAACGCAGGTTTGCAGGAGTTAAATCAAGAGCAGTAAATTGCACATTTACTAATTTTTTTGCCAGGTAATTCCCGTTAAAGCCCATACCACAACCAAGTTCTAGCACCTGCTTATAGTCATTTTTTTGTATAAAATGCCCAATGGCTTTTGCTTGAAAAAGCAACTTTTCATGATGCTTTTGCGAAGGGCTTTCGGCAATTGGTAAATGCATTGCCCCATGCAAAGAGTGAAAATGCCTGTAGAGTATTCTAGAAATTTTGTAGTAAGCACTCACTGTGTCATCTTGTATGGGCTCATTGTCGATAGACTCCCTTCCTACTATACTATAAATCTGCTGACAGTATTTTTCAAGTTTTTCTTTATCTATGTCGGGAATTTTATGGTCAAGCAATTCGTGATCAAAGGGGGCAGTAACTGCATGGTGTGTCATCTTCTGTTATTTTCTTTACAGAAGTCCAAATTAAGCATACCTGATGAGGATTGCTAGATAAAAAGAGTACTTGCTGTATAATTATTTATTGGTTGACCATCTTTTCTCAGAGCATTAAATCTTTAATGAACAATAGGTAGGTTAAAATCTAATAAATCAATTTTCATTACCTTTTTTTAAATAAAAAAAGAACCCTAGCTAAAAGCTAGGGTCTTTTCCAGAAATTAACGCTAATTATCAATTGAAAAACGCCTTGAATACCTACATATTAGTATTCAAGTCTATCTCTCTTTGTGGAATACTCCAAACAAATGAGGGACTAGTTGGTGGCAATGCCAGAGCAATTTGACGATCTCCACCTGGAATTGATAATCTCGAAGCACGAAGGTAGTCTAAGCGATCACCTTCAAATGCAAGCTCTTTTATTCTCTCATTATGAATAATATCTTCTGTAAGTGCAGCCAATGTTATTGGATTGAGCCCGGCTCGTTGCCTTACCTTATTTACATCTTCTAATGCACCTTGCGCATTACCTGCTCTAAGCCTGAGCAAGGCTCTGCTAAGATGTATCTCTGCTAATCTTATTAAAGGAATGTTGGTAAGCCTTCCTCTGTCTTTACCCCTAAAATATTTATCGCACCAAATAACAGGATTGGTTATCGAACCGTGCACGGTTTCAAATTTACTTGGGTCTGCGCCTTCCTCTCCATTGTATCCTTCTAATACTCTGTAAAGTTGGTTAAACCTTTTATCCTGTTTGGCCTCTTCGGTTACTGTAAAGTCTCCATTTTCTGGATCTAACATCCAGCCTATTCGCTTTAATGTACTGTAGCTATAAGCAAACTGATTCCAGGTAATTCTCGAAAAACCATTAGGCCAGGTATTGCCTCCGTTGGTAGCATTAAAAGATTGTAGGGTCATACTGGTTACTTCAAATGCATTAACGTTGGCTATTTGATCGGCGTAAAATGCATAAAAGATTACTTCATTACCGCGAGCCCTTTGATCTTTATTAAATGCCTCAATAGGGTCTTGAGTCAAATCATAATCACCTCCATTTTGGTTAATTATGTAGTTGAGCTCCTGCAGCGCTTCCTCGTTAAGCTGCATCATCATATATACTTTAGCAAGCATTGCCGAAGCGGCAAAGGCATTTGCCCGGCCAAAAGCATAAGAAGGGTGGTGCACTCCATCTTCAAATCTTTCTGGTAGCAATAATTTTGCTTGTTCAAAGTCTGATACTATAAGCTCATAAATCTGGCTAACTGTACCAGTTTCAGGACTTTTTATCTCATTAATTTTTTCTTCGAAAGTAGTTCTTAGCGGTAGGTAAGGCTTATTGTTATCAACTCCATATATGGGCATAAAAACCGTGGCAAGAGACCAGTAGGCGTACCCCCTCATAAAGTATAGCTCTCCTTCTATCCTCCTAAGGTTTTTTGTTTGATCTGTATTTAAATTACCAAAAGGGTTGCCATTGTTGTCTTCTAAAAACTGCAGGGCGCTGTTCACTATATTGATGACCCTGTAAGAATTTACAAAAATGTCTTTGGTCTTAGAAATTTCTTTTACCGACTCTCTAAAGTACATTTCCTCAAAAGGGATGTCTCCTGTAGTACTGGGCAATAGTTGCACTATATCAGACTGTACTGTTTTTAAAAGCCTAGGGCCACCTACCAAGTTAGACCACTGGCTGCGTCTAAATGCTGCCCAATAAGCACCGGTAGCCGCATATTCAAATTCTTCGATACTTTCCCATAGCTTTGTAGGTGGATTTTTCAGCTCAAAAAAATCATCGTCTGCACAGCTGCTCGTTAACAAGCAAATTATAAAAGTAAGGGGCAATATGGAAGATAACTTACTCATTTAAAAACTTGCATTTAGCCCTATGTTAAAACTAATTAAATTTGGTAGAGGAGTATTGTAAATCAGGCCTGGCGAAAGGTTATTGATACTTTCATCTACATTAATGCTAATGGCTTCAGGATCTAGCCCCTCATAGTTTGTTATGGTAATTAAGTTTTGTGCAGAAAAATATAAATCAAGAGATCTGAGCTTAATTTTGCTCAATTGGTCTATTTTAAAAGAATAGTTCAATCGTACATTTCTCAACCTTATAAAATCGCCTCTTTGCAAAAATCTATCAGTATAAAAGCTGGCATTTTTATAGTTAGATGTTTCATTGACCCAAACATCGTTTTCTTTGTTCCAATCGTATTGATTGTCCCATCTCAATTCAGGATATTTTGCGTTTTGGTTATTAGATTCCCAAGAATCATTTTGCAAACTTGCCTGTAGGTTTTTAGCACCTAATTCTGGATAATGCGATAAGTGGTAGGTATAATCAAAGAGATAATGCCCACCTACAAAACTCCAAAGCACATCAAGGGTAAATCTTTTGAAATCTAACGTAGAATTGATTCCACCAAAGAAAGTAGGGATGCCCGACTTCTCCGGATTGTATACCCTATTGTTGATCATGTTGGCTCTTGTAGCAGGGATTAAATTTCCTGTTTTTACAGTTCTACCTGTACTCTGGGAAAGAGATTGGTCTATTTCGTGTATCATCTCTACTCCTTTTTCTGGGTCAATACCAGCGTAAGAAGCCAAGTAGTAAGCTCCTAGAACACCACCACTTTTAGTAAGTGTAATGTCTCTAGATGCTATGCCTTCTCCGGTGTCATCAATAGAACTGTAGAGTGCATCGACCTGATTGTGCACATGTGTATAATTTACGCTAAAGTTCCAGTTAAAAGACTGTGAATTAAAAAGGTTAAGCCCGAGTTCTACCTCAAAGCCTGTGTTGGTAATTCTACCTGTGTTCTCCCAAATCTCAGCAGAAGAACCATCAAGACTTGCTGAATAAGGCAGGGGAACCTCGAGTAGCAAATCGTTTATGTACTGCTTAAAGTAGGTAAAAGTGCCGAAGTGGCGGTCGTCTAATAAGCTGTACTCTATGCCTAAATCAAAACTCTTAGAGCTTTCCCAAGACAAATCTCTAGCTCCTAAACTTTGAATGGAAGTCCCCCCGTTTATTAAATCTATAGGCCCGTATCTTCGATCATTCCTAAAATTGGTAGCAAAAAGATTATCAGGCACTTCTTGGTTACCGGTTTCTCCGTAGCTTCCTTTTACCTTCAAATAGTTAATAAAATCTATATCAAAGAAGGTTTCTTCAGAAACTATCCATGCAGAAGAAATGGCCGCAAAGCTACTCCATCTATTTTCTTTAGCAAAGGCAGACGTACCATCTAATCTGAAATTACCTTCTACAAAAATTTTATCTTCATATTGATAATTTGCTTTCGCTAAATAAGAGAATAAGTATCTTTCTTCTATGATTTCATCTCTGCCAAAGGTAATGTTGGTTTGAGCGATAGGCGTAAAGTTATTATTTTGAGTTTCTCCAATAAACAGGCTAAGATCTTGTACATTTCTCTGCGCCTCTATTCCCGTCAGAATATTGATTTCATGCTCACTACCTGAACTCTCCTCAAAAACTTTTTCATATTCGCCAAAAAAGTTATAATTGAGCAATGAAGCGGTCACTTTTTGTTGTGTGTTGATAGAGGCATCGCTTGTCAATGTCTTACTGATCCATTGAGAATTATCATTTTTCAATAAATCTAATCCTACCGAGCTTTTTAGGTAGAGATTATCAACAATCTCATATGCTAGAGATAAGTTACCAGTATATCTATATTGCTTTACATGATCAAAAAATAAAGACTCATCAGAAGAAGCCGCTAGGTTAGACCCGGAGGCAGGATTCCAATAACCAGATGGGTTGGTATCGCTGTAGACCGGAAACCAAGGCAGCGAACTAGAGACACCCTGTGAAAAGCCTCCCTTCAAATCTCCTGAGAACAGACTCCCAGAAGTATTTAAAGGCTTGGTTTTAAAAGCGTAAGAAATACTACTTCTCAAACGTGCGGTGATTTTTTCGCCTGGCTCTATATCTAGATTTGCCCTAAGCGAATACCTATCAAAATTATCTCCTTTTAATACTCCACGCTCAGTACGATGGTTGCCTGATATATAAACATTGGCCTTTTCAAAATCGTCTTGATAAGAAAACTGGTAATCGTGCGAAATACCTGTACGATTAATAAAATCGAACCAATCAGTATTGGTTTGCAATGCTTCTTGCCTGCTTATAGGATCGGGATTGGCATATGGCAAAGCATTGATTAAAATTTCTGGATTAAATGGGCTCAGGCCGCTGTTTTCTCTAGCTCTATCAACTATGTTAAACCAAGTTTCTGTATCTGCCAAGTTTAACTCCTCAACAGGATCTACAGGTTTAGATACACCTAAATTATAAGAAAAATTAAAGCCGTCATATCCCTTAGCGCCTGATTTTGTAGTTATCAAAAGTATGCCGCTCGATGCTCTTGAGCCGTACAAAGTAGTCGAAGCAGCGTCTTTCAATACCTCTACCGAAACGATGTCATTAGGATTAATCATCGAAAAAGGATTTTGAGGATTGGAATAAACGCTCCGCTCTAGGCCATACTGATCATTTATAAGTGGAGTACCATCCAAAATAATCAAAGGATTTGCTCCTGCTGAAATAGAATTGATACCTCTGATCAACATTCTTACAGGTGCAGCTGATTCTCCTCCAGTACTTATTACTTGCAAACCGCTTACCCTACCCTGCAACTTTTGCTCGAGACTGGTAGAATTGAATTTCTTTAAATCTTTGGCAAGTACTTTCTCAATACTACCTTTTATAGATTTTTGCACTTGTTGCCCATAAGCGACAACAATAACTTCATTAAGATTTACTATATCAAGTTTGAGATATACTATCGGATTGGGGTTTTGAGGATCAAGCAACAATTTTGTAGATTGATAACCCAAATAACTTACCTCAAAGGAATCTTTTTGGTAGAGCTTTAAAGTAAACCTTCCATTGATATCAGTAATTGTTGAACTGTAAGAATCGGTAGATTGAATTGTTGCTGCAGGCAAGGGGTCTTGGGTACCTAACTCTAGTACTTGACCTGTTACTAATACATCTTCCCTTATTAACAATTCTATGGTTTCTTTCTCGTGGTTGACCACGAAATCTAAAGCACTTTGGGCTTCACATTCGCGGATGACATCCTGTAAAGACATAGCACTGCCAGAGAATGTAAACCTTTCGCTTTGCACGTTTTGATCTACATAATAAATCCTGAAGTTAAAGCTATCTTTAACGACTTTTCTCAATTCTTTAAACCCTGCGTTTTCCAAATTTAGCGCTACTCTTTTTTCTTGTGCTGATAGCTCAGAAAAACTGCCTATCAAGCAAAATGCGATTGTTAGGTATAAATACCTGCTCCCTCCTTTCATTTTTTTGTTATAAAAAAATAATCTATTTACTTTGGAGAAAGCAGTTTATTTGCTAACAACACACAGAGATAATGCTCCGGCCAAGATCAGTATCCTGTGTGTTTACTTAATTATGATAGTTCCATTAGTCAATGTTTTGTAAGTAAATTCAAATTGTTTACTTACAATCTCAAGAACATCTTCAATAGTATCATCTTCATAAAAAACTCCATTAAAAGACAATTTCTTATTTATATTTCTTGATTGTACCTTTATTTTAATATCGTAATATCTCTGCAACTTCTTAATTACTGTATTAAAGTCGTCGCCTTCAAATACCAAATTATTACTTAACCAATCGGCAATACTGTTCCCCAATTCTCTCTTAACAAGTTGCTTACTTTGGCTCTTAAAAACAAGCCTCTCGCCTGCTGTTAAATCTAGACCCTTGCCTTTGTTATCCACCAAATTCACATTTATGGAGCCTTCTAAAAGTACCACTTCGTGCATTTCATCTTCATCAAAATCTATAATGTTAAAAGAAGTGCCCGTTACTTTTGATTCGAAGTGGGGGGAAACAACCACGAACGGGTGCGTCTCATCTGAACTTACTTTAAAAAGTGCTTGTCCATTGAGCATAACTTTTCTTTCCTTATTAAATACATCTGTAGTAGGCACTTTAATACTACTGCCCGCCCTAAGTGTAATTTCTGAGTTATCTGCTAAGATAATTTTCTTATTCTCTCCGGCTTTGGTTACATATTCGTTATACCGAATCTCTGCCGTATATAGTTGAGGGGTATCTTTCGTACTGAAATAAAACAATACTGAAAAAGATATCAATAAAAACGAAACAACAGCAGCTGTTCTCCGCCAATCCTTCTGTAAGAATCTTCTGTAGATATTAAAAAATGAATCATTTTCGACAGCCTCTTCCTTATCTATATGTGCTGCTACTCTTTCCCAAACATTATCTTTTGTAGCATCAACGTCACTTTCCTCAAGTTTCCAAACATTGAGAAACTGGGTCTCTACCACCTTATGGCGCTCGTCTTCTTTTTTCCAACCCTCAAGTTTCTTCAACTCTTCCTCAGTGGCACAGTTGTTTTTTTTCTTGATAAGTATGTTAAAAATGTCAGTCATTATAAAACAAAGAAGTTGGCTGCTCTATATAAATGACGATTTAGTCGAGACTTACCCTACGCTTTTTTGAAAAAAAATTGAAAAAAATTAAAATTTGGTCAAAAAGAGCAATTAAAATAGAAAGTGTATTGGGGCCGCCACCTCTGTTAGAGCGCTTTTTCTTTCTTATTTCTGGCAATTCATATTTGTCATAAATCTTGAGGTTTTCACGCATGTATTTCTCTACGGTCTTCTCGCTTATGCTTAGCATTTCGGCTACTTCTTTGTAAGTGTGGCCTTTTAATTTTATGAGTTCAAAGACTTTTTTATGATCGCCCTCCATCTCAGAAATCGCCTGCTTTAGCATATGCCACAAATCTTGAAAAACCAAAATATCAAAAGGGCTTTGATCACTGTTTTTCAAGCGTTCCAACAAATGGTCTCGCTCTTCTGCTGATATCTTACCTTTATAGCTTTTACTTTTTAATATATCTAAGCATTTATGTTTTACGGCAGTAACCAAATAGGCTTTTATATCCATATCTTCTGTAAACTCATGCCTATCTAACCACAATTTTATTAATACATCGCTTACGATATCCTCGGCTTGTTGCATATCATTAAGGATTGAGTAAGGATGGTAAATCAAATCCTTGAACAATAATTCATACAAAACACCAAAGCTCAGCTTGTCCTTCTTTTCAATAAAATCTTTATACACTTTTCTTATCTCCAGCCTAGTCATTACTATTCAATCTTGTCATCAGAAGGTTAATTGATTACTTAAAGTAAATATTTTTTTTGAAATAACAATTCACATTTTAAGAGTGTAAAAGCCGTTTTTTATCATTTTAGAGAGATTTTTACGCTTTAACATTTACAATTGCTAAAAATCAGAACAGCAGTTTCCTTATTTAGTACGCTTATTCGCCTAAGTTAAAGCAGTAAAACTGTAATCTGGTTTTATATCATTACCTTTGCTTAAAATACGATTAGCTTAACCTTAAAGCGAAACCAATGAAGAAGATACATTTTTTGCTATTGGCCACATTTTTTCTAATAGCATGTTCAAGAGAAGATACTGCTCTTATTAATGAACCAAAACAGCCTGTTTATTTTACCGCACCTTCTGAGTCTGCAGCTGTGGTAGAATCAGAAAAACTTAAATTTGTAGTAGATACTGTAGCCACAGAGCTTGAATCACCTTGGGGCATGGCCTTTTTGCCCGATGGAAGCATGCTCATAACTGAAAAGCCCGGTAGGCTAAGAATGGTAAAAGAAGGCAAACTGATGCCCGATTCTATTTTGGGCGTACCCGAAGTAGTTGCCAAAGGCCAAGGCGGACTATTAGATGTAAGACTACATCCAGACTATGAAAGCAATGGTTGGTTGTACATTTCTTATTCTGCCCCCGGCGATGGTGGAGCCAATACGGCTGTTATGAGAGCCAAATTACAAGGCAACTCTTTGGTAGAGCAAGAAGTCATTTTCCAAGCAGAGCCATTTACGGGCAAGTCGCACCACTTTGGTAGTAGAATAGAATTTGACGATGCCGGTTTTATGTACATTACAGTAGGAGATAGAGGGGAGAGGGATAAAAACCCACAATCTTTAGAAAGCTACTGCGGAAAAGTGCACCGTTTGTACGACGATGGCAGAATTCCAGAGGACAATCCTTTTGTAAATGAGCCCGATGCCATAGCTTCTATTTACTCTTATGGCCACAGAAACCCTCAGGGTTTGGCTAAACACCCCGAAACGGGTGCCATTTGGGAGCATGAACACGGCCCTCAAGGTGGCGATGAAGTAAATGAAATAAAACCAGGTGTGAACTATGGTTGGCCGGTTATTACTTATGGCATCAATTACGATAATACAATCATAACAGAAGATACCGCAAAAGCAGGTATGGAGCAACCATTGCATTATTGGGATCCTTCCATAGCACCTTGTGGCATGGCCTTCGTTGCTTCAGACAAATACCCCACTTGGAAAAACAACTTATTGGTAGGCTCACTCAAGTTTAGATATTTGGCCAGATGCGAAGTGCAAGGCGGTTCGATCGTGCATGAAGAAAAACTATTAGATTCAATGGGCAGGATGAGAGCGGTTGAGCAAGGCCCTGATGGTTACATTTACGTAGCTATGGAAAGCCCTGGACAAATTGTGAGAATTTTTCCTAATTCCTCCTCTACTCAGGGGCAATAAGATCATTTATAATTAAGAATACACCAATGCTTGCAGTAAAAGCTGCAGGCATTTTTAATGCTCAATTATGTGGCTACTGAAATTGGTTTCACGCCTACCTATGTGGATGCTTTACGGCATAGCAGATTTTCTGTTCTTTGTAGCTTACCGAGTAGTGGGTTACAGAAAAAAAGTAGTTTTGGGCAATCTGCGCAATTCTTTCCCTGAGAAAGCAGACAAAGAACTAGAGCGCATTGCAAAAGCATTTTACAAAAACCTGAGCAACTTTGCTGTTGAAGTGCTTAAGTCTTTCACCATCTCTTCTAACGAAATTAACAAGCGTATTAAATTCGTAAATATCGAACTGGTTGATAAATATTATGAGAGCGGCCAGTCTCTTTTGGTTTTGGCTACCCACCAATTTAATTGGGAGTGGGCCTTATTAGCGGGTTGCCTACAATTGCCTTACCCTGTAGATGTGATATACCAAAAACTCTCTAGCGAAAAATTCGATAAATTGATGTTTAAGACCCGCTCTAAATTTGGTGGCACACCTATAAAAAAAGGCGATGCACTCAGAGAAATTATCCGAAGAAGCAAGCAAAGAAGATTGATCGTGATCAATGGAGACCAAACACCTCCCGGTCGAGTAAAATCCGATATTTACTGGGCTGAATTTTTGAACCAAGATACTGCCTTTTACAAAGGCCCTGGCATTTTACCACTAAAAACGGGAACACCTGTTTTATTCCTTAGAATAACATCGCCTAAAAGAGGCTATTATGAAATAACTTTTGTGCCCCTAGGTGAACCGCCTTATCCCAAAGAATCTACTATGATTTTGGATAGCTATATTAAGGAGACTGAGAAGCAAATTAAGGAACAACCATCTTACTGGCTTTGGTCACACAAAAGGTGGAAGAGGAAGCGGTCCAATACCAAGACAAATGACCTATCGTAAAAAGTAAAAACTTACAGACTAGGCAGCCTGTAGTTTTTTTGCCTACAGAGAGGAAAGCTCATCGGCAAGTCCGTCTTTATATTGATTGATTTTATCTTTTATTTCTGTACACCTTTCTTTTAGCGCAAGAGAAGTTTTTTCAAACTCATCTACTTTTTCTTCAAGCCTAGAAATTTTTCTGTGGTATCTGGCCAACTTTTTTATGTTACTGGCCAATTCTTCTTTTAGCCTTTTCTCTTCTTTTAAGGCTTTATCGATTTGCTTAATCTTTTTTGAAAGGGAGCTTTCTTCTTTGGCATTAATGGCATCGACTAAAGAGGCTGCCATAGCTTTTAATGATGCATTTTCTTGGGTGCCCTTTTTTGCTTGGGCAGACTTTTGCTCTACCGCAGCCGGTTCCTTTTTTGCCGTTGTTGTCGTTTTTTTATTGGTAGTACTCGTTTTTCTGGTCCTCGTGGTTCTTTTCCTTGTTGGAGTTTTGTTAGAACTACCGCTAGAAGAAGCACTCGATGTGGTCTTCTTTTCAGTCTTTGAGTCTGTTGGTTTTTTATCTTCCATAATATAAATGTAGTATTAGGTGTCTTTAAAATTACTTAACATTTGAGCAACATAAAATAAAAATGCCCACAAATGTGGGCATTCATTATATTATTAAAATCCGGAAGTTCTGACTTAAAACTCTCTAATCTTGATGCTCCTAAAATGTACGGTATTGCCATGATCTTGCAAAAGAATCGGACCTTGTGGGTACTCACCAAAGTTTGGCCAGTCTTTATATTTGCTATAAGCCACCAAAGCTCTAAACATTTGGCTGCCTCTTTCAAACTCAACTACTTTTTCGTTGTTGAGCCAATGCTCTACATGGTTGCCTTTTACTACTATTCTTGCCTTGTTCCAATTACCAACACCTCTAAATGTTTTTCTTCTTCCTTCAACAGAAAGGTTATCTGCTCTGATCAAATCGTACAAAGAGCCTAAAGTCCTGTTGCCTGACACACCCTTCTTAGCATCTGGATGTTCCTTATCGTCCAATATCTGAAACTCTAAGCCTATGGCAGAACCTGCACCTTTATTTAAAGTAGGGTCTACAAAATATTTGATACCGCTATTGGCTCCTTCCGTAATCATAAACTCGAGCTCCAATTCAAACTCGCTAAATTGATTGGTAGTAATAATGTCGCCAGGGCCAGTAGCCTCACCGCCATCAGTTGCTAAAATGGTAAGTATACCATCTTCAATTTGCCAACCTGACTCCGGGAAACCATCTAGTTTTGCACCTCTCCAACCTTCGCTACTTTCGCCATCCCACAATAATCTCCAACCATGTCTTGTTTCTGTTTCGGTCAATTCATTCTTTAAATAGCTGATTTCAGGAACATCAGGGTCAGGCGTCCATCTTGCCTCTTCCAAGTCTTCTGTAAGAATTCTGATGTTCTTCCACATAACCTTGGTTCCCGCTTGTTCTTCATTTCGGATACTATGGACTTGTAATGCAATAAAACCTTCGTTGGTCATGTCATCTACTAGGTTGGTACACATTACGCCATTTACCCAAGTTCTTATGTGGTTGCCTATGCATTCAATTCTGTAATTGTTCCACTCCCCGGTTCTAAAGGCCTCTCTTCCTTTTGGGTTGCGCGCCAAAGGATACAACCAGCCTCTTCTGGCTTCGTCGTAAACACCGCCGCTGTATGCCCTTTTGCTCGGATCTATTTCAACCTGATAACCGTGTACACGACCATCTCTGTAAGACTCCATAGAATTACTTCTGATCTGTATCCCTGAATTAAGCAGATTGTCTACCTTAAGGTCTACTTCTAAAATAAAATCGGTATATTTTTTCTCTGTAGCTAAGAAAGTGTTTGGCGTGTTCAACTCGGAGACACCTACAATAGCATCGCCATCGATCATGTATTTAGCAGTACCGTTGAGTTTTTCCCAACCTTTTAAATCCTTTCCATTAAATAATGGTTGCCAATTGTAATCATCATCATCTTGTGCCTGTAAAAAGGGGGCAAATAAAAAAGAGAATAATAACAGGCTAGCTAATAAATGCGTTTTCCTTTTCATGTTCATTTTGTTTCAGTTAAGTGACTGAAACAAATATATTTATATTTTTCACCAAGAAAGATGAGTACGGCAATATTTACACGGGAACGTTTGCAATTCGGGCTATTTATCCACTCAAACAGGCATTTGAGAAAACTTTTAAAGTCTGGTGAGTAATTTTAAGAACCTAGAGGGCATTTTTTTATCTCTGTAAACAAGTATGGGGATGTCTAAACCCGCTTTTATAATCTTTTCAGTAACACTACCGAGCAGCACAAGTGGGGAACGCGACTCGCCCCTTGCGCCAATAGTTATAAAGTCAGGGTTTAGCTTTTTGATGTCTTTATAAACAAGTTGCCAAATAGGGATGCCCTTGTTGGCTTTGCTTGCCAGTGTTTTTACCTCTCTTGCGTCTAGCTGCTTAAAGCCTTGCACAAATTTACTTAGTTTGTAGGCAGCATAATCATACAATTTATTTTCAAGCAGTTTCCTCTGCTCTAAGTTTTGCTCTACCTCTTGTGCAGAATAAAAAAGCCGGTCCATATACCAATCTGCATTTTTGTATACGTGCTGGCAAGTCACCTTCTCAACGCCCAAACGTGTTGCCCAATGGTCTAAAAACTTTTGACCTTTTTTACTAGATGCCGAAAAATCTACAGGTAATAAGGTATGGGATAAAGTTCTGATAGGCCGCTCGGGCAAAAAAAGTGCAGAGACAAAAGATTTGCGGGCAATTTTCTTATGGCTTAGCTCCTGCCCTGCAGTTTCGTCTTTCAGGTTCATCAGTATTAGGTCTACATGTTTTGAGGTGCTAAACTTTACAATTTCTGCCAATGCATTTCCTTCCTTTACCGTCAGTTTCCACTTAAAATCTTGGCCAAAGGTTTTTTTGCACATCTCCTCTAAGCGATTTTGCACGCCCTCTAGCAGGGGTTTGTTCAAATCTGCAATCTCTTTAAGTACGCTAGAGGGCAAATCAAGCTTGGGAGTTACATGTATGATGTGTAGCGTTTCTGGGTGTAGCTTGTCAGCAAAAAACCGAACATTAGATAATAGGTGGTAATCCCCTGGGGTCATATCGGCTACAACTAGCCAGTTTTTAAATGAACTCATAAATATATTCTCAAAACTACTTCCTTTTTCATAATCTGCAATTTGCATAATAGTTTTACCAGATTATAAAAAAAATACAGCTAAATGGACTTACAACTTATACTAGACAATCTGGGCAGCCCACCCGTTCTATTTTTCTTTTTAGGGATGATTGCTGTCTGGATCAAGTCTGACCTCGAAGTACCACAGCCACTTCCTAAATTTCTATCTTTATACTTATTGTTCTCCATAGGTTTTAGCGGCGGCGCCGAACTTTCGCACAGTGGTTTGACCCATGATGTGGTCATAAACCTAGGTTTGGCCCTGATCATGTCTGTAATTGTACCAGTATACACATTTTTTATTCTTAAGAAAAAACTAGATGTATACAATGCGGGAGCAATTGCAGCCACGTATGGTTCAATCAGCGCGGTAACTTTTATTACCGCCGTCTCTTTTCTTACAGATCGCGGGGTAGAGTATGGAGGATACATGATCGCCGCTATGGCATTAATGGAGTCGCCCGCGATTATAGTAGGCGTTATTCTCATTAGGTCTTATAGCAAAAACGGCAATGATCAAGAGAACGGCACTTCAGGAATTTTTAAAGAAGCCCTCACCAATGGCTCTGTAGTCATGATATTGGGCAGCTTGATCATTGGTATTTTAACGGGCACCGAGGGAGAAGAAGCCCTCAAACCTTTTACAAAAGATATTTTTAAAGGGGTGCTCACTTTTTTTCTTTTAGACATGGGCTTGTTGGCTGCACGACGCATTAGGGCCCTTAAAAAAGCAGGTACGTTTTTAACTGCCTTTGGTATTGTAGTACCCATCTTTAATGCCATTATAGGTATTTTGGTTTGCCACTTGTTGGGGGTAAAAGAAGGCGATGCACTTTTGCTCACTGTGCTTTTTGCAAGTGCCTCTTACATAGCAGTACCTGCAGCAATAAGACTGGCAGTACCTGAAGCCAATCCTGGTCTATATGTACCGCTTTCTCTTGCAGTTACCTTTCCTTTTAATGTAATTTTAGGAATCCCCATATACTACTATTGCATCAATTGGTTGGCTAGTTAATTTTTTTGATAACTTAATTTACTCTGAGCATTATTCTGATTATTTTCAATCAACCAAACATTAGGTAATAGCAAAAATTCGATCCAATAAAACCCAACGCCATGAAATTTGTCAAAAAGATAGAAATAGTAACCGGTTCATTACAATCTAAAAAAATTACACAATTGCTAGAAGAACACAGCATTAGCTATACTATTATCAACAATGTAATGGGCAAGGGCGACAGTGGCTACCAAGACGGCGACGGACTGCATGAGGCTTTTCAAAATCGCTATTTACTGGTGGCCTGCAGTGAAGAACAACTCAATAAAATTGTAGAGCCACTCAGAAAAATGCTTGCCAAATCTGGAGGGATGTGCCTAGTTACTGATGCGCAGTGGTTAATGCATTAGCTCTAAATTCTATTGGAGCAATCCTGTTAAACAATCTCATTGGGACACCTCCATTGGAAATCCTATTGAATCCGCCAGGTCGGGAAGCGTTTTATTAGAAAAATCTAATTGACTTTCAAGGCAGTTTTAGACATAACAAAAGAGAATAGGGTAAATAAGAAAAGCACACCAAAACTGGCCTGTAGACCCAATTGCCCAGCCACATAGCCTAAACCGACCGGCCCAACCAAAAAGCCTATGTAACCAGTGCCAGACACTGCGGCAATGCCCTCAGAAGGTTTGATATCATTCATACTGCCCGCCAAGCGGTATAGCTCGGGAATGATGCCCGAAAAACCGAAACCTATAAGCATAAAACCTAGCAAAGCGGGAATCAAATTTCCCGAAATTACCAGTAAAAGACCAACAGCACCTGTAATGATGCCTACTTGTATCATCTTAACAGAACCCAGTCTAGCAGTAACCGTATCGCCGTAAAACCTGCCAATTGCCATGGTCATAGAAAAGCCGGCATAGCCCATGCCTATGAGCCAAGTAGGGGCGTACAATACTTTTTGCAGGTACAGGCTGCTCCAATCGGCAATAGCGCCCTCACTGATCATAATAGAAAAGCCAGTTAATGCAAGGCCCAACACGGGCTTAATTTTAAACCGCTTTTTTTCTTGATGCAACTTACCTTCAGTTCTAATACGCATATAGCTTTTTGCCAAGAACAATTGGGTAGACCACATAAAAATGGCCACTAAAACGGCGTGCACAATCGGATTTTGCAATACTGCGGCCAGTAAGCCTCCTAAACCTGCACCTATTACACCACCCAAACTGTAAAACCCATGACTACCCGACATAATCATTACCTTTTCTTGCTTCTCAACTACGGTAACCAAAGCATTTACGGCTATTCCTAAAAAACCAGAGGCTACGCCAACAAAATACAAACAGGCATAGAGCACATACATATTAATAGCTAAAAAGGGAAATATGAGCAACACACTCAATGAGAGTATGCTCAACATAGTAGCTTTGCCTTCGCCAAGTAGCTCTAAAATTTTAGCACTCAATGGCATAATGCTAAAAGCACCCAACGAAATAAAGAAAAGCGCAAGCCCTATTTCTTCTTCACTGAGGTTGAGTTTAGCCGCCGTATGCGGTATGTAAATGATCCAAGTACTGAACAGCAAACTAACTGCCGCAAAGCCAAACCCAATGGCAAAGTACTTTTTTTGCTTAAATATCTTTAGTGATTTCATTGCTGATTTCTATTAAATATAATCTCTACACGATTGTTGTCAGGGTCTAATACAACGCTCTCATAGTAATTATCTCCTGTAATTCTAGGTGGACCTATTATTTCAAACCCATCCTTTTCCAATCGTTCTGTTAGTTTATTTACTGCTGCTTGGCTTTCTAATGCAAAGGCCATGTGTATTAATCCAGTAAATTGTTGATATGCACTGTTCTTAGAAACGGGTATGCCTTCCATTTGCATAATCTCTAGTCGTGCACCTTGATCAAAAGACAAAAAATAAGAACGAAAACCCTTTTCTTTATTGATGTATAAGCTACCAGCTCTTGCTCCGAAGTAATTTTCGTAAAAAAGCTTAAGTCTTTCGATTTGAAAAGTCCAAACGGCTACATGTTCTAAAGTCATTTCTTTTTTTTACAAAGTTACACTGATTTGCTTGCAATACACTTGTATAGTCTTAACCTCTTTTTGTCTTATTTTAACATAAATTGTTGTAAGTACATAAAAAATGAGTTAATTAAAGTATGAAACCGGTCAGAGAAAATATAGATCCCAATCCCGGAAGCTCTTTTTTTATTGAAAAATACAAAGACAGCAGCTTGTGCAGAATGCCCTTTTGGCACATTCATCCCGAATACGAAATTGTATATATTAAAGCAGGGTCCGGAACTAGATGCGTAGGAACGCACATCTCAAATTATTACAATGGCGAGCTCATTATGCTAGGCCCAAATCTGCCGCACCAACCTTTTAGCAACGATGAGACACCCGATAACGAAGAGGTGGTTATTCAGTTTAAGCACCGCTTTTTTACACAAGAACTTATCAGTTTGCCCGAAGCACAGGCCATAGCCGCACTTTTAAAAAGAAGTGAGCAAGGGATTAGTTTTTCTCAAGAAACCAAAAAAGAAGTCGCTGAGCATCTCGATGATATGGTATCATCGCCTCCATTAAAAAAGTTGCTATTGCTTGTAGAGTTACTACAAATGCTCGCAACAGCTACCTCTTATACCTTGCTACAGGCCAACAGTATGGCCCTAGAGATAAAGAGCAATGATCACCAAAGAATGAACCTCATTTATGAATTTGTTACCAAAAACTTTCAAAAGAATGTAAGTATAGAAGAGCTCGCCAATATTTGTAGCTTAACCACTCCTTCCTTCTGCCGTTTTTTCAAAAAAATTACTGGCAAAACCTTTGTAAATTTTTTGAACGAATACAGAATTTTAAAGGCGCAAGAACTGCTATCTAAAAGAAACCTAAGCCTAGCCGAGGTGATTGAAAAATGTGGTTTTAACGATATGGCCTACTTTAGTAAATTGTTCAAAAAATATACAGGATATGCCCCCACCACCTATGTAAAAACCCTGCAAAATAACATCGTTACCTATGATTGAATTGAGATTTTTACATGGAAATTAATAAAAAAACACGAAACCAGACCTGCTGTTCGGGTTTTGCAAAGCCAAACTTGCTATCCTAGGATTTGTAATCCCCCTTTTATCCATTCTACTTAAATCACAGATTTTTAGATAGGTGGTTTGATGTTGGGAGACTTCGAAAAGCACAAGGTAGCCGAAGCGGCAAGCTTTCGGCTATGAGGAAATTGGCGACTTTCTCAAGCGACTTTCTCCCTAATATAATATGACATTTTTAAGGAATATTTATGAGAGCGATTGCCATAAACAATATCCGCTTTCTATATTTCAAAAAACAGCTTTCTCTTTTTGGTAAGCCCAACAATAAGTATATTGATTTTTATTTGAGCATGCATCAAAAAAACATCATACTCAATATCTGTTAAAACAAACTTTATTATCCCTCATGCGAAATCTCTTGCTGTTATTTTTTACTTTGCTGCTATTCGTACCCAACAGCTTTGCCCAAAACCAAAAGAGCCGTAAAACCTCAAATAAAACTGTAGATAAAAAATATTTTTCTACCCTTAAGTATAGATCGGTAGGGCCTACTCGAGGCGGAAGATCTACTGCCATTACAGGCATTCCTCATGAGCCTTATACATTTTTTATGGGTGCCACAGGCGGTGGCGTTTGGAAAACCACAGATGCAGGCAACAATTGGAAAAACCTTTCAGACGGGCAAATCAAAGCAGGCTCTATCGGTGCCATAGAAGTGGCCCCTTCCGATGAGCAGGTAATTTATGTAGGGACAGGCTCAGCTTGTGCTAGGGGCAATGTCTCTGCGGGTATAGGCATGTATAAATCGTTAAACGGCGGGCTAACTTGGCAACACATCGGCCTGCCCGATGCTGGCCAAATAGGTAAAATTATTATACACCCTAAAGATCCAGATTTGGTATATGTGGCCGCTTTAGGCAATGTATTTAAACCTAATAGCCGAAGAGGCGTTTTTCGCTCTAAAAATGGCGGCAAATCTTGGGAGCGGGTTTTATACCTAAGCGATAGCACTGGCGCTATTGATCTATCCATTAACCCAGAAAACCCGAGAATTATTTATGCCGCTATGTGGCGCGCCGAAAGAAAACCTTGGACCATGATTGATGGTGGCCAAGAAGGCGGTATTTACAAAACGGAAGATGGCGGAGATACTTGGACAAAGCTGAGCGGCGGATTGCCCAAAGGTACACTTGGACGCATTGGCCTTGCTGTTTCTCCCGCTCAACCAGAAAGGGTATGGGCGCTCATTGTAGCCAAAGAAGAAGAGGATTCTGGCCTGTACCGTTCAGATGACGCAGGGGCCTCTTGGGCGAGAATCAACAGAGATCACCGACTAAGACAAAGAGGTTGGTATTATACACATATTACTGCGGATCCAGTAGACAAAAACACAGTTTATGTGAGCAATGTACAATTTTTAAGGTCGGTAGATGGTGGAAAAGATTTTTCTGATGTCATTAGAACACCGCATGGCGATAACCACGGCGTTTGGATCAATCCGCACAATAACAAAATTATGATCAATTGTAATGATGGAGGTGCCAACATCAGTTTAAACGGAGGAAAAACCTGGTCTGAACAACTTAACCAACCTACAGCAGAGTTTTACAGGGTAACGGTAGATAATCAATTTCCATACAGACTGTATGCAGGCCAACAAGATAACTCAACCATTATGGTGCCTTCCAAAAAACTCAGAGGCATAACGCCTACCGAACATTGGCATGCAGTAGGTGGTAGTGAATGTGCAGATATCGCTATAGATCCGCGCAACCCAAATATTGTTTACGCCACAAGTTACAGTGGAGAAATTACTTATGTAAATTTAGAAACTGGTCAGCAAAGGCAATTAACGGCCTATCCACATTATACAGAAGGCACTAAGCAAGCCGATTTAAAGTACCGCTGGCAATGGAATTACCCCATTTTGGTATCGCAACACAACCCCGATGAAATCTATCAGGCATCCAATTACGTGCATCGTTCTACCAACCAAGGGCAAAGTTGGGAAATCATTAGTGAAGACCTCACCACTAAAAAGGCAAAAAAAATGGGAATACCGGGTGGGCCTGTACAACACGATGGCACAGGCGTTGAAATCTACTCTACCATATTTGCTTTAGAAGAATCGCCCCATCAAGCGGGTGTACTTTGGGCCGGCTCAGACGATGGCTTGGTTCACATTACTAAAGATAGTGGCCAGACTTGGCAAAATATCACACCAGCTAACATGCCAACAGAGGGCACTGTTAATAAAATTGAGCTTTCTGCCCATGCTCCAGGGCGCGCATTTTTAGCCGTACAACGGTATAGGCTAGGCGACTTCAAACCTTATATATTTAAAACAGACGACTTTGGAGAAACTTGGCAGCTACTGACAAAAGCCAATGGCATAGCCGAAAACCATTTCGCTGGCCGGATTTACAGTAATGACGTTTAGTGCATCCTGCGAAAAAGTGATGATGCCATCCAGCGCACTGCGCACGATAGCGTCCGTGCGGTTAATCGCCTCCTCCAGTGCAGCGATCACCGCGTTGTAACGCTGCGCGATCTGACCCACTTCGG
>Ga0207419_1000611_pt1 | contig 30741 bp, 29 predicted proteins | sample ElkSloMetagenome_4_FD_184723 | JGI IMG/M metagenome (GOLD analysis project Ga0207419, IMG submission 184723) | Hot spring microbial communities from Elkhorn Slough, Monterey Bay, USA - MD2A (version 2) | ecosystem: Environmental > Aquatic > Marine > Intertidal zone > Estuary: Microbial mat ... | reverse complement strand
CGTCGCCGTGCGCGGCACCGTGGCGCAGGCTGTGCTGCTGGGGCTGGCGGCCGCCGTCTCGCACACCCTGATCGTCTGGATCCTGGCCCTGCTGGCGCTGCGCTTCGGCGAGGCGATGATCGGCGAGGACCTGGAGCCGTGGTTCATGATGGCCTCGGGCGCGATCATCCTGGTCATCGCCGGGTGGATGTGGGCGGGGGCACGCCGCGCCGACGCGCCCGCCGCCGGACACCGTCACGATCATGATCACGGTCACGGTCACGGTCACGGTCACCACCACCATGACCATGAACACCATGACCATTCTCACCATCATGACCATTCGCATCCCCTCCCCGGGGAGGGGAGCAGAGACGCTCATGCGGCGGCCCACGCGCGCGAGATCGAGTCCCGGTTCAAAGGCGCGGCGGCGGCCGGTGGCGCCACCACGCCTCAGGTCGTTCTGTTCGGCCTGACCGGCGGGCTGATTCCCTGTTCGGCCGCCATCACGGTGCTGATCCTGTGCCTGCACCTGGACCGCTTCTGGCTGGGTGTGGGGCTGGTTGGCGCCTTCAGCGTCGGCCTTGCCGTCACACTGGTCGCCGCCGGCGTCATCGCGGCGGTGGGCTTGCGCGCCGTTTCCCGCCGGACGCGACGGTTTGACCGCTGGCTGGCCAAGGCGCCCTATGTCTCGGCGGCCATCATCGCCGTCATCGGCGTCGGCATGATCGCCTTTGGCTGGAGCCACCTGTCCGGTCCGACAGTCGCCTGAGGGTAATACGGTCGAAGATCCGATCACCCACGCACACGCTTGAGAAACGCATTGCGGGCGTCGGGATCGTCGATGTGCTCGGCCAGCAACTGGCCCAGGTGGGCGGGACTGTTGGCCCGCGCGGCCTCGCGCTTGACCAGGACGCCGGCGATCGGCCCCAGGTGCTCGGCCAGCGCCAAGCGCAGGCGGTCCTTGTCCTCGTCCACGATCGCCCCGTTCACCGGCGCCGCCTGACTGCCGCCGGTGGCGGACGTGCCCGTGCGAACACCCGTGCGCACGCCCGAACCGGCCCCCGTCGGCCGAGACCCGCCGGTCCCCGCTTGCGTCCCGCTGCCGCGCGTCACCCCCAACGCGCCGCGCACCGCCTTGCGCTGGAACGCAGTGCGTTCGGCGTCATCGGGAATATGCTCCGCCAGCACCTCATAGAGCTGCCGCACGCCGCTCACCCGGGTGACCGCGTCGCGCACGATGACCGAGGCGACCGGGCCGATATGGGTCGCCAGATGCTCTCTGGCCTGACGCACGGCCGCCTCGTCGAGTTCACCGGCCGGACCGGCCGGCGGCGCGGCGTCGGCCAGCTTCATGACTCGCGTGGCGTCCACCGCATCGGCCGGATCGTCTTCCCCCTCGGGGGCGACCGCCCCGGCCGGCGCCGCCGCCTTGAGCGCCCGCCGGAACGCGGCGGCATCGGGATAGCGATCGTCCGGGTCTCGCGCCAGCGCCGTCATCATGACCGCGATCAGCTCCTTGGACAGCGGCTCGGTCCGGCCCACGGGTGGCTCCGGCGCGCCGTTCAGGACCCGGTACATCACCTCGTGCATACTCTTGCCGGGGAACGGCTTGCGCCCGGTCAGAAGCTCGTAAAGGACCACGCCCACGGCGAACAGATCGGTGCGGGCATCCACGGTCCCGCCAGTGAACTGCTCCGGCGCCATGTAGCCCGGGGTGCCAACCATCGCGCCGTGCTGGGACAGGCTGACCGAGTCCGCCAGACGGGCGATGCCGAAATCGGTGACTTTGACGGCGCCCGACTCCAGGATAATCACATTGCTCGGCTTGATGTCGCGGTGAACGACGCCAAGCGCGTGCGCCGCGCCCAGGGCGGACAGCACCTGCGAGACGACACGGACGCTGATCTGAGTCCCGAACGGAGTGTCGCGGGCCAGGAATGCCTGCAGCGACCGACCACGCACGTATTCCATGGCGATGAAGGCGAGCCCGGCGTCCTCACCGTATTCGAACACGGTCACGATGTTGGGGTGCAGGCAGCGGGCGGCGGCGCGGGCTTCCTGCCGGAAGCGGGTCAGCCAGTTGTCGGCGTCCGGTCCGTCCAGCAGATCGGCGCGCACGGTCTTCAGCGCCACCGGCCGGTCGATGTCCTCGTCGTGGCCGCGATAGACCACGCCCATCGCCCCACGGCCCAACTCGCCGTCGATCCGATAGCGGCCAATCCGCTCGGGCGCGGTCCGGTCCCGGTCCATCGTCATAGTCCCGCCTTCCATTCGGTCCGCCCTACTCCTTGAGCATGTTCAGCGCGGTTTCCAGGCTGCGGCGCATCCGCGCGAAGGCGGCGGACAGCGCCCCGATCTCGTCGCGGCTGTCGTGCTTCACCTCCGGCAGGTCCATGTTGCCCATGCTCACCTCGACGGCCATGTTCGACAGCCGCACCACGGGCCGGATGACCAGCACCCGCAGAAAGATGTTGAGCAGCACGGCGACCACCAGAAACACGGCGGCCAGGGTGCCGATGACAATCAGGAACGTGGTCCACGCCCGCTGCAGCGGCACCGACATCGGCACACTGACGACCTGGGCGCCGATCACCTCGTTCAGTTCCCAACCGAACCCGTTGCTGGGACCGTAGACCGCCAGCATCGACCCGGGCGCGGCCTGCACCGTACTGTGGCAGGTCAGGCAGCTTTCGTCATTGACCACCAGAGGCCGCGCCAGCACCAGCGCCTGGCCCGTGGGCGTCTCCCGGATGGTCACCAGTTCCTCCTGGTCGCGGTCCTTGCGGAACAGGTTGATGATGTCGGCTTCCCAATCGGTGGCACGGTCGACCGGGTTGGTCGGGTTGAGCGCCGCCTCCTTGTAGGAGAAATCCGGGTAGTCCTCGACCACCCGGCGGAGGTTCTCCTGTGCGGCGAACGACGGCACGGTGTGCGGCAGGAACGTGTCGTCCATGCGGTCGGCCAGCAGGGGTCGAATCTCGGTTGCGGTATAGGAGCGCACGGCCTGGGCCGTATCCATCATCACCCGCGCCCGGCCAAGCACGGCCTCCCGCGCGAAGTCCTGGAGAAGGTGATAGGTCAGCATGGCCGCCACCGCCAGCCCGGCGGCGAACATGCCGAACAGCACCAGGTTGAACTTCGTTCCGAGCCCCATGGACCGCTCCCCCATCACCAAAAACTGTGGAAAAAGCCCGCAAAAGGCCGAATACCCGCACTCCTCATATTAGAATAATAATAACTGAACGCAGGGGCGCGGCAACCCTTTTCGCGCCCGTCCGGAAAACGTCTCACTCCACCGTCTGCACCAGGCGGTCGATGATCTCGCCCAGGGTCACGCCGTCGGCCCGCGCGGTTAAGGTCGGCGCCATGCGGTGGATCAGCACCGGGCGGGCGAGCGCGACCACGTCATCGACACTCGGCGCCAGCCTCCCCTGGAGAATGGCCCGCGCCCTGCAGGCCAGTGCCAGCGACTGGCTCGCGCGCGGCCCCGGTCCCCACGCCACGTGCAGTTTGACCTCGGGCAACGCGGTGGTCTCCGGTCGGCCGTTGCGCACCAGGGTGAGGATGGCCTCGACCACGCTCTCGCCCATGGGCACGCGCCGCACCAGCCGTTGCGCGGCCAGCAGGTCTTCCTGTGTCAGAGTCGCTTCGGGGGCGACGTCGTGGTCGGTGGTGGTGGCCGCCAGCATGGCCCGCTCGGCCGCCCGATCCGGGTAGCCGATGTCCACCTGCATCAGGAACCGGTCGAGCTGGGCCTCCGGCAGCGGATAGGTGCCCTCCTGCTCGATGGGATTCTGGGTGGCCAAGACGTGAAACGGCGCCGGCAGGTCGTGGTAGTGCCCGGCCACCGAGACCTTGTGCTCCTGCATGGCCTGCAACAGGGCCGACTGGGTGCGCGGGCTGGCGCGGTTGATCTCGTCAGCCATCAGCAACTGACAGAACACCGGCCCGGGAATGAACCGAAAGCCGCGCCGGCCGCTCTCGTCCTGCTCCAGCACCTCGGAGCCGAGGATGTCCGCCGGCATCAGGTCGGGGGTGAACTGCACGCGTTTGGCGTCCAGCCCCAGAACCACGCCCAGGGTCTGCACCAGCCGCGTCTTGGCCAGCCCCGGCACCCCGATCAAAAGGCAATGCCCGCCCGACAGCAGGGTGACCAGCGTGCCGTCGATCACCGCCTCCTGGCCGAAGATGATGCGACCGATGGCCACGCGCGCCGCCTTGATTCGGTGTCCCAGTCTTTCTACGTCTTCCAGCACTGCCTGATCGGGACCGGCTTCGGGCACGCCGACGAGGGTGTCGTTGGATTCGGTGACGGAACTCATCGCCTCTCCTCTCAAGCACGACCACAGGGACACCGCATGACTTTGAACGCCCCGGACACTGGACACGGCCAAGACCGCGGCCCCGCGCCGCCGCCTCTGACGGACAGTGACCCGGACCTGCCCCCCGCGGTGGCGAGACTCGCGGCCTTGCGAACCCCCGGACCCGGCGGCCGGCCCCGCCACTTCTGCGGCGACCTCGGACTCTTCATAGATCGTGACGGCACCTGGCATTACCAGGGGTCGCCGATCGGCCGGAAGGAGATCGTGTGCCTGTTCGCCTCGGTCCTGAACCGGGCCGACGACGGTTCGTACTGGATGGTCACGCCGACCGAGGTCGGCCGGGTCGAGGTGGCCGACGTGCCCTTTGTGGCGGTCGAGATGTTCGTCATGTGCTGCGAGACGGGGCCGTGCATCAGCTTTCGCACCAACTGCGATGAAATGGTGACGCTGGACGAGGAGCATGACCTGCGGATCGAGCATGAGGCCGAGACCGGATCCCCGGCCCCGTACGTGACCGTGCGCGACGGTCTTGATGCCCGCCTGAGCCGCTCGGTGTATTATGAGTTGGTGGAACGCGGCGTCGAGGACGTCAGCGACGGAGAGAGACACTTCGGGGTATGGAGCAGGAACCGCTTCTTCAGCCTGGGAACGCTGGACGACGGCGAGACCGGGAGCTAGACCGGGCCGCCCTCGCCCGCCGCCTGCGCGAGGGCGTTGGCCGGGGCCAGGGATCGGACATGGCCATCGCCCGGTTGCTGAGCGGCGACGAGGCGCGGGCCTTCCTGGCCGACCGGCCGCCCGCCCCGCACCGCCCGGCCGCCGTGCTGGTGCCGATCGTCGACCATGCCACCGGCCCCACCGTCCTTTTGACCCGCCGCGCTGGCCATCTGGCGCACCATCCGGGCCAGGTCTCGTTCCCCGGTGGGCGGTGCGAGCCGGAGGACGCCGGCCCGGCCGACACGGCGTTGCGCGAGGCCCGCGAGGAAACCGGCCTGACGGCGGACCGCGTGGATCTGATCGGACGACTGGACGACTACATCACCGTCACCGGCTTTCGCGTCACGCCGTTCGTTGGCGTGGTGGCGCCGCCCTTGAGCCTGCGGCCCGACCCGACCGAAGTGGAGTCCATCTTCGAGGTGCCGCTCGCCTTCCTGATGGACCCGGTCAACCACCAGCACGGCGTGCGCGAGAAAGACGGCAAGCACCGGGCGTATTTTGCCATCCCCTACGAGAACCACTACATATGGGGCGCGACAGCCGGCATTCTGATTAACCTGTACACCGTGTTGCAGGACGCCGCGCCGACCGCCGATCCGCTGCCCTCCTGAGCACGCCCCCGCACCACACAAGGCCCGTGACCCATGCGCGTGTTTCTGACCATCGTTCTGCCGCTGCTGGCGCCCAGCCTGCTCTACATCGCTTGGCTGTTCCTCCGCTCCCGTACCGCCTCGGCCCAGGGGGACGGCGGCGAGGCGTCCTTCGTCTCCCGGCTTGGGGACAACGTGCCGTGGCTGACGCTGGTGCTGTCCGGCGCGGTGCTCGCCATCGGCGTCACGACAACCCTGTATGTCATCCAACCCACCGGCGACCCCGACAGCGTGTATACGCCGCCCCGGATGGAAAACGGCCGCATTCTGCCGGGCGAGATGCGGCCGCGCGAGGAGGCGAGCGACGCCGCGCCGGCGGTGCCGGAGTGAGAGCCGGGGGGACACTGGCGCGACACGATCACCGGACCACGGCCATGGCACGGGACTGGAGTCACCTCAAAACCCGGGCACCGGTGGGACAACTCTCCCCCGACCCGTGGATGAAATCGCCGGAGGTCGCGCGCCTGCTGACGGCCCTGCGCGCCGACGGCGCCCAGGTCCGCTTCGTCGGCGGCTGCGTGCGCGATGGCCTGTTGCGCCGCCCGGTCAAGGACGTCGACATCGCCACACCGGACCGGCCCGACGTGGTGCAAGACCTGCTTGAGCGCGCCGGCATCCAGACCGTGCCCTGGGCGCGCGGGATCGCGCACGGCACCGTGCTGGCGGTGGTGAACGAGACCCCGTTCGAGGTCACCACCCTGCGCCGTGACATCCAATGCGACGGCCGCCACGCCGAGGTGGTGTTCACCGACGACTGGATGGCCGACGCGGCCCGGCGCGACTTCACCATCAATGCTTTGTCGGCCACCCCGGACGGCGCGGTCTACGACTATTTCGACGGCATCGCCGACCTGTCGGCCGGGCGCGTGCGGTTCGTCGGCCGCGCCACCGAGCGAATCCGCGAGGATGCCCTGCGCATCCTGCGCTTCTTCCGCTTCCACGCCCACTATGCCCAGACGCCGCCGGATGCCGACGCCTTCACCGCCTGCCAGGCGCTGGCGCACACGGTGGACGACCTGTCGGGCGAACGCGTCCGCGCCGAGCTGCTGAAGATTCTGCTCGCACCCGATCCGGCCGGGGCGTTGCTGCTGGTGCGCGGCGCCCATGTGCTGGAGCGCCTGCTGCCCGAGGCCGGCCGCATTGACGTGCTGCGGATGCTGGCGTTTCTGGAGACGCGCGGCATCGTCCTGCCGGGCGTTGGCGCCGACGATCTGCGCCGCCTGGCGGCCGTGCTGAAGACCGACGAGCCAGGCGCGCAGGCGGTGGCCGAGCGGCTGCGCCTGTCGCGCTTGGAAAGCCGGCGGCTGACCGCCATCGCCGCCCTCCCGCCGGAGCGGCGCCCGCACCCCGGTCTGGACGGTGGCGACCGCCACCGCCTGCTCGACCGGCTGGGACCGGACCTCGTGCGCGACCTGATCCTGGTGGACTGGGCGGCGGAGCGGGCGCGCAGCGGCCACACCGACTCGCGACGCTCCCGCGCCTGGATGACGGCGCTGGAGGAGACCGCCACGTTCGCGCCGCCGCCGTTCCCGCTCAGCGGGCATGACCTGATCGCCGCCGGCGTCCCGCGCGGCCCCAAGGTTGGCGAGGCCATGGCGGCCCTGCGCGACTGGTGGCTGCGCGACGCCTGCCGGCCCGACCGCGCCGCGCTGTTGGCGCGGTTGGACGACCTCGGTATCGTCGTCAAGGCGCCCGTCCCCTGGCAGGACTAACCTCCGACGCCACCGCCGCCGGCCACCCCCCGGTCTGGCGCAAGGCCTCGCCGGCCACCATGGCGGCCGCCGTCACCACATTGAACGACCGCACCCCGGGCGCCATGGGCACCGTCACCCGGGCGTCCGCGGCCGCGTGGATCGCCTCCGGCACGCCGGAGCCCTCGCGCCCGAGCAGCAGCACGTCGTCCGGCCGGAAGGCGAAGTCCACATGCGCCACGGCCCCCGCCGTCGTCAGCAGAATCACACGCGCCCCCCGCTCCCCGACCGCGTCGCGAAAACACGACCAGTTCACGTGCCGCTCGGTTTTGACCTTGCTTGGATAGTCCATCGCCACCCGCCGTAACCGCCTGTCGTCCCACAGGAAACCGCACGGATCGATGATGTCGACCGGCAGCCCGAGCCCGGCGGCCAGACGCAGCACGGCGGCGGCGTTCTGTGGAATGTCGGGCTGATACAACGCGAGACGCATTCAAAAAAACCAGGATACGGAAGAGGTTAAGCCCCAAAGGCGACCAAAATTTGCCCTTTTCATGGCTAAGGAATTCGATTATACACCCCGAAAACCACCGTCGCCCATGGGTCGCGTGGGGCTCGAGTCGTCGGGCCAATCGCGGGGCATGAACGGGGGATCCGATCCGTCCCGGGTTTGGTTTCTGGCCGGCTCACGTCTTGCGATGAGCCGGCGGGGGCGGATTACCACGACCGAGGACCATAGACGCACGCCGATCCGAGGGGGAGGGAGCGTGAGTCGTCTTTTTTTGCGCTCCGTCAACGCAGTGAAGAGGTTGCTTCATCATGTCTCAAGCGGCTAACCCGGCCGGAAACGACGGCGGCACGACCCGCCGTGATTTCCTGCTGTACGCCTCGGCCGGCCTCGGCGCGGTGGGTACCGCGCTCGCCGTCTGGCCGTTTCTCGACAGCATGAACCCCGCCAAGGATGTCATGGCGCTGGCCGTCATCGAGGTTGACCTGTCGCCCATCGCGGTCGGCCAGGCCATCACGGTCACGTGGCGCGGCAAGCCCGTCTTCGTCCGTCACCGCACCCAGGACGAGATCGATCAGGCCCGCTCCGTCAGCATGTCGGCGCTGAAGGATCCGCAGCCCGACGAAGAGCGGGCGCCGCGCCCCGAATGGTTGGTGCAGATCGGAATCTGCACGCACCTTGGCTGCATCCCCAAGGGCCAGAAACCGAGCGATCCGAAGGGCGATTACAACGGGTGGTTCTGTGTGTGCCACGGGTCGCACTACGATACGTCCGGCCGCATTCGCAAGGGTCCGGCGCCGACGAACATGGTCGTGCCGCAGTACGCCTTCCTGGATGACACGACCATCCAGATCGGTGAGGAGTAATTCGTTCATGAGCAGCACACCCAACCCCGTCTGGAGCAATCGAGCCATCAAATGGGTCGATCGCCGGATGCCGATCTTCACATTGATGTACAATGAGCTGGTCGTCTATCCCGCGCCACGCAACCTGAATTACTGGTGGAACTTCGGCTCCCTCGCCGGTATTGCCCTGGTGATTCTGATCTTCAGCGGCATTTTCCTGGCCATGTACTACGTGCCGCACGAAGACATGGCGTTCGCGTCCATTGAGCGCATTATGCGCGATGTCAATTACGGCTGGCTCATCCGGTTCATCCACATGAACACGGTCAGTCTGTTCTTCTTGTGTGTATACATCCATATTTTCCGCGGCATGTACTACGGCTCCTATAAGGCGCCGCGAGAATTGCTGTGGGGCATCGGCGTGATCATCTACCTTGTCATGGTCGGGACGGCCTTTTTGGGCTACGTGCTGCCGTGGGGGCAGATGTCCTTCTGGGCCGCCACCGTGATCACCAGTCTTGTGACCCCCATTCCCTGGGTCGGCGAGGACTTGGCCATTTGGCTGTGGGGCGGCTTCGGGGTGAACAACGCCACGCTGCAACGCTTCTTCTCGCTGCACTACCTGTTCCCGATGGTCATCTTCGCGCTGGTGTTCCTGCACCTGTGGGCGCTGCACACGACCAAGTCGAACAACCCGCTGGGCGTGGAAGTGAAGAAGAAGGCCGATACACTGCCGTTCCATCCGTACTACACGATGAAGGATGCGTTTGGGCTGGGTGTCGCCCTGATCGCGCTGGCGTTCTTTGTCTTCTTCGCTCCCAACTACTTCAACCACGCCATCAACTACGTGCAGGCCGACCCGATGGTCACGCCCGAGCACATCGTGCCGGAGTGGTACTTCCTGCCGTTCTACGCCATCCTGCGCGCGGTGCCGGACAAGCTGGGCGGTGTCGTCCTGATGTTCCTGTCCATCGCGATCTGGCTGGCGTTGCCGTGGCTGGATACCTCCAAGGTGCGCAGCGGCCGCTTCCGCCCGCTGTTCAAGTGGTTCTTCTGGCTGCTGGTGATTGACTTCTGCATCCTCACCTGGCTGGGCGCCATGCCCGCCGAGGGCGCCTACGTCACCATGGGTCAGTGGGCCACCGCCTACTACTTCGCCCACTTCATCCTCATCCTGCCGCTGCTGGGGTGGTTCGAGAAAACCAAACCCGTGCCAGAGAGCATCAGTGCGGCCGTGACCGCCGGTCATGACAAGGAGGCCGCAGCATGAAGACCCTGATCCGTATCAGTACAGCCGCCGCCCTGGCCGCCGGGCTGTCGCTGGGCGGCACCGCCGCCCAGGCGGCGGGAGGACATGGCGGCCCCGAGTTGATGCATCCGTCGTGGAGCTTCGAGGGGATCTACGGCCGCTACAATGAGGACCAGCTCAAGCGCGGCTGGGAGGTCTACGCGCAGGTCTGCGCCTCCTGCCACCCGCTGGACTACATGCACTACCGCAACCTTGAGGGCCTCGGGTATACCGAGGACGAGGTGAAGGAGATCGCCGCGCAGTTCGAGGTCCGGGACGGTCCGGACGAGTGGGGTGAAATGTTCACCCGGCCGGCCACGCCGCCGGACGCGTTCGCGGAACCGTACGAGAACGACGCGCTCGCCAAGCTGGCCAACGGGGGCGTGGTGCCGCCCAACCTGTCGGTCATGACGCGGGCCCGTGACGGCGGCGCCGACTACGTCTACAGCCTGATGCTCGGCTACGAAGGCGGCGTGCCGGAGTGGGTTCACGAGGAGGACCCCGACTTCGCGCTGCCGCCGGGCAAGTCCTTCAACGCCTACTTCCCCGGTTACGCCATCTCCATGCCGGAACAGTTGTTCGAAGGCGCCGTGACGTACTCTGACGGCACCGAGGCAACGCCGGAACAGATGGCCAAGGACGTGACCGCGTTCCTGCAGTGGGCCGCCGAGCCGGAGCTGGAGGACCGCAAGGAACTGGGCCGCTACACGCTTCTGTTCCTGATCGTGTTCACCGGCGTGCTGTATGCCTACAAGCGCGAAATCTGGAAGGATGCCCATTGATCCGGTCCCGTCCGGTCGGGCACCCTTTTGAACACCTGATCAAACTGGGCCACCCGCTGCGGCGGGTGGCCCTTCTTTTTGGTTCAACGGGACATGCCGGGCGCGGCGAGCCCGGCTCGGTGAGTCGCCCAGCCCCTCGCCTGGGAGAGCTGCGCTATCCTTAATTCCGCAATTGGGCGCCAAGGCTCTATGCGACTTGGGAATTGGCTGTAGGGCAGGCCGTGGTGGCGCGTGCGAGTCGTCCGAATGGCCTCGACGCGCTGCGGCCCGATCAGGCACTTACCTGCGGTATCGGGGATGGGACAGGCGGACCGTTCATCAAACATTGGGCGGAGCGCGAACTCACCCTACGCATCTCTACGGGGCCTTACCCCCTACCCCGGCACCACGCGGATCGAGGTGATGCGGTTGCGCACCCGCTTCAGCACCTCGAAGCGGAAGCCGTGGAAGCGGTAGCTCTGCCCCGCCTCGGGAATGCGCCGCGCCTCGTGCAGGATCAGGCCGGCCAGGGTGTTGGCTACGTCGTCGGGCAGGTTCCACTCGAACTCGCGGTTCAGGTCGCGGATGGTGACGTCGCCGGCGATGACGTAGGACCCGTCCGGCTGCGTCCGCACGCCAGCCACCTGGATATCGTGCTCGTCGCTGATGTCGCCGACGATCTCCTCCAGGATGTCTTCCAGCGTCACCACACCCATGATGGTGCCGTACTCGTCCACCACCATGGCGAAGTGCTCGCGGCGTTCGCGGAAGGCCTGCAACTGGTGCAGCAGCGTGGTGGTGTCGGGAATGAACCACGGCGGCGCCGCCAGCCCGACCACGTCCATCTCGTCGAGGTTCCCCGTATAGGCCTGCACCGCCCGCAGCAGCGCCTTGACGTGCAGCACGCCGACGATGTTGTCCATGCGGTCGCGCCACAGGGGAATGCGGGTATAGGGGCTGTTGAGCACCTGCTCGACGATCTCCGAGGCCGGCAGGTCGGCGTCGATCATCACCAGGTTGGAGCGGTGCACCATGATCTCGCCGACCTCGACGTCGGCCAGGTCCAGCACGCTTTTCAGCATGGCCCGCTCGCGCCGCACGGTGCGGCCGCTGGGGCCATCGCCGTCGGCCTCGGCGGTGTGCAGTTCGATGGCCCCGCGCAACTCGGCCAGCGCGTGGGCGGCGGTCTTCTCCTGCCCGGCGTCGGCCTTGAAGACCTTCAGCATGACCTGAACCAGCCCCTGGATCACCCGTGTCACCGGCCAGAACAGCCACGTCAGCGCGCGCATGATGGGAGCCACCGCCAGCGCCATGGTGTTGGTGTGGGTCAGGGCATAGGTCTTGGGCAGGATCTCGGCGAAGATCAGCACCAGCACCGTCATGCCGGCGGTGGCGTAGACCACCCCGGTCTCGCCGAAGGCGGCGATCAGCACGCTGGTGGCCAGCGACGAGGCCAGGATATTGACCAAGTTGTTGCCCAGCAGGATGGTGCCGATGAGCTGTTCGCGCGTCTTCAGCAGGCGGTTGACAGTGCGCGCGCGTTTGTGGCCGCCCTTTTCCAGCTCCATCATGAGCGGGCGCGAGGCGGCGGTCAGCGCGGTCTCCGAGCCGGAAAACAGGCCCGAGAGGACCAGCAGCAAGACGATGGCGATGAGTGATTCGATCATGCTCGTGAGGCCGTGAGGGAGAGATCCCCGTCATTGCGAGGCGCGAAGCGGCGAAGCAATCCAGGGCAACGGGTGTCGTCGTCCGCTCTGGATTGCGTCGCCCCCTTCTCGCGAAGGGGGCTCGCAATGACGGCGTGTGTCAAGCGCGGGTCCTCGTGCCGTCGAAACGGGACGATGCCGGCGGACGGTCGCGACCCATCAGCCCAAGCTGGCCGCCAGGATCGCCCGCACCGCCTCGGCGGGGACGTCGCGTTCAAGGTAGGCGTGCCCGATGCCCTTCGCCAGGACGAAGGTGATGCGGCCGTCCGCCACTTTCTTGTCCTTGGCCATGTGTCCGATCAGCCGGTCGATGTCCCAGGCGCGGCCGGGGTCGGGCCGCACCGGCAGCCCGACCGCCGCGAAATGCGCCCGGACCCGCGCCACATCCTGGCCCGGGCACACGCCCAGCCGGTGCGACAGGTCGAGGGCCATGATCATGCCGATGGCCACCGCCTCGCCGTGCAGCAGGGTCTCGCCGTAGCCGGTCTCGGCCTCCAGCGCATGGCCGAAGGTGTGGCCCAGGTTGAGCAGGGCGCGCTGCCCGGCCTCGCGCTCGTCGGCGGCCACCACGGCGGCCTTGGCGCGGCAACTGACGGCGATGGCCTCGGCCCGCCGCGCCGCGTCGCCCTCCAACAGGGCCGGGCCGTTGGCCTCCAGCCAGTCCCAGAACGCGGCGTCGCCGATCAGGCCGTACTTGGCGGTCTCGGCGTAGCCCGCCAGCAACTCGCGCCGGGGCAGCGTCTCCAGCGTGTCGGTGTCGGCCAGCACCAGGACCGGCTGGTGGAAGGCGCCGATCAGATTCTTGCCGTGACGGCTGTTGACGGCGGTCTTGCCGCCGACGCTGCTGTCGACCTGGGCCAGCAGGGTGGTGGGGATCTGCACCAGGGGCACCCCGCGCAACGCCACGGCGGCGGCGAATCCGGCCAGGTCGCCGACCACGCCGCCGCCCAGGGCGATCACCGGCGTGCCGCGTTCGACACCGTAGCCCAGCATGGCCTCCAGCAGCGCATCGAGACGCCCCAGGCTCTTGCTGGCCTCGCCAGCCGGCACGACGTGGGAGATCCAATCGATGCCGGCCGCCGTCAGGGCATCGCCAAGCGCCTCCAGGTACAGCGGCGCCACGGTGGCATCGCTGACCACCATGGCGCGGCGGGCGCGCGGCAGGGCCTCGCGGATCAGCGACCCGGCGCGGGCCAGCAGGCCGGGGCCGATGTGGATGGGATAGGCGCGCGCGCCCAACGCCACGGTGACGGTGGTCGGGGTCATGCCGGGGTCCCGTCCCCGGGCGGCGCGGCCCCGGCGGCCAGCGCCGCCAGCACCCGCGCCGTGGTGTGGTCGGCGGAATCGGCGCCGGTGTCCACCACTAGGTCGGCCTCGCCGTACACGGGGTAGCGTTCCTCCATCAGGCGTTTCAGAGTGTCGCGCGGGTTGCCCGTGTTCAGCAGCGGCCGGTGCGTGCGCCCCGCCGTGCGCGCGACCAGAATCTCCAGGTCGGCCCGCAGCCACACCGACACGGCGCGGTCGCGGATCAGGGCGCGCGTCTCGGCGTCCATGAAGGCGCCACCGCCGGTGGCCAGCACGCAGGGTGGCCCCGTCAGCACGCGGGCCATGACCTTGCGCTCGACGTCGCGGAACGCGGCCTCGCCGTAAAGACTGAAGATGTCGGAGACGCTCAGCCCGGCCGCCTTGACGATCTCGTCGTCGGCGTCGATGAACGACCGCCCAAGGGCCGCCGCCAGCCGCCGCCCGACACAGCTCTTGCCAGCCCCCATCAACCCGACCAGCGCCACCGGCCGGGGATCGTCGATGCGTTGCGTCGGAACCGGCCGCTCTCTACACTGCCTCGCGGTCGCCATCGTCCTTGCTTAGCCCTCATCGCCGTGGCGCGCTCTGGGAGGGGCGCCACGAATGATATCCGGGCTGTGTAGACCGCCCCGGCGGCCCTTGTCCAGCATCGTGCCGCCGTCGGCGGGCGCCCCGACGCCGGACGCGGGACCGGACCTGGGGCGCTTCGAGGGCAGCCGACCGCCACACGTGCGCACGCACACGCCATCCACGACGAAGCAAGGGAACGGGATCGTGGCACGACGTCGCAGCCGCTCCACGGGGACCGAGTCCTCGGGAGTTCTGTTCAAGGTGTTGGGAAGCCTGGTGCTGATCCTGCTGGTGGCCGGCGGAGTCTTCCTGGCCACGTGGGACATCAAACCGCCCACGCGGACCATCGAAACGGTGATCCCCAATGACCGCTTCTAGGCGGGGCTGGCTCCGGCGCGTCGGTGTGGCGCTGGCGCTCGCCTGGGGGATGGCTCCGGCGGCCGGCGCGGCGCAGGACGACATGATGCCGCTGCCGCTGCTGCCGCCGGACCTGCGCGGAGACCCCCGGCCGGTGCCGGCCCCTGTTCGGCCCGAGGGTGGTGCCACGTGGGAGCGGGACGCGCCACGGCAGGACCCGCCGCCGCTGGCCGCGCCGCGCGAGGTGGCGCCGCCACCCGGCGGCCTGACCGAGGACGAGCGGCGCCTGCCATCGCCCGGAACGCCCTCACCCGAGGCCGCGCCCCGGCCCGCCGGTGGCCTGGAGGCGCCTGCGGCATCCTCCGGCCGCCTGACGCCGGACAGCGGCGGTTTCGCCCGCGACCTGTGGCGCGGCACGCCCGGCGACCGCGTGCGCGACCTGCTGGCCGCGCTGCCGACCGCCGTGCCCTCGCCGGTGGTCGCCGACCTGCGCCGGCGCCTGGTTTTGAGCCAGCAGACGCCGCCGGAGGGGCTGACCCCGCTCGCCCTGCTGAGGGCGCGGCTGGCGCTGCTCGACACCCTGGGCACGCCGGCGCGGGACCTGCCCGGGCCGGCCGGCGCGCGGGAGACGGGCGACGACACCGTCCACCGCGCGCGGCTGCGGGCCTTGCTGATGGACGCCCGCGACGACGAGGCCTGCGCCCTGGCCCGGGGCGTCGGCCTTGGCCACGCCGCCCCGGTCTGGCAACAGGCGCTGGTGTGGTGCGACCTGCACGAGGGACCCGATCCGCCGCATCAGGCCCTGCTGGGCCTGGCGCTGCTGCGCGAGATGGGGGCCGAGGCGGGCGGCGGCGAGGCGTTCTTCCTGCTGGCCGAGCGGCTGGCCGGCATCGACAGCCCGCCGCCGGACAGTCTGGCCGGGGCGTCCGCCGTCACCTACCGCCTGCTGCGCGCCCTGCCCGAGGTGGACGCGCCGGCCGACGCCCTGCGCCGCGACCAGCCCTGGACCGCGCGGGCGCTGGCCCTGGCCGAGAACGGCCCGCCGGCGGTGCGCGCCGAGGCCGCCGAGTTCGCCGCCGCCGTGGGAGCGGCGACGGTGGAGGACCTGGAAGCGGCGTGGGCCGGCCTGGACGTGGACCAGCGCGACCTGGAAACGCCGGTCTCGCGTGTGGTGCAGACCAACACGGCGCTGAACCGGGCGCTGGCGTACCTGATCCTGTCGCGCGAGAGCGATCCGGCGCGGCTGGCCGAGGGCCTGCTGCACCCGCTGGAGACCAGCCGCGCGCGCACCCCGGCGCTGTACCTGACCCACGCTCGCCTGTACGCGCCCCTGATCCGGAAGATCCCGGTCGAGCCGGCCGTGCCCGCCTTTCTGGGCGCGGCGGCCGGCCGGGCCCTGTTCGCCACCGGCTCGATCGAGGCCGGGCGGACGTGGCTGCGCCGGCTTGAGGTGCAGGGACGGGCCGGCGACGCCGACGCCGAGGACGCCGCCGCCCTGTTGTGGCCGCTGGCCCGCATGGCCGACGCGGCGCTGGGCGATCCGCTGCCGCCGGACAGGCTAATATTGTGGCGGCAGGCCCGCGCATTTCGCCTAGGGGACGACGCGGCGGCCCGCCGGGCGCTGGACCAGGACTATGTGCGCCTGCTGGGTCTGTTCGAAGCCTTGGGGGCACCGGTGGAGGACATCCACTGGCTGCCGATGCAGTCAAACCGGGTGTTCGTCGAGGCGGTGGGGCGCGACGGGGGCCATACCGACCACGACCGGCTGGAGTCGCTGGACCGCGCCGCCCAGGCCGGTCGCGTGGGCGAGACTGTGGCCCTGGCCATCCTGGCGCTGGGCCGCGAGGGACCGGCCGGCGCGTCGATGGAAACCCTGCGCGGGGTGATCGCCGCCCTGCGCGCGCTCGACCTGACCGCCGACGCGCGGCGCGTGGCGGTCGAGGCGTGGGTGGGGGGAGAACGGTAACGGTAGTGTGCGCGGCCGGACGCACGAGAGGATTTGGAGGCCGCGTGGCATGAGCACGTCTCCTGAGCGCGTCACGTTCGACGACGACACGATGTGGGTGGCCTTACGCGATGGCCGCACGATCGGCGTGCCGCTGGCCTGGTTTCCCCGGCTGCTGCACGCCTCGGCGGGCGAACGAGCGGCGTTCGAGCTGAGCCCACACGGCATTCACTGGGACGCGCTGGACGAGGACATCTCTGTCGACGGCCTGCTCGCCGGGCAGGGCGACCTGACCCGCTCCCGCGATACTGCGGCGTAATCCTTCAGACCGGACCGATCAACTCGACCGGCCCTGCATAGCGTAACACCGCTTCATCGGCCGTGATCAGGGTGGCACCCTCCACCATGGCCTGCGCCAGGAGGAGGCGATCAAACGGATCGCGGTGCAGGAGGGGCAGCGTGCCAACCATCAGCACATGGTCGGCAGTAACCATGAATTCCCGGTAGCCGGCGTCGCGAAGGCTTTCCAGCACCGCCATGGCATCGACCGTGAAATCCGCACGGCGCAAAACCGCTTTGATAACCACCTCCCAGATGGACACAACACTGAACGCCAGCGTGTTTGTGGGATCGTCGATCCGGTCTTGTATGGCATTTGGCAGGCGTTTGGGCGTGATCGTCGCCCACAGCAGAACATGCGTGTCCAACAACAGCAGGCTCACGTTGCCTTGCCCTCGAACAGATCGGCGATGAGGTCGGCCTCCATGGTGTCGAAGTCATCGGGTACGGTGAACTGGCCTTCAAGCGCCCCAAGACGCGGAACCTTGGGCTTGTTTGGGGGCTTAAGCGGCTGGGCGACAGGTTCCAGGCGCGCGATCGGGGTGCCGTCGCGTTGCAGAAGGATGGTGTCGCCGCGCGCCACATCGTCCAGCAAGCGCGCCAGGTCCGTTTCGGCGGCCTCGACCGTCACGGTGTGCATGGTCTCTTCCTCCCACAGGAGCGATCCGTTGAGTATTGGCCGCGCCCGAAGCGTCCGCAAGCCCTTCCCCCACCCCCCTTGCGGCCGGTAGACTCCCGCCCACCTGACAGGCACGCGCCCACGCGACCAGGGACCCCCCGCCCATGTTCCTCAATCTCTTCTACGAACTGCGCAAGGCCAAGGTGCCGGTCTCGCTCAATGAGTACCTGACGCTGCTGGAGGCCATGGTCGCCCGCGTGCCGCAGTACGACGTCGACGACTTCTATTTCCTGTCCCGCGCCGCGCTGGTGAAGGACGAGCGCAACCTGGACAAGTTCGACCGGGTGTTCGCCGAGGTCTTCAAGGGCCTGGAGAAGCCCGAGGGCCAGGAGGGCGTGACGGCCGAGATCCCCGAGGAGTGGCTGCGCGCGCTGGGCGAACGCTTCCTGACCGAGGAGGAGAAAAAGCAGGTCGAGGCCCTGGGCGGCTGGGAAAAGCTGATGGAAACCCTGCGCCAGCGCCTGGAGGAGCAGACCGAGCGCCACGAGGGCGGCAGCAAGTGGATCGGCACGCGCGGCACGTCGCCGTTCGGGGCCTACGGCTACAACCCCGAGGGCATCCGCATCGGCCAGGACCGCTCGCGCCACCGCCGCGCGGTCAAGGTCTGGGACAAGCGTGAGTTCAAGGACCTCGACGACTCGGTCGAGATCGGCACCCGCAACATCAAGGTCGCCCTGCGCCGCCTGCGCCGCTTCGCCCGCCAGGGCGCGGCCACGGAACTGGACCTGGACGACACCATCCGCTCGACCGCCCACAAGGGCGGGATGCTGGACCTGAAGATGGTGCCGGAGCGGCACAACACGGTGAAGGTGCTGTTGCTGCTGGACGTCGGCGGGTCGATGGACGACCACATCCGGGTGTGCGAGGAGCTGTTCTCGGCCGTGCGCTCCGAACTCAAGCATCTGGAGCACTACTACTTCCACAACTGCGTCTACGAGGGCCTGTGGCGCAACAACGCGCGGCGCTGGCAGGAGCAGATCCCGACCTGGGACGTCATCCACACCTACCCGCAGGACTACAAGCTGGTGTTCGTGGGCGATGCGTCCATGAGCCCGTACGAGGTCGTCTACCCCGGCGGCGCGGTCGAGCACTGGAACGAGGAGCCGGGCCAGGCGTGGGTGACCCGCCTGCTGGACCAGTTCCCGCACGCCGTGTGGCTGAACCCGGTGCCGGAGGCGCACTGGCGCTACACCCAGTCGATCCAGATGCTGAACGAGCTGATGGGCGGGCGCATGTTCCCGCTCACGCTGGACGGCCTGGATCGGGCCATGGGGGAGTTGAACCGGTAGGGGGCGTGCGGCGACAGCGGCGTTGGAATTGTGTGAGTCGGATCGCCCTTCACCCCCGCACGTCCTTCACCCGCACCGCCTTGCCCTCGGAGCGGGGCACGGACCCGGGCGGCACGATCGAGACCCCGCAGGTCACACCGATGATCGACTTGATGTGGTGACGGACCCGCGCGGCCGTCTCGACATAGGTCTCGGCGGCCAGGTCGGGCGCGGCTTCCACCTCGACGGCCAGGGTGTCCATCACCCCCTGACGGGCGACGATCAGTTGGTAGTGCGGCGCGGTGCCCGGAAAGCCCATCATCACCGCCTCGATCTGCGACGGATAGACGTTCACACCGCGGATGATCAGCATGTCGTCGTTGCGGCCCGTCACCCGCATGATCCGCACATGCGTCCGGCCGCAGGCGCAGGGCGTGTCATCCAGCCGTGTGATGTCGCGCGTGCGGTAGCGGATCATCGGCAGGGCCTCCTTGGTCAGCGTGGTGATGACCAGTTCGCCGGTCGCGCCCATGGGCAGCGGCTCCAGGGTCTCGGGGTCGATGACCTCGAACAGGAAGTGATCCTCCCACCCATGCAGGCCACAGCGCTCGGGGCATTCCATGGCCACGCCCGGGCCGATGATCTCCGACAGGCCATAGGAGTCGGTGGAACGGATGCCCAGGCGTTCGTCCAGTTCCTGACGCATCCCGTCGCTCCACGGCTCGGCGCCGAACAGGCCGATGCGCAGGGCGGAGGCGCGCAGGTCGACGCCCATGCCTTCCGCCACCTCGGCGAGGTTCAGCGCATAAGAGGGGGTGGCGCACAGAATGCTCGCCTCCAGATCCAGCATGGCGTTGATCTGGCGCTCGGTGTTGCCGCCCGACATGGGGACGACGGTGCAGCCCAGGCGCTCGGCGCCGTAGTGGAAGCCCATGCCGCCGGTGAACAGGCCGTAGCCGTAGGCATTGTGCACCACCTCGCCCGGGCGCACGCCGGCGGTGGCCATGGCGCGGGCCATCAGGTTGGCCCAGCGGTCGATGTCGCCAGCGGTGTAGCCGACCACTGTCGGCTTGCCGGTGGTGCCGGAGGAGGCGTGGACCCGCACCACCTGTTCGCGTGGCACGGCGAACAGACCGTAGGGGTAGTTGTCGCGCAGGTCGGCCTTGACGGTGAACGGAAAGCGGCGCAGGTCGGACAGGTCCCGCAGGTCGTCGGGGTGGACGCCCCGTTCGTCAAAGGCGCGGCGGGTGTGGGGCACGTTGGCATAGGCGTGCGCCAGCGTCTGGCGTAGGCGTTCGCGTTGCCGCTCGGCCAGGGCCGCACGGTCCAGGGTCTCGACGTCCGGATCGAGCATCCACGCCTGGGGCGCCATGACGTTCATTGCACTGTCCTCCCACCGTCGTCACGCAGCCCGCCGTTCTATCCCACTTTTTCTGATGGGGGTACTGCCCAGAGTCCGTCCGCCGCGAAGGTCATGACGCGTCACCGCGCGCGCCCTCGTGCCGCAGCAGCGTCCGCTTGCGCGCGAGACCCCAGCGGTAGCCCCCCAGGCCGCCGTCGGTGCGCACCACGCGATGACACGGCACCACCAGGGCCACCGGGTTGTCGCCGCAGGCGTTGGCGACGGCGCGGGTCGCCGTCGGACGGCCGATGGCGGCGGCCACCTCGCGGTAGGTGCGGGTCTCGCCGGGCGGAATGCGGCGCAGTTCCTCCCACACCCGCAACTGGAAGGCCGTGCCGCGCACATCCAGCGGCCCGTCAAACGGCGCGCCCGGCTCCGCCGCCAGCGCCACCACGGCCGGCAGCACGGTCCGCGCCGAGTCGCCGTCGGCCCGCAGACTGGCGTTTGGAAAGCGTGCCCGCAGGCTGTCCAGCAACGCCGCGTCGTCGTCGCCAAAGGCCACGCTGCACAGGCCGCGCGCCGTTGCCGCCACCAGAACCCGCCCCAGCACGCAATCCCCAGTCACGTAATCGATCACCGCCCCGGCGCCGCCCTTGCGGTAGGCGGACGGGCTCATGCCCAGTGCCGGGCCGACGTCGTTGTGTGCCCGCGCCGGACTGCCATACCCTGCGCCATAGATCGCCTCGGTCACCGTCGCGCCCTCCTCCAAGGCCGTCCGCAACCGGGCCGCCCGCACCGCGCGGGCGTAGGCTTTCGGGCTCACGCCGACCATCGCCTTGAACACCCGCTGGAAATGGCCCGGGCTCAGGCCGGCCTCGGCCGCCAGATCGGCCAGGGTCGGTTCGGTCTCGCAGGTCTCCAGATGCTGGCGCGCGGCGGTGACCGAAGCCTCCAGGGCGCCGTTGCTCGCCGACGCATCGGGGTGGCAGCGCCGGCAGGGGCGGAACCCGGCCGCGCGGGCCGGCTCCGGACTGTCGAAAAACACCACGTTGTCCCGGTTGGGCCGCCGCGACGGACAGCCGGGCCGGCAGTACACGCCGGTCGTGGTGACGGCATAGACGAAGGCCGACCCGGCGGAGGGCCGTCGTTCCACCACCGCCCGCCAGCGCGCCGTGTCGCCGTCGTCGTCTTGGCTTGGGGTCGCTCCGGTCATCGCCCTGTTCCTTCCGTCGCCCGCCCTCGACCCATATCAGGCGCCGACCTGCGCCGCATTCCGGTTCTTGCGATGGCATCCCGGCGCAACCATCCTGTATGCAGGCCCTTCCCAAAACCCCGCCTCTGGGTCAGAAAGGTGACACCGGATTGCGCACCGCGAGAGAACCGCGCACCCTTCAGGCAGGGACTCGGCCCCGATCATGACCACCACCGCCGCCAGCCCGATCCCCGACCGCACGGCCCGCGAATGGCGCGCCCTGGATGCCGCCCACCAGCTTCACCCCTTCACCAACTACAAGGCCCTGGCCGCCGAGGGCAGCCGAATCATCACCCGCGCGGACGGCGTGTGGCTGTGGGATTCCGAAGGCACCCGCATCCTCGACGGCATGGCCGGGCTGTGGTGCGTCAATGTCGGCTATGGCCGGCGCGAGATGGTGGACGCGGCGGCCCGGCAGATGACCGAGCTGCCGTACTATAACCAGTTCTTCAAGACCGCGACGCCGCCGGCCATCGAACTCGCGCGCACGCTGGCGGACCTGACGCCGCGCGGCCTGGACCACGTCTTTTTCACCAACAGCGGCTCCGAGGCCAATGATACCGCGATCCGCATGGTGCGCGAGTACTGGGCGCTGGAAGGCCAGCCGGAACGGCGCGTCATCATCGGCCGCCAGAACGGCTACCACGGCTCGACGGTGGCGGCGGCCTCGATGGGCGGCATGGACGCCATGCACAACCAGGGCGGCCTGCCGCTGCCCGACTTCGGACATATCCAGGAACCACACCAGTTCCGGTACGCGCCCAACGCCAGCGCGGAGGCGTTCGGCCGCGAGGCCGCCGGCTGGCTGGAAGAGGCGATCCAGGCCATCGGGCCGGGCCGCGTGGCCGCCTTCATCGGCGAGCCCATCCAGGGCGCCGGTGGGCTGATCGTGCCGCCGCCGGGCTACTGGAGTGAAATCCAGCGCATCTGTGCCAACCACGGCGTTCTGCTGATCGCCGACGAGGTCATCTGCGGGTTCGGCCGCACCGGCCACTGGTTCGGCAGCCAGACCTTCGACATCCGCCCCGATATCATGACCCTGGGCAAGGGCCTGTCGTCGGGCTACATGCCCATCGCCGGTGTCATGGTCGGCGAACGCGTGGTCCGCACGCTGTTCGAACTGGGCGCTGAGTTCGTGCACGGTTTCACGTCTTCGGGCCACCCGACGGCTTGCGCCGTGGCCCTGGAAAACATTAGCATCCTGCACCGCGAGGGGTTGGTCGATCGCGTGCGCGAGGATGTCGGTCCGTACTTCATGGAGCGCCTGGGCACCCTGCGCGACCATCGGCTGGTGGGCGAGGTGCGCGGGCGCGGCCTGATGGCGGGCGTCGAACTGGTGCGCGACAAGGCCGGTCCCACGTTTTTCACGCCGGTCGGGCGGGTCGGAACGCGCTGCCGGGATCACTGTTTCGCCAACAACGCCGTCATCCGCGCCGTGTACGACACCATGGTGATGGCCCCGCCCCTGATCATCACGCGCACTGAAATCGATACGCTCGTGGACACCCTGGCCCGCGCGCTGGACCAGACAGAACGCGACCTGCCCAAGCTGATCCCCTGACCCAACGTCACTCGCCCCCCTGTCTCCCCGGCCGGTCCGATGCGACACGGCCGCCGCCACACCCAGGATGGAGGGATACCCATGGCGCATCTTCGCACCACCCTGGTCGTCGGCCTTGTCGCCGTCGCCGTGTCCGCCGCCCACGCCCGGGCCGAGGAGCTGCATTTCTACAACTGGTCGGACTACATCGCCGAGGACACCATCCCGACCTTCGAGGAAAAGACGGGCATCGACGTGACCTACGATGTCTTCGATTCCAACGAGGTGCTGGAAGCCAAGCTGCTGGCCGGCAGCACCGGCTATGATCTCGTCGTGCCGACCGGCATCTTCATGGAACGCCAGGTCAAGGCCGGCGTGTTCCAGCCGCTCGACAAGTCCAAGATTCCCAACCTGGACAACCTGGACCCGCGACTGATGGGCTATCTGGCCCAGCTCGATCCCGGCAACGAGCACGCCGTCATCTATATGTGGGGCACGACCGGCCTGGGCTATAACGTGGACATGGTGACGGAGCGCCTGGGCGAGGACGCGCCCCTGAACAGCTATGATCTCCTGTTCAATCCGGAGTATCTGTCGAAGCTGGCCGACTGCGGCGTGCATATCCTGGACGCGCCGACGGAGCTCCTTCCCATCGCGCTGAACTACCTGGGCCTGGATCCGAACACCGACAAGCCCGAGGACTTCGAGGCGGTGCGCGAGCTGCTGATGCCGATCCGCCCGCACATCACCAAGTTCCACTCGTCCGAATACATCAACGCGCTGGCCAACGGCGACATCTGCCTGGCCCTGGGCTGGTCCGGCGACGTGCTGCAGGCCGCCGACCGCGCCGACGAGGCCGGCAACGACGTCACCGTGACCTACGTGATCCCCACGGAAGGCACGCTGATGTGGTTCGACACCCTGGCCATTCCGGCCGACGCGCCGCACCCGGACGCCGCCCACGCCATGATCAACTATCTGCTGGAGCCCGAGGTGGCGGCGTCGATCTCCAACTACGTGGCCTACGCCAACGCCAATGACGCCGCCGAGCCCTACATGGACGAAGAGATCCTCAATGATCCGCGCATCTATCCGCCGGAGGACGTGATGGCCCGGCTGTTCCCCGACCGCGCCTCGTCGCAGGCGGTGGACCGGATGCGCACGCGGCTGTGGAACCGCTTCAAGACGGGGATTTGAGGCGGGCCTCGGCGGGCCGTCTCTGGCCGAGGTCTGGCGTCGAAAAACCCCTCCCCAACCCTCCCCGTTTACGGCTATCATGTTCACACTACTTTCCGCCGAAGCGGCTGCTCTTCGCTCGAGCGACGACGTGACTCGTCATTGCGAACCCTCGTTGCAAGACGAGGGTGAAGCAATCCAGAGCGGAGGACACCAGTATTCGCCCTGTATTACTTCGTCGCTGCGCTCCTCGTAATGACGAAGTAGAGAAATTTTGTGTGAATATGATAGCCGTTTACGGGGAGGGTTGGGGTGGGGTCTTGTCCCGTTCCGTCGGCTCGCGCGAACACTGGCGGCGACGTGTGAATACGATAGGCCCGGCCGGAGGCACGACGAACCATCCTGTCCCCACCGCGACATTTTTCGCCATTCCATGTTGCTTTTGCAGGCGCGGTGCGCAATTTTGCTTGCCCCTGATGCGGCTTGGGGACCATTCGCGAGCGCGTGCCCAAGGCAGATCGAGACCCCGTCAGACCAGCGGAGAGCGCAGTTATGGCCAACGCCTACGATGAAGCCCACAGCCTGTCCTTGACCGATCCGGCCGCCTTCTGGGGCAAGGCCGCCGAGGACATCGACTGGGTGAAGCGATGGGACAAGGTGCTGGACGACTCCAACCCGCCCTTCTATCGCTGGTTCGTCGGCGGTGAGTTGAACACCTGCTACAACGCCGTCGACCGCCACGTCGAGGCCGGCCACGGCGACCGCACCGCCATCATCCACGACAGCCCGATCACCGGCACGCAACGCAAGATCAGCTACGCCGAACTGAAGCAGCTGACCGCCTCGTTCGCCGGCGCGCTGGCCGACCAGGGCGTGGGCAAGGGCGACCGTGTCATTCTTTACATGCCGATGGTGGCCGAGGCCCTTGTGGCCATGCTGGCCTGCGCCCGCCTGGGCGCCGTGCACTCGGTCGTGTTCGGCGGCTTCGCGGCCAACGAGTTGGCCACCCGCATCAACGACGCCAAGCCGAAGGTCGTGGTCGCCGCCTCCTGCGGCCTGGAGCCGGGCCGCGTCATCGCCTACAAGCCGCTGCTCGACGAGGCCATCCGCGTGGCCACCCACAAGCCGGACCGCTGCATCATCCTGCAGCGCGAGCAGAAGCAAGCCGACATGACCGCCGGGCGCGATGTCGATTGGGCCGAGGCCGTCTCCAACGCCCGCCCGCACGACTGTGTGCCCGTCAAGGCGACCGATCCCCTGTACATCCTCTACACCTCCGGCACCACCGGCCAGCCCAAGGGCGTGGTGCGCGACAACGGCGGCCATGCCGTGGCCCTGAAGTGGACCATGAAGGCGATCTACAACGTCGAACCGGGCGAGGTGTACTGGGCCGCCTCGGACGTTGGCTGGGTCGTCGGCCACTCGTACATCTGCTACGGCCCGCTGTTGCATGGCTGCACCACCGTCGTCTTCGAGGGCAAGCCCGTCGGCACGCCCGACGCCGGCACCTTCTGGCGCGTCATCAGCGAGCACAAGATCCCGGTGCTGTTCACGGCACCCACGGCTTTCCGCGCCATCAAGAAAGAGGACCCGAACGGGGAGTTCCTCAAGAAATACGACCTCAGCCACTTCCGCACCCTGTTCCTGGCCGGCGAGCGCGCCGACCCGAACACCATCACCTGGGCGCAGACTCAGTTGCAGGTGCCGGTGATCGACCACTGGTGGCAGACGGAAACCGGCTGGGCCATCGCCGCCAACTGCATGGGCTTGGAGGAGTTCCCGGTCAAGCTGGGCTCGCCGACCAAGGCCGTGCCGGGCTGGGACGTGCGCACTCTCGACGAGAACCGCCAGGAGGTGCCCCCGGGCCAGATCGGCGCCCTGGTGTGCAAGCTGCCGCTGCCTCCGGGCACGCTGCCGACGCTGTGGAACGCCGACGATCGGTTCCGGCAGGCCTACATGGACGAATACCCGGGGTACTATAAGACCGGGGATGCGGGCTTCGTGGACGAGGAGGGCTACGTCTACGTCATGACCCGCACCGACGACATCATCAATGTCGCCGGCCACCGTCTGTCCACCGGTGCCATGGAAGAGGTCTTGGCCAACCACCCGGATGTCGCCGAGTGCGCGGTCATCGGCGTGCATGACGACATGAAGGGGCAGATGCCGCTGGGCTTCCTGGTGCTCAAGGCCGGCGTGACGAAGCCGCACGCCGAGGTCGTCGCCGAGGCGGTCAAGATGGTGCGCGAGACCATCGGCCCCGTGGCCGCCTTCAAGAAGGCGCTGGTGGTGGGCCGCCTGCCCAAAACGCGCTCCGGCAAGATCCTGCGCGGCACCATGCAGAAGATCGCCGACCACCAGGAATACAAGATGCCGGCCACCATCGACGATCCGGACATCCTGCCAGAGATCGAGGAGGCCCTGCTGGAAGTCGGCTTGGCGCGGTAGGGCGCACCCAGCGCGGAGGGTCGCCAGATGAGCGTTCCCGAACAGACGGGGCCGATCCTGTCCCGGGCGGCCTTCTTGCGCTGGGCCGAGGAACGCGAGGGCCGCGTCGAGCGCGTGGAGGGTCGGGCCGTGGCCATGGCCCCGGAGCGGCGCGCTCATGTTCGCATGAAACAGCGCCTGTGGCGGGCGTTGAGCGATGCCCTGGCCGCGGCCGGGTCGCCGTGCGAGGCGTTGGTTGACGGCCTGACCGTGGAGATCGGCGAGGACGGAGATTTCGTCCCTGATGTGCTCGTGGATTGCGGTGCCGGCGATCCCGATGACATGGCGGCCGTTAACCCGGTCGTGGTGGTCGAGGGTCTATCTCCCGGATCCGTGCGCGTCGACACGGGATACAAACTGGCCGGGTATTTCTCGGTCGAGAGCATCCACCACTATCTGGTGGTCGACCCTCAAGGACGCCGGCTCGTCCATCATGCCCGCGCCGGGGACGGCACGCTCCGCACAACGATCCTGTCGCAGGGGCGGCTCCGTCTCGATCCGCCGGGATGTGACGTCAGCGTCGAAGACCTGTTTCGGGCGTGACCCCGGACCGGGCCGCGCCTCGGAACGGGACTCAAAACGGGGCGGAGTCGAAATCCGACTCCGCCCCGTCTCGGGATTCAGCCCCCCTCACGCCCCCCGCTCCTTGGCCACGGCGCGGGTGACGGCCCGCGCGCGGTCGCGCTCCTGGCGGCCCATCAGGGCGGCGGCGATAAGGATCGTGACTGTCGCCACCAGCACCAGCAGCGTCGCCAGCGCGTTGATCTCCGGCGTCACCCCCAGGCGCACCGACGAGAACACCACCATCGGCAGGGTGGTCGAGGCCGGGCCGGCGACGAAGCTGGCGATCACCAAGTCGTCCAATGACAGGGTGAAACTCAGCAGCCAGCCGGACACCAGAGCCGGCGCCAGCATGGGCAGAGTGATGACCATGAAGGCCTTGAAGGGGCGCGCACCCAGATCCAGGGCTGCTTCCTCGACGCTGCGGTCGAGCCCACCCAGCCGCGACTGCACCACCACCGCCACATAGGCCATGCAGAACGTCGTGTGGGCGATGGTGATGGTGTCGATGCCGCGCCCGGACGGCCAGCCCAGGGTGGTCTCCAGCGAGACGAACAGCAACAGCAGCGACAGGCCGGTGATCACCTCCGGCATGACCAGCGGCGCGGTGATCATGCCGGTGAACAGCAGCCGCCCCCGGAACCGCCCGAAGCGCACCAGCATCAAGGCCGCCATGGTGCCAAGCACGGTGGCCAGGGTGGCCGACGTGGTCGCCACCCGTAGCGAGACCAGGGCGGCGTCCAGCATCTGCTCGTTCTGGAACAGCTCGGCGTACCACTTCAGGGAAAAGCCGCCCCACACCGTCACCAGCCGGCTTTCGTTGAACGAGAACAGGATCAGCAACAGGATCGGCAGGTAGAGGAACGCGAACCCAAACGCCAGCGCCGACAGGAGGAGAAAGGAGCGGTTGCGCATGTCACGACTCCTCCGCCCGTTCGGCCTGCTTCTGCTGATAGTGCTGGAAGATGACGATGGGGATGACCAGGAACACCAGCATGGCGATGGCCACGGCTGACGCGACCGGCCAGTCCCGGTTGTTGAAGAACTCGCTCCACAGCACCTTGCCGATCATCAGGGTGCCGGCGCCGCCCAGCAGGTCGGGAATGACGAACTCGCCGACGGCGGGAATGAACACCAGCATCGACCCCGCCACGATGCCCGGCATGGACAGCGGCAGGGTGACCGTCAGGAACACCTTGAACGGCCGACAGCCCAGGTCGGCCGCCGCCTCCATCAGCGAAACGTCCATCTTCTCCAGGGTCGCATAGAGCGGCAGAACCATGAACGGCAGGTACGAATAGACGATCCCCACATACAGCGAAAACTCGGTGTTGAGCAGCGGCAGCGGCTCGTCGATCAGCCCCAACGCCATCAGCGCATTGTTGATGAGGCCGTTGTTCTTGAGGATGCCGATCCAGGCGTAAACGCGGATCAGGAACGAGGTCCAGAACGGCAGGATCACCAGCAGCAGGAACACCGACCGCCACGACGGCGACGCCCGGGCGATGGCATAGGCCATGGGGTAGCCGATCAGGAGCGCGATGCCTGTGGCGACGGCCGCCACCTTGAGCGAGTTCAGGTAGGCCAACGCGTACAGCGGATCGTCCAGCAGGAACAGGTAGTTGCCCAGGGCCAGCCGGATTTGCAGATAGCTGCCCTCGATCCATTCCAGCAGCGGCGTATAGGGCGGCAGGCCGAGGCGAAACTCGGCGAAGCTGATCTTCAGCACGATCAGGAACGGCAGCAGGAAGAACAGCAGCAGCCACACATAGGGCACGCCGATCACCGTGCCGCGCCCAAAGCGTTTCACGAGCCGCTGCAGGCGGGTGGCGTGATGGTCTTCGCCGCCCGGTTTCGCCCACGCCTGCTCCGCGTCGGCCCGGGTATCCGCCCCGGCCGTCATGACGTCACCACAACGACGTTGTCCGGCCGCCACGACAGGACCACCTCGTCGTCCCAGGTGATCTCGGGCTCGGCCATGCGTTCCTGGTTCTGGGTGGTCACCCGCGCCAGCGCGCCGCTGGCCAGGCGGACGTGAAAGGTCGAGATGCCGCCCAGGTAGACGATGTCCTCGACGATGCCCCGGTCCCAGTTGTGCGGCGTCTCGGGCGGCACGCGGGAGACGGCCAGCTTCTCCGGCCGCAGCGCCACCCACACGGTGGCGCCCTCGCGGGCGCTGATGCCGTGACCGACGAACACCGGGTTGGCCAGCGCTTCGGAGCGGATCAGAATGTGGTCCGGCTCGTCCTCGATCAGCACGCCCTCGAACAGGTTCACGGTGCCGAAGAACTCGGCGACGTATCGGGTGTTGGGGTACTCATAAAGCGCGTGCGGCGTGTCCACCTGGATGATCCGGCCGCTGTCCATGATGGCCACCCGGTCGGCCATGGTCATGGCCTCTTCCTGGTCGTGGGTGACGATGACGAAGGTGGTGCCGACGCGCTCCTGGATGGTGACCAGCTCAAGCTGGGTCTTCTCGCGCAGTTTCTTGTCCAGCGCCGCCAGCGGCTCGTCGAGCAGAAGGACCTTGGGCTGCTTGGCCAGCGAGCGGGCCAGGGCCACGCGCTGGCGCTGGCCGCCGGACAGGTGGTGCGGCTTGCGCTTGGCGAAGGGGGCGAGTTGCACCAGGTCGAGCATGTCGGCCACCCGCTCCCGGATCTCCGCCTTGGGCAGGCCGTCCTGGCGCAGGCCGAAGGCGACGTTGGCCTCGACCGTCATGTGCGGGAATAGCGCGTAGGACTGGAACATCATGTTGACCGGCCGGTCATACGGCGCCGTGTCGGTCATGTCCTGGCCGCCGATGAGGATGCGCCCGGCGGTCGGGCGCTCGAACCCGGCCAGCATTCGCAACAGGGTGGTCTTGCCGCAGCCCGACCCGCCCAGCAGGGCGAACAACTCGCCCTCGCGGATGGTCAGGGAGACGTGATCGACGGCGACGAAATCCCCGAAGGTCTTGACCACGTCGTCGACCTCAATGATTGGCCGCGCCTCCGCCCGGCGCAGCACCGCGCCGGGGCGGCTGCCCTCCGGACGGGCGGCGGCGGCCGTGCCGCTCCGCGCCATGGTGTCGGTCATGTCATCCGTTCCCCCCAAGGGCGCCGTGTTCCCGAATCCCTTCCCGGCCACCCCGCCGTGTCTATCGGATTCACACGTCTCCGCCAACGTCCGCGCGAACCGACAGGAGGGGACAAAACCCCACCCCACCCCTCGCCGTAAAAGGGGAGGGAGTTCCGCCTACACTCGTGTCGCGATCAGCTCTCCAGCCCGACGGAAGGTGTTGCCCTGACTCCTGTACCTTTCTCACGCGGTTCTGGGAATGGATGACGCCGCTGGTCACGCGCAGTGAAGCGAAGCGGAACGAAGCGTGACCAGCGGGCGACGGCCCGAAGCGGTGTGTATCCTTCCTGAACCGAGCCGATTCGCCGGGAGCAGCCCATAGACTCCTGTGGC
>Ga0207419_1000610_pt1 | contig 30742 bp, 28 predicted proteins | sample ElkSloMetagenome_4_FD_184723 | JGI IMG/M metagenome (GOLD analysis project Ga0207419, IMG submission 184723) | Hot spring microbial communities from Elkhorn Slough, Monterey Bay, USA - MD2A (version 2) | ecosystem: Environmental > Aquatic > Marine > Intertidal zone > Estuary: Microbial mat ... | reverse complement strand
GATGGTGACGGAGATATAGATATTGTTTCCAAACCCTGGCAGGGAGCAGAAAACTATTTACTGCTAAATACACTGAAATAATATTAAAGAAATTCCTACTTAAGTTGAGCGGTTCGAGCAAGCGAACAAGCGCTTTACTTAGGGTTAATCCCGTTTTAGAAAATAGCCTGCCCCGATAAACGGGTTCGCTTTTCACTGAATAGGTGAGATGAAAAGCTTACATTTACTTAAACGATTGAGCGTAATCGCTCAATTTGGGTTCTATTTAAAGACGGCAAGGATGATAATCTTTGCCATTTTGCATTATTCCTTTATAAACTTACCCTCTATTGTTTGTTTCTCTTTCTTGAAATTGATAAACTCCGTTTTAATAAAATACATTCCAGGGATTAACTCCGGTTCTCTTTCCAAAACATATGTCTGATCAAGCCCCGAATGAATTAATTTTTCCTTTAACATTAATTTCCCGGAAATATCGTATACAAATATGAATGGTTCCAATACATATTTGGTTGGAATTTGGATAAATAAATTATCTTTTACAGGATTGGGAAATACTTGCAGGGTATAATCATCAGTTTTCCATTTATTAATTGACGTTACTTGAGGTATCAGGTTATATGTATTACTCTGAGTGGTGACGTATCCATCGTCGGCAATTACATACCAGCTTAGGGTGTCACCCAGTGGGAGCAGGCCGGTGAAATCTTTCCGTAATTTATTGTCAGAGAGGTGAAGCACCAGGTCGTATGCAGGGGTCAATAAATATAAGTGGTAATTAACCTCATCACCATCAGGATCTATCGCATCTTCCCAATAAAATCTTAGCATCAAATTATTCAGGACAGTATTATTCTCAGGTTTTAACAGATTAAATACAGCCGGAGGATCATTTACAGGATTAATAACCACATAAAACTCATCAATATACAAAAGAGGACCTGAAGATATTCTGAGACTAATTTCGTCCTGACCATTCACGTTTTCCTTAGAACAGGCAATGAGTTGATTCTCTGAATTAACGGTAATATTTAGCAACCCGTTTTTGCTTTGCACATCGAACTTATATTCAGAAATTGTATCTAATTGATAGTAATCTATCACATTGTCTAGAATAACAAAGTTTCCAAAATCTTCTTCTATAGCTACATCCTTTATTTTATTAATATATGTTCCAGAAAGCCTTTTGTATTTTAGCAAGGCTTCAAGAAAATAGTAATCGGCATAGATTAATGGTGCATCTACATCTGAATTGCTGTTTTTATTACCGGTAGAATGTTTGAGTAAAAAGGGGCCGTTGGTGCCGGGAGCTGCCATGTATTTGTCAGACATGAGACTTTCCAGCATTTTTTCAACCATTTGAAAATAAATATTTTTTTTTGCTGTGCTAAACTGACTTAATTCAATAAGTGCTGAAGCCGCAATAGCTGCAGATGAAGCATCTCTTGGCTCATAGGGAATATTTGGTGCGTCAAAGTCCCAAAAAGGAATATAATCTTCTGGCAGGCGCGAAATAAAATAATCTGCAATTTTCATTGCTTGCTCCAGATAGGATGAATCACCTGCTTCTCTAAACATCATGGTATATCCATAAAGCGCCCACGCCTGTCCCCTTGCCCATGCAGACGCATCAACGTAGCCCTGAAATGTGCCTTTGGAAATAACATCTCCGGTTGATTTATTATAATCAACCACGTGGAAACTACTATGGTCACTCCTGAAATGATTTTGAATGGTTACATCAGCATGTTCGCGTGCAATGAACCTAAAGCTTGTGTCAGTTGAATTTTTTGATGCCCATTCCAACATTTCCAGGTTCATCATATTATCTATTATTACCGGGAATTCCCAGGATCCCCAATCCCATGACCGGATACAACCTACTTTATCGTTATATCTTGATGCTAAAGATGCTGAGGTTTGAAGTAGGATATTTTTATAATCTGTATTATTTGTCAGCCGGAAACCATTACCATAGCTACAGTACATCATGAAACCTAAATCGTGGGTGGATGTGTTGTATTTATTTGATTCCAGGCTTTCTGTCCAGTTCCTCGCAGAAGTCCGGAAGGCGGGATTATTTGAATATTCGTAAACATACCATAAACAACCGGGATAGAAACCACTAACCCAGTTACTTGATTTTACTGTTTTTACCGTACCTGACTGGCTCAGCGCCGAGGGATAATCAACACCATTCGTGAATTTTATAATGTTTGATTGATAAAGCACTACTGCACTATCGAGTGCTGCTGAAACTTTATCGCTGAGGACATACGCAGGAGGTTCTGCCGAAAAAGCGGATACATCTTGCACGGCCATCGCATATGGATGATTAATAGCCATAAAAAATAAAAGGCAGATCAATGTTAAATTTGAAAATCTCCTCATACAAATAAAATAACGATGTGAAATAACAGTTACAACCCTTGTAATCTGTCAGGGGCTGTCCTGCTCGACATAGGTCTTGTTTAGTGTCTGCTTTTTTTACAAACCATTGAAATTAAACAAACCTTACTTAATAATAACTATTTCAATTCTCCGAAAATACGAACAATAATTTAAAAAAAAAGGAAAACCGATGAAGCTTGGCTTTTCGAAGTCTTAACTCTATTTTCAATTTTTTTAATTGGGACTACCCTTATTTTAGTGGTTAAATATTTTTACAGGACCTAAAATACTGTTTAAATATAGTTGTAAATGTAGTTGAAATATGGTTTAAATGTTGCTTTTTTTGATTGACGCAATATAGTTGCTCATTTTTACCGATAGTTTATTTGCCTTTTTCGAAATATTTTCAAATACATTCTTCTTTATGTATCCTAATTCAAAAGATATCTCTGTTTGGCAAACAATTTCCATTAAAAACTTCCGCAAAGCCTTAGCATGAAAGAGGCAATGACGCTGGGTACAGCAGGATTAACGGCAGGTATTTCCGTATTGCGATTAACAGAATTAGTAAAACCTGCGGATGGCAGCATAGTGGTTTCAGGAGCCACCGGTGGGGTGGGCACAATAAGCATTTCAATTTTGAAAAAGCTTGGCTATAAAATTTCGGCTATTACAGGTAAAGAAGAGGCATCTGAATATTTAAAGAATCTTGGGGCGGATGATATTATTATGCGAAACGAGTTTATGGCAATAGGAGATAAACCAATGGCAAAACCAACTTTCGCTGGGGGAATTGATGCTGTTGGCGGGGTTATTCTACAAAATATCATCAAATCAACGCATCCTATGGGGGTGGTTACTTGCTGCGGTAATGCAGCGTCTCCTGAGCTAAACCTTACGGTTTTCCCTTTTATCCTTAGAGGAATAATTCTAATTGGCATTGATTCCCAAAATTACCCTATGGAATACAGGGAATGGGTATGGGAGAAACTGTCTGCCGGCTGGAAACCTGATAGTATTAAGTCTATATTTACAGAGATAACACTGGACGAATTGGATGAAAAAATTGAAATGATGATCAGTGGTAAGTTAAAAGGAAGGACTTTAATAAATATGGAATAGCGTTTTTTATTGTGATTATGCAAGCATGGAAAAAGGCTTAGCTTCGAAGATGGATTTCACCTTAATAGCCCTTTAGTTTCAGACAAATTCCCGCAACCTTTTGCAGTACTCCTCCTGAAGTTTGCCGGCTAGCTTTCTCCGGTATTGCATTACCCACCGGGGGTGGCCTAAGGGGATAATCTTTTTAAACCATTTTTTTTCTGAATTTAGCTGCTCAAGAACCTGGAGGTTTTTCCCTTTTCCCAGGCTAAAGCATACATCCTGGCGTATGCCCATATCTATTTGCCTCTCAATAGAGGTGATAATGAAATTTCTTGTATTGGCATACAAGTCTTTTGTGTCGTAATAATTCAGGTTTTTACCATCCATCGTAAATCCAAGGGGGCAAACGGCTGAGAGAAAAAAATGACGATAAAATTCCTGCACCCCGCCAAATTCATCAATTAATTGGTAGACAAACATGGAGGATAGCTCCGGCTTTTTCGCAAATCGATTGGTGAGTCCACATTTTTGTTCCAGGTTAATAGGATCCGTAAAAGGTATTCCGGTAATTCCAGCCCCAAAGCGGCCCGGGTTGATTCCAAACAGTGCAATGCGCGAATTTGTGTCTTTGAAAAATTTTATATGAAATTGCCTGATGATTTTTTTTACATCCTCGTTTTTATAAGGATTCATCACTACAACATCACCTGTATGCAGGTTGCTGTGTTCCAGGCTGGCGTAAAACTGAATGATTTTATCAGAAAATGGAGTGGCCAAAGCTTATTGCCCAATGATTTTTACCAAAACTCTTTTCCGGCGCTTGCCATCGAATTCACCGTAAAAAATCTGTTCCCACGGACCAAAATCGAGTTTTCCATCCGTCACGGCAACCACTACTTCGCGACCCATAATGGTTCTTTTTAAATGGGCATCGGCATTATCTTCATAACCATTGTGCTTGTATTGCGAATAAGGTTTTTCCGGGGCAAGTTTTTCTAACCATACTTCAAAATCATGATGAAGGCCTGATTCATCATCATTGATAAATACACTGGCTGAAATATGCATGGCATTTACAAGGACTATTCCTTCCTGTACGCCACTTTCAGCAAGGCACTGTTCAACATCTCCGGTAATATTGATTAGCTCTCGCCGTTTAGAAATTTCAAACCACAATTCTTTTCTGTAAGATTTCATACTAAATTGTTTTAATAAAATAATGAATATCCGTTATTCTATTTTTGGATAAACACAAAAAAGGATGCAATGTTTATCTAAAACAAGCATCCATTTTAATGATTTTATACTTAAAAATGCCTTAATCTCTAAGCCTCATCGACTGAATAATGTTTTCAATCTGATCATCCAGTCCTTTATTTGCAGCCTCAAAATCAGCCTTGTTTTCAAGCTTTGTTTTTACACTAAAATAAAACTTTATTTTCGGTTCAGTCCCGGAAGGGCGTATGCTTATCTTTGATCCGTCGGCAAGTACAAATTGCAATACATTGGAAACAGGTAATTGTATGGGATGCCTTTTCTGGCTAATCATATCTACGGTCTGTTGTTTAAGGTAGTCATGCACCAGCACAACATCTGAATTATTAATGGAATGTGGGGGCTTGCTCCGGAAATTTTCCATCATTTCAGCAATTTCCTCGGCACCGGATTTGCCCTTTTTCACCACAGAAATTAGGGATTCTTTATAAAAACTAAAATCGGCATAGATATCTATAAGCAGCTCATAAAGAGATTTTCCATTGTCTTTGGCCCAGGCGGCAACTTCTGCAATAAGTGCACAGGACATTACAGCATCTTTGTCGCGAACAAACTCCCCAGCCAGGTAGCCATAGCTTTCCTCGCCGCCGCCAATAAAGGTTTTTACTCCGGCATTTCTTTTTATAATGTCGGCAATGTATTTAAATCCCGTAAGTACATCATAATAACTTACGCTATATCGTTCAGCAATTTCGTTAAGAATTTCAGAGGTTACAATGGTTTTTACAATGTATTGTTTACCATCGAGTTTGCCGGCTTCATCCCATTTATGGAGCAGGTAGTAGATAAGCAATGCAGCTGTTTGGTTCCCATTCAGCAATATCAGTTTTTCCTCAGTATTTCTTACAGCAATTCCCACGCGGTCAGCATCCGGATCAGTTCCCATAACCAGATCAGCGCCTTCTTTTTCAGCTAACTGCAATGCCAGATCAAGTGCAGCGGGTTCTTCAGGATTGGGGGAATGTACGGTGGGAAAATTTCCATCGGAAATATCTTGTTCAGGAACATTGAGAATATGCTTGAACCCCATCTTTTTTAGGCTTAGCGGAACAAGTTTTACACCTGTTCCATGAATGGGTGTATATACGATTTTTATATCAGCATTTCTTTGAATACTTTCAGGTGAAAGAGAAAGGGATTTTATCTTATCAGTATAAATATCATCCATTTCATCATCTAATATGGTGATATTGCTTTCTGGTCCATCGAATTTCACCATATCTATGGTAGTGGCAGCCACCTCTTTGATAATATTTTTATCATGCGGGGCAATAATCTGCCCGCCATCTTCCCAGTATACTTTATATCCGTTATATTCTTTTGGATTGTGAGAGGCTGTAATCACTATTCCAGACTGGCACTCAAAGTGGCGAATGGTATATGAAAGCTGGGGTGTAGGTCTTAAAGCATCATAAATCAATACCTTTATACCATTGGCAGATAGAATTCCGGCAGCAGTTTTTGCGAAAAGTTTGCTATTGTTACGGCTGTCATACGCAATGGCTACTTTAATGTCATTTTTCCCTGAGAATGCACTTAACAGGTAGCTGGCAAGACCCTGAGTGGCCATGCCTACGGTGTAAATATTCATGCGGTTTGTACCAACTCCCATTAATCCCCGTAATCCTCCAGTACCAAATTCCAGGTCTTTATAAAAGCATTCTATCAGCTCTTTTTCGTCATGATCAATCAGGTGCTGAACTTTTGTTCGTGTTTCAGTATCGAATTTTTCAATGAGCCAGTGTTTGGCTTTTTCCTGCACTGTCTGGAGTGTATCTTTTTCCATAATGATTTATAATTGAATAATGGCGTAATGTTATTTTATATTATTTAAGCAATTCCGGAGGCTGTGTTTCCAATGTGGAATCTCCAGTTTATAGGTTTCTTTTATTTTTCCTTTATTTAATACAGAATAGAATGGTCTGCGGGCAGGTGTGGGATAATCTTTCGTTTCTATAGGATTGATGCGGCAGGAATTACCTGATTGTTCGGCAATTTCGAGCGCAAAATCGTACCAGCTGCAAACACCTTCATTGGAGTAGTGAAAAACTCCGGGTTCCCAGTTTTTTTTATCTGCCATGCTTACATCTATGATGTGCAGGATGGCACCGGCCAAATCACGGGCATATGTGGGTGAGCCAATCTGGTCAAAAACCACATTGAGTGAATCTTTCTCAGCTGTGAGCCTTAAGATGGATTTTAAGAAATTATGGCCAAATTCTGAATACAGCCATGACGTTCTTACAACCAGTGTTTTATCATAATGCAGGGCCACGTTTTCAGCCTCAAATTTTGTTTCGCCATAAAAGGAAAGCGGGCATGCAGGATTATCCTCACGGAATGGAAAATAATTCATGCCATCAAAAACATAATCAGTAGAAATATGAATGAATGCTGAGTTGTATTGCTGACAAGCTGATACAAGGTTTTGAACGGCTTCAACATTTACTTCCCATGCTTTTTCCCTCTCGGTTTCAGCTTGATCTACAGCGGTGAATGCAGCACAATTAATTACATAATCGGGTTTATTTTCCTTAAAAAACTGTTTTGTTTTTTCCTTGTTAGTGATGTCCAGCTCATCAACATCTGTAAAAATAAAATTCTCTGACTTGCTTTCTGAAACAGCTGATTTTATGCATGTTCCCAACTGCCCGTTTGCACCTGTTACTATTATTTTTTCCATTTTTACTGGTATTTAAATCCGGCATTTGCATTTTCAAACAGTGGATTATTTTTATCTTTTTCAGATACCTTTACTTCCTGATTTGGGATCTTCCAATCAATGTTTAGGAATGGGTCGTTGTATAAAATCCCTCCTTCGCTGGATGGATGATAAAGGTTATCACATTTATAAAATACTACTGCGGTTTGGCTTAAAACCGAAAAACCATGTGCAAATCCTTTAGGAACCAGAAGTTGGAGGAAGTTGGTATCGCTTAGCTCCACGCCATGCCATTTACCATAGGTTGCAGAACCTTCCCGCAAATCAAGAGCCACATCAAAAATTTTCCCCTGAAGCACCCGTACCAATTTAGATTGTGCATGTGGTTCTTTTTGATAATGCAGTCCTCTTAGTACACCATATTGCGATTTTGATTGGTTATCCTGAATAAAAGTAATATTAATTCCTTTTTCTTCAGCATTTTGTTTATTATAGCTTTCAAAAAAATAGCCTCTGTTATCCTCAAATATCTTTGGTTTTATTATCAGCAAATCTTTAATAGGGGTCTCTGTAATTTCCACAATGCTAGGCTTTACCTTATTCTTTAAAAAGTTAATATTTTATCGTTCGCTAACTTAATTAAATATTCACCATACTGATTTTTACTTAATTCACCCGCCAGTTTTAGCAGCTGTTCTTTATTTATAAAGCCTCTCTTATAGGCAATTTCTTCTATACACGAGACTTTTAAACCCTGACGTTCCTCAATAGTGTGTATAAAATTGGATGCCTGCAACAAACTTTCATGGGTTCCAGTATCCAGCCATGCAAGGCCACGGCCCATCAATTTTACACTTAATTTATTTTCCGCCAGATATTTTTTATTCAAATCTGTTATTTCAAGTTCCCCTCTGGGTGAAGGTTTAAGTTCTTTAGCTTTTTGCACCACATCATTACCGTAAAAATATAGACCGGTAACTGCATAATTTGATTTGGGTTCAGCTGGTTTTTCTTCCAGGCTTAAAACAGTGCCGTTTTTGTCAAATTCCACCACACCATAACGCTCGGGATCATTTACATAATACCCGAATACAACGGCACCATCAGTTAGTTTCGCTGTTTCAAGTAAGGTTTTTCCAAACCCATGACCATAGAAAATATTATCTCCTAATACCAGCGCCACTGCATCATGGCCGATAAAATCCTCTCCAATGAGAAAAGCCTGTGCCAAACCGTCGGGAGAAGGTTGTTCAGCATAACTAATCTCCAGTCCGTACTGATTTCCATTTCCCAGCAAATCCTGGTATAGTGGCAGATCGCGTGGGGTTGAGATGATCAGAATGTCACGGATATTGGAAAGCATTAAAACAGAGAGTGGATAGTAAATCATCGGTTTATCATAAACCGGAATTATTTGCTTTGAAATGCTTTTTGTAATTGGGTAGAGCCTTGTTCCTGATCCCCCGGCAAGTATAATTCCCTTCATATTATTTTTTTAAAATGATGTATTTGCCTGTTAAATAAAATTTCTACAAAATTATGAATTTCAACCGCGAAAAGCTAAATAACACCTTTAAAATAAGCAATTGTCTCTTTTAAACCATCTTCAAGATCAACTTTTGGATACCAGTTTAATTCTTTTTTCGCTTTTGTAATATCTGGTTTCCGCTGGGTTGGGTCATCTGCAGGCAGGGGTAAATTAATGATCTTTGACTTTGATCCGGTGAGGGAAATAATCTTTTGTGCCAGCTCTAATATGGTGAATTCCCCTGGATTTCCGATGTTTACCGGACCGGTGAGTTGATCATCAGTATCCATAAAGCGAAGAAAGCCTTCCAGTAAATCATCTACATACTGAAAGCTCCTGGTTTGTGAACCATTACCATAAATGGTAATGTCATTTCCCTGGAGGGCCTGAACGATGAAATTAGAAACTACACGCCCGTCGTTGGGGTGCATGCGGGGGCCATATGTGTTGAAAATCCGGACTATTTTTATCCGCACATTATTTTGATTATGGTAATCCATACAAAGCGTTTCGGCACATCGTTTCCCCTCATCATAGCATGAGCGGGTTCCAATGGGATTTACATTTCCCCAGTAGGATTCTTGCTGCGGATGCATTTCGGGGTCGCCGTATACTTCGCTGGTGCTTGCCTGTAGTATTTTTGCCTTTACCCGTTTTGCCAGCCCCAGCATATTTATGGCGCCCATTACCGAAGTCTTTATCGTTTTTATAGGATTATACTGGTAATGAATGGGAGATGCAGGGCATGCCAGGTTATAAATTTCATCTACTTCGGCATAGTACGGCATAGTTACATCGTGGCGCACGAGTTCAAAATACGGATGATCTAAAAGATGTACAATATTCGATTTTGAACCTGTAAAATAATTATCGAGACAGATTACATCGTTTCCTTCCTTAAGCAATCGCTCACATAAATGCGAGCCGATAAATCCGGCACCGCCTGTTACTAAAATCTTTTTCATTTTTTTTTCTGTCTATAAAGGCTTGCTATTCAATCATTTTTCTTCCAATGCTATAATATTTGTAACCGAACTCTTTCATTTCAGCAGGTTCATAAATATTGCGACCATCAAATATAACCTTATCTTTTAAAAGTTTACCCAAAACCTTATAATTTAATACCCTGAATTCAGGCCATTCTGTGATTAACACCAGGGCATCTGCATCAACAAGAATATCATACATGTCTTTTCCATATTCAATGGAGTCACCTATTATTCTTTGACATTCATGCATGGCCACCGGGTCATATGCTTTTATCTGTGCCCCTTCTTTAATCAGGTTATCAATGATAACCAGTGAAGGCGCTTCGCGCATATCATCTGTTTGTGGTTTAAAGGATAATCCCCATATGGCAATAGTTTTTCCTTTTAAATCACCTTTAAAGTGATGCTTTATTTTATTAAAAACAACGGTTTTTTGGTTTTCATTTACTTCTTCCACCGCCTTTAGTATGGCCAGTGAATGGTGATTTTCATCTGCCGTTTTTATCAGTGCTTTCACGTCTTTTGGAAAGCATGATCCCCCATACCCTGCGCCAGGGTAAATAAATTTATGCCCAATCCGTGTATCGCTGCCAATTCCTTTTCTTACCATATTGACATCAGCCCCTACTATTTCACACAAATTAGCAATATCGTTCATAAAGCTGATTTTGGTAGCAAGCATCGAGTTTGCCGCATATTTTGTCATTTCAGCAGAGGGGATGTCCATAAAAAGCAAGGGGTGTCCATTCAGAAGGAAAGGTTTATACAATCGCTTCATGATTTTTTCTGCTCTCTCACTATCCACGCCAACCACAATACGGTCTGGTTTTAGAAAATCATCAATAGCATTTCCTTCTTTTAAAAATTCCGGATTGGATGCAACATCAAACGGAATATCGGCATTCTTTTTCTGTAAGACATTTGTTACCGCTCCCCGCACTTTTTCGGAAGTCCCTATGGGTACAGTACTTTTGGTTACTACTACCAGGTAATCTTTCATCAGTTCTCCAACTTCAGAAGCCACCCCCAATACATACTTAAGATCAGCACTGCCATCTTCATCAGGTGGCGTACCCACTGCAATAAATACAGCTTCACTGTCCTCGAGGCCCTCTTTAAGACTGGTAGTAAAGGTTAATCTGTTTTTTTCTACGTTTCTTTTTACCATGGTTTCCAAACCGGGTTCATAAATTGGAATGATACCCTTGTGAAGCTTGGCAACCTTTTCTTTATCTATATCTACACATGAAACAGTTATACCAGTTTCGGCAAAACAAGTGCCTGTTACTAGACCTACATACCCAGTGCCAACAATTGTAATTTTCATAATCTGTATTTATTAATATTACTTTGAATTAACGAATAAAACTTCAAAAATAAGGGATATTTTATTATGCATTGGTGATTTTTCACCAACAGGCCTAAAATAATGATGAACAACATATTCAGCTGACGAAAGATATTTTTAACGGTGCGAAAGTGTATTCATGTATAGGTTGTAATATTTTTCATAAAGTTCCTGGCGATATTTCTCAGCTTTTATTTCTCTTTCCTTAAAATCAGCACGGCTTTCGTCTTTTTGTTTAGGCAAGAACAAGGGGGATTCTGCTATCTCATTTTCAATTTGATCAAAATATATATTTTCAACAAAAACCCTTGGTATTAGCTTCCATATTTTCACGGTTTGGTCATCAGATGCGGAGGCAAAAGATTTACCATCAGGAGCTATTGCAAGGGCATTAACGGTACCTTCGTGTCCGGTGAAGGTATATAGCATTTTGCCTGAGTTTACCTCCCACAAACGGATGGTTTGATCAAAAGAAGCGGTGAGGATAAAATGTCCATTTGGGGTAAAAACAATATCCGTTAGTCCTTTTTGATGACCTGTGAATGTCTGGATGCTTTTTTCGTCACCAATACGCCAAAGACGGGCACTTTTATCCAATGATGCTGAAGCCAGGTGCTCACCATCCCGTGAAAAAGTAACTGCCATTATGTTACCTCCATGTCCTTGCAGGGTATAAATATTTTTGGCAGGTTGGGTTTCCCACAATTTTATGGATTCATCTAAGGATCCGCTGGCTATTAGTGTGGCATCAGCATTGAATGCTACGGCGAGGGCGCTTTTCTGATGTCCTGGATAATCAATTTGTTGGTGGTCAGGGTATAATATGTTAACCTGGAAGGTTTTGTTGTAGGTTCCTGTTAAAACCATATTTGAACCAGGTGAGATACCTATTGACATGATGTCTGTATTTCTGCTAAATTCTCTGTCAATATATTCACCGGAAGGGGTAAATGATTCAAGAAATTTACCTGCTCCTATAAGCAGCTTTTTTTGGTCAGGAGTAAAAGCAAGTGCATAAACTGGTCTGTATCTTTCTTCTGACGATGCTACCAGTTCATATTCTGCGGTGGAGTATAAATTAAAAGTCTGATCTTCAGATCCGGAAGCAAGGATCTTTCCATCTGGTGAATAAGCTACCGATTTCACACCACCAGCGTGATCATTCAATGTAATTTGTAGTATATCTGATTCCTGAGAGAAAGTAAATTCTGTTGCCATTAGGCAAACAGTTAAAGTAACGGCAAATATATTCATAAATTCTATGGTTTGTATTCAATTTAAATATAGACAAACCATTTCTGTTTACCAAAAAATTAATATACTGAGGTTTCGCACCTATAAGAAAACCTATAATTACTTGGTTGTGCAATAGGTACATACACTACGTTAGCCCTAAGATAACTTTGTGCTTCTTAGTTTTTTTTGTGAAACAGCTATAACACTAAGTCCCACAAAGAAAATACAAAGTTTCACAGACACAAAATAAATCTATTTGGAGCATTCAATATTTAAATAATCAACTCATTACAATTTAGGTGTGTTCGCTATCTTATTAAGATTCGGAATAATAGTACAATGTGCGGAACTTTAGTTAATTTACTTCTACACCTTTTCCAAATGCTACAAATCCTTTAATAGGAAGTGCAGCCTCTTTGGGATCGGGATAATACCATGCCCCATCCGGATTTTTATCACCGTCGGCTACCAGGTTGTAATATGAGGCTTCTCCTTTCCAGGCGCAATCAGTTTTTGTGTCAGAATTTTTAAAATATTCACAGTTAATGCTTTCGGGCGGGAAATACTGGTTTCCTTCTACTTCTATTGTGTTATCAGATTTTGCAAGAACTTTTCCCTGCCATTTTGCTGTTGCCATAATTCACACGGTTTAATTTTTTTGATATAACAAAACGATTATTTGATTGGTTCAGCCTAAAAGAGCTACGGAGCAACTTTTATTTTTTTTACAATCTTAAGCGCCTCTCTTTCACTCAAAGGCTTTAGTTTATTTTTCTTCACAAATTTTATTACGCGTGCAGGCTCATGTTTTGAATATTCCCTGAGAGACCACCCAATGGCCTTTTGGATAAAAAATTCATCTGAATCTGAAAGTTTCAGTATGTTTTCAAATAAAAGCTTCTCATTTGTTTCGGTTCGGTATTTTAACTGGAATAGTAAAGCCGTTCGTTTTAGCCAGACATTATCCGAATCTACCCATTTATCTGTATAGCAATCAATAAGTTCAGGATAAGAGATAAAAATACCGCCCACAATGTTGGAGGCTATGTAGTCTATCGTGTCCCACCATGATTTATTCAGGATCATAAATTCGATCAGGCGCATACTTTTCGGATTCAAATCCTTTAGGTGCTTCTTCACCAATTCCATTCCAAAATACTGATATTCCCTTTCCGGTAAATCCCATAATTCCAGAATAATTTTATCAAGATCACCCGCGGGAGGAAGCCCATTTTCTTTTAAAAATTGTTTTACAATTTCTTTCCGTTTTTCAGATTTAATGCCATAAAATTCAAATTTATTTTTCATATACGCTGACATGGCCTCAGAATCTTCTTTGTTGTAACAAACTTCATAAAGTTCTTTCAGGTGTTCAAGATAAGGATTTTTCATGGTGGAAGTTTTGGTAAGTTTTTTAAATTATTCTTACGGATAAACCTTGCATTGATAAAACAATGAGCATGGTTTTGGGCAATTGAACCTTTTTTGTGTATGTTACTTCAGTGATATCAGGATTAATTTTGACTGAAAATTGATTATCCTGCTTATTAGATAAGTTATTATTAGTTTTTGTCATCCTTTAGGGATTATTATAAAAACTGCAGTTGCAAATTACAACATATTGATTAAAAATAACATCAAAATAATATAAAGTTTTTTATTTAAACGTTGTTCAAAATATATAACTAACATATAATCAATTTGTTAATATCTAATAATTATCATAAAAAAAACCGACACTTTTTAATGTCGGTTTAAATGTTTAGAGATTTTTTTACCCGTTATACATCAATGTTGGCATATTTTGCATGTTTCTCAATAAATGCGCGCCTGGGCGGAACTTCGTCACCCATAAGCATCGAGAAGATATGGTCTGCTTCGGCTGCACTTTCAATTGTTACTTGCCGAAGGGTTCTATACTCGGGGTTCATGGTTGTAGACCATAATTGCTCAGAATTCATTTCACCCAAACCTTTGTATCGCTGGATATGCACTCCTGATTCTTTTCCTCCACCATATTCATGAATAAATTCATCCCGTTGTTGATCGTTCCAGCAATATCTCTCAGTTTTTCCTTTTTTGAGTAAATAGAGTGGGGGTGTGGCAATATATAAGTGGCCGTTTTTAATCAGGTCTTCCATATGCCGGTAAAAGAAAGTCATAATCAGTGTGGCGATGTGGCTTCCGTCTACATCGGCATCAGTCATAATAATTACCTTGTGATAGCGTAATTTCTGTAGATTAAGGGCTTTACTGTCTTCTTCGGTACCGATTGACACGCCAAGGGCTGTGTAAATATTTTTAATCTCCTCATTTTCAAAAATTTTATGAGGCATCGCCTTTTCTACATTCAGAATTTTACCCCGTAAAGGCATAATAGCCTGGAAACGCCGGTCGCGGCCTTGTTTGGCTGTTCCACCGGCAGAGTCTCCCTCCACCAGGTATACTTCGCATAAAGCAGGATCTTTTTCAGAGCAATCGGCAAGCTTACCGGGTAACCCAGAGCCTGAAAGTACTGTTTTGCGTTGTACCAGTTCGCGGGCTTTTCTGGCGGCGTGTCTCGCGGTGGCAGCCAGAATTACTTTTTGTACGATGGATCGGGCATCTTTGGGATTTTCTTCCAGATAGTGGGATAACAAAGCACTTACGGATTGATCTACGGCTCCCATTACATCTGAATTTCCCAGTTTTGTTTTGGTTTGTCCTTCAAATTGTGGTTCTGCTACTTTAACAGAAACCACTGCGGTAAGTCCTTCACGGAAATCATCACCATTTATATCAAACTTTAATTTTGCCAGCATCCCTGACTTATCAGCATATGCCTTTAAGGTACGGGTTAATCCACGGCGAAAACCAGCCAGGTGGGTTCCACCTTCAATGGTATTTATATTATTTACATAGGAATGAATATTTTCAGAAAAACTGGTGTTGTATTGAAGCGCGATTTCTACGGGTACTTCATTCTTGGTGGTTTCAATCTGTATTGGATTTTCAATCAGTTTTTCCCGGGTTCCATCTATGAATGCAACAAACTCTTTCAATCCTTCTTCTGATAAAAAGTCAGCGTTGCGGTATTTGGGCTCATGTGATTCATTATTTTCTTTACCATTCCCATTTTCTTCTAATTCCCTTTTATCTGTTAAGGTAAGACGTATGCCTTTATTTAGAAATGAGAGTTCACGCAAACGGGTTTCGAGAATTTCGTATTTATATTCCGTGTGATTAAAGATGCTGGTATCAGGTTTGAAGGTAATGATGGTACCTGTTTTGTCTGTTTCTCCAATTTCCTTAACCGGATAGGAAGGTTTACCAATTTTATACTCCTGAACATACACTTTACCCTGGCGGTGTACTTCGGCACGTAAATCAGTAGAAAGGGCGTTTACACAAGAAACACCAACACCATGCAACCCCCCGGATACTTTGTATGATCCCTTATCGAACTTACCCCCTGCATGTAGTACTGTCATTACCACTTCCAGGGCAGATTTTTTTTCTTTTTCGTGATAGTCGGTGGGTATTCCCCGGCCGTTATCCATCACAGTAATGGAATTATCTTCATTGATAATCACATCTATCTGGTCGCAATGCCCTGCAAGTGCTTCATCAATTGAATTGTCCACAACTTCATAAACAAGGTGATGCAGTCCTTTTACACTTACATCGCCAATATACATGGCAGGCCTTTTTCTAACGGCTTCCAGTCCTTCAAGCACCTGTATGCTTCCTGCGCCATATTCTGCCTGTACATCGATAATTTCGGGCTTAATCAGATTTTCCTTATTTTCCTCACTCATTTTATTACATTTAATTCAACAAAACTTGGTTTGCTCCTGCTTTATAGCGGAGAAATTATAGTAATTATTTAATCCGTGGTAATTAACTGTTTAGTATGTTCTTTTAACCATTATGGTTAGTGTTATTTGCTTCATAAACAGTTTTAAAAATTTTATTTTTTGGTATGTTTTAAATATCTGATAAAGATACTAAAAATTGATGGTTTATTCCTTTGTTTTTAGTCAAAATAAGCTGTGATTTTTCAACAATTAATTAACAGAATCAGAGTATTATAGCCCCTGGTTTTTTAAATGGTTTTTATAAATATAAACCTTGGACTTTTTCATCCGGAATTATACAGGGGTAAAAATTATATAATCCGGATTTAGCTGGTTACATAATGCAGAGCAACGGCGCATTGATCGATTACAAAGAGTAGGTAAAACCTCCAAGTGCCATAAATCTTTGGGCAGGGTATTGATACCAGATATTGTAACGGGTAGCCGATAAATTAGACAGGTTTAAAAAGAATGAAAGGTTTTTCGTATACCTGTATTCCAATCCTAAATTAGCATCAACAAAAGGATCCAATGTAATGATTTCCATATCGTTTTCAGGTGAATTATCAGTGGCAAACCTTTTTCCGATAAAAAAGATATCAGCATAGGCCATAATCTTATTTCGTAGATTATAATGCACGCTAATGGTAGCATCGAAATTTTGCTTATGCCAGGGTTCATCAAGAACAAATGTATTATACCTATAAATATTAGCGTTCAGATTTATTTTGATTTTCTCTGAGTAATCATAATTTACTTCACCAAATAAATTTACTGCATCAATATCATCGGTTACTGCTATAAACTGATTGGCCAGATATGTGTTTGTATCGTTGACAAAAAATACGGCGTCATTGATCATGGAATAAGTGGCTTTAAAATGAAAGGATCCTTTAGAAGAAAATTTTCCTTTTAAACCACCATAGCCTATGATTTTATGATTGGAGGGTTCTGCAACCGTACCCGGAATGATGTAGGGATTTTCCTGATAAAGGTGCAGGTAATTGTTGGCTTGTAATTTACCATCAACACCAAGGTAAGGGATAAGTACATCTTCAATAATTGTAAATTGCAGATGGGCACGGGGATAAAACCGAAGTTTAAAGTCCTCGTCAAAGAATTCTGCAGTGGTGTTGAATCCAAGAATGAACCGCCATTCTTCACTGGCTTTACTAAATAGGGGTTTGACTTCGAGAAAAGTGCGGAATTTTGTAGTATCATCAATTATTCCAGAATATGTATAGGCAGCAGTGGTAAGTCCAAATAAAGCTCCCCTTCGGTAACGCTCAAAATAGGTATTTATGCCAATGGAGTGCTCATTATGTTCATAAAAATCCTGAAGATAGTCGTAGTCGATGTCAACCTGGTAATTTAGATGATTGCTGTCTGCATGCGTGGATTCCCATGTAAAATCAATGCCGGGATTAAGGTATCGCTGCTTGATTTCTTCTTTTTCAAATGGCGGAATAAGAATGCTGTCTGGATTATAGCCATAAAAGTAACGGGTGTTGCTGTTCAGTGATATGCTGCCATCAATCTTGGAGCGTCTGTATAGTTTTGATCCAAAAACACCCAAATGGTTATCGGCATATCCGGCAAAAACTTTTTCATCATTTGCCAGCCTTACTTTGCCATGTGAGGATTTATGTGTAAGGGAGCCACCCACTATTCTGTCCTTGTCCCGTAGGGAGTTCATGTGCAATTCAAACAATGGTGTAACATAGTTTCCGTACCCTAGTTTAAGATGGCTTTTATAAAGCTTGGGTATTGATTCTGAAACCATTTTTGCTGCTTTAAATGGTGTTACCTCATAATCCGTGGTTTGCTTCACGGGGGTTACTTCGTAATTATATTGTGCCCTAAAGGTAGCCGTGTCTTCTTCTTCCGGAACTAGTCCTACTTTATTTGCATCTGATATTTTAGGTTCGTAAGGCTTTACCACCCGCACATCTTTATCAATATCCTGGGCAAAACTGCCGGATAAAGCACTTATAAAAAGCATCAGCAGGAGCATTGTTTTTTTACAGTGCCGGAATATTCGTATCGTATTAAATATTGTTGATTTCACGTTGAAAAATTTAATTCGAAATGTCAATTTCCACATCATCAGGTTCAAATTCTTTTCGTAATTCTTCATCCCTGTGAAGAATTACCTGCTTTTTATCTTTGGCAGTTTCAAGGATGCCGTCTGTTGAATCTTCGTAATAGTCTATGATGCTTTGCAAGGTATGAACGGCCTGGAAATTATCGTTTTCATCAACATAAATGTCAGATAATAAAATAAATGACCGAGCCATCCAGTATTGATGAGGAGTGTTTTGATCGATAAAATTGAAAATCACTTCTTTGGCTTTTTCTTTTTCTCCTCTGTTATAATTGAGTATGGCGACACGATATTTGGCTTCTGCTCCCTGCACGGTGGATACATCGCCTGCAATTTCACTAAAGGCTTCAAGTGCAAGTACATCTCTGTCCATGGCCAGATAGGCGCTGGCTGTAATGTAGGTGGCTTCTCTTTTTAATGCTGCTGGAATATTCTGGTTTTTGATTTCATGGGCTTTTTCAATGGCAGCCGTGTATTCTCTCATATGATAATAGCTTCGCATTGCCCCGGCTTGTGCATCGATTCTTTTGTTTGCTGTCTCCGAAAGGTTTTCAAGTGCAAGATAGCTTTCGAGTGCCTGGCTGTAATTCTTACTCCTGAAGGAGATCAAGGCAAGGGCTTCATGGGCCTGGCGGGTAAAAACATTTTGTGGTTGGTTAACGATATATCTTAATGATTCGATAGCTTCATCGTCACGTCCATTTCTTGTAAGGCAATCTGCAAGATAAAAATGTGCGTTAAGTGCCAGGCTTCCATCAGGAAATCTCTGCAGGTAGCTGTTTAATGATTCTACAGCCTTGTCACAATTTCCGGTCATATAAACATTTTCCGCGCTTGCAAAGGTAAGTGAATCCTGTGTTGATATACTCATGTCAGTGCTTATGTTCTGCTGTTGAACGTAAGCAAAATATGTATCTACATTATTATCATCAACATAAATGTTTTTGATACCGGTAAGGGCATCGCGCGCCTCAGGTGTTCCAGGAAATTCCTCTACTGCCTGCTTATAATATTTAAGTGCAGCCTGGTTGTTTTCTTCGTTGTAATGTATTAGCCCAAGCTGTACAAGGGCAGCCCGCTTAAGGTTTGACTGTGGATATCTGTTGAGCAGTTTTTCAAAAGAACCAATGGCATTCTGATTGTTGAACATAGCCACATATGCACGGCCGGTCTCGAACAATGCATCATCAGCAAATGTTGAAGCCGGATATGCGCTGAGAAGTAATTGCATGGTTTGCACCTTTTTTTCCATTCGGTCTACTAATCCAAATGAGAAACCTTTTTGGTATAGTGCATAATCAGGATTTGATACACCAATATTATATGCCTGTTCATATTCCTCAATGGCTGGCCAGTATGATTTTTGTGCAAAAAACATATCACCCAGTCTGTTATATGCATCGGCTTTGAGTGTGGCTGAATTAACGGAAGCACTATTAATGAATTTCTCAAACCATGAAGCTGCTTCAGAATAATTTTTTTGTTTAAAATGGGTGTAGCCCAGGTTGTATTGTACTTTGTTATATTCTGATAGACTATTTGCTCCGGGCGAGTTCATAAAAGAAAGGTAGGTGTTTCCTGCACGCTGAAAATCATCTGTTTTATAATATGATTCAGCTTTCCAGAAAAGTGCAAGTACATTTATGCGGGAATTGTAATTGCCCAGCTCAATGGCTTTGTTGAAACGCTCAATGGCCTGGTTATAATTTTCGTTTTTAAATAATTCAACACCACGATAATAAGCTATACGCTGGTGTGCTTCTTTGATTTGATTATTTGGGTTTTTTATTTTTTCAATTGATTTCAGTGCAGCATTATAGTTTTTGGTATTCATATATCCAATTACCATATAGTTGTATACTTCATCCACGCGTTCTGAGTTTGGATAACGTTCAAGGTATTCGTTCAGGGCTTTTATCCCCTCATTGAAGGGGTCGTATGCCAGCTCAAACGTTAACAATGCATAATTATAGAGGGCATTTTCCTTTATTTCCTCATCATAATCCAGGTTTGATGCTGAGGAAAATGCAATACGGGCACGGTTTTTATCCCCTGCTTTTAAGTAGCAGTCGCCAAGGTGGTAAAGTGCATTCTGCGCCAGCCGGTCGTTGCCATTTGATGCTTTTTCAAGATGTGGAATAGCTTGTTGGTATTCACCAAGCTGATAATAGGTGTACCCCATTAAATAATGATCTGCTGGAGCTGGATACCTGGTGTTTTGCATAAAAATTTCCAGATATTCTTTGGAATTCTCAAAATTATTCAATCTGAAGTAAGAATCGCCAATTATCCGGTAAAGTTCATTTTTTCTACTCTCATTAACATCATCAATAAGTTCCGGGGCATACTCAATTACTTTTTGATATTGTCCCTGGAGGTAATAAATTTGGCTGATGTAGTATGGGGTAAGGGGAGCGAAAGTTTCATCATCGGTGAGTCTGAGAAAACCTTCAAGCGCTTTTGCATATTCCCTGTTTTCATAGGCGATATGAGAGTAGTAATACAGGGCTGGCGCTGCATATTTGGTGTGGGTGTCTTTTACTTCAACAAAACTTTTACCCGCTGACTCAAATTCTTCCTCCTCAAAAGCAGAATAACCATATTTAAAAAAGTACTCATCCTTCTCTTGTCCCAGGTCATATGCTTTTACTTTCTCAAACCATTCAAGGGCATCGTCATATTTTTTATTATTATAATAATACAGCCCCATTTGGTACTTTGCCTGATTTTGTTTGGTGCTTGTAGGGTATTTGGCTAAAAAATTAAAGAGGAGGTATTCAGCATCCCGGTTACGCAATTCCATTGCCGAACGGGCCAGATAATAAGCTGCATTGGCTTTGTTTTCATGGGGTTTATTGCCGTAATCATCAAGTGCTTTCTCAAAGTATTCGCGGGCAACACCATATTTTTGTTTAAGAAAAAGTTCATAACCTTTTTGATAGTTTTCTTCCCATGAGTCATTTGCCAAAGTCTTCTGTGCATGTAATAAAGGGGAAGTAAATAGGGAGAAACCTACTAAAAATAATACTATAAATGACCGTATCATATCAAATTTTAAAATTCCGGCTAAGTTATGAAAATAATAGGGTGCAAACTGAGATACACAACACATAATATTAACATTTACCCCATTAAACTGTTAATTTCTGTTTTTATTTTTAATTTAGCTCAAAATTTAGATTTACGTATTTTCTATTATTTAATTATTATATGGCATTAGACACTGTAATCCGATTTAAAGATGCTTCTATTTATCAGAAAGATAATCTGATATTGTCAAAGGTTAACCTTACCATTGAGAAAGGAGAATTCGTTTATCTTATCGGAAGGGTAGGCAGTGGTAAAACCAGTTTAATAAAAACCATTAACGCAGAACTGCCCCTAACTGAGGGAGAGGCTTCCGTTTGCGGCTTTAACCTGAATGATATTAAAAGGCGGCAGGTACCTTTTTTACGGCGAAAACTTGGAATTGTTTTTCAGGATTTCCAGCTTTTGATTGACCGTTCAGTGCATAGTAATCTCGCCTTTGTACTCACAGCTACGGGCTGGAAAGACAAGAAAGAGATTGAAAACCGTATAGGAGAAGTGTTGGATAAAGTAGGATTGGGGATGAAGGGATACAAGATGCCCCATCAGTTATCTGGTGGTGAACAGCAACGTGTAGTAATTGCCCGGGCTTTGCTGAATAATCCTGAAGTAATTCTTGCCGATGAGCCAACAGGGAATCTCGATCCTGATACCTCTGCTGATATAATGAAACTGTTGTTTGAAATAAGTGAAGCCGGAAGGGCTGTAATGATGGCTACGCATAATTACACACTTCTCAAACGATTTAATGCCCGCACCATTAGATTTGAAAAGGGTGGGATATCTGAGGTAGAGCAGGGGAAAGAAATAGATTTTACCGACCTGCCCGGTTGAGATTAGTCGCTTTCCTCTACCTTTTTTGTTTTCTTACCCAGCCACATTGTACCAAAGGTGAACCAAACGATTGTACCCAGCAGTAGGTGGGAAGCGTCAGCAGCCATACCGTAACCAGGTGGAATTTAATTTTTGGATAGATACTAAAATTTACTTTACGATACCTGCAAAACCCATGAATGCCAGTGCCAAAATGCCAGCAACAACAAGAGAAACAGGTACGCCCTTCATGCCTTTAGGGATGTGCATAAGGTCGAGTTGTTCACGTATGCCGGCAAAAACAATTAGCGCCAGCGCAAAACCAATTGAGTTCCCTATGGCATAAATTACTCCCTGCACCAGGTTAAATTCTTTTTGCATCACCAACAAGGCTACCCCGAGAATGGCACAGTTTGTAGTGATTAGAGGCAAAAAAACACCTAACGACTGGTAAAGTGCAGGACTTATTTTTTTCAAAATAATTTCTACCATTTGCACAAGAGAAGCAATTACGAGTATATAGGTAATGGTTTGCAAGAACGTAATATCGAAAGGTACCAGGATGTATACCTGAATTAAATATGTGGCGATGGTAGCCAAAGTCATTACAAACATTACCGCGCCACTCATGCCCAGAGCAGTAGAAACTTTACCGGAAACACCAAGAAACGGACATATTCCAAGAAACTGGGCCAGTACTATGTTATTTACAAATACAGCGGATATAATTATTAAAATATATTCCATGGTTCAATATTTTTCAGGATTTTTTAAGTCTGATAATTAGGGCTGTTAAATAACCTAGGGCGATAAATGCCCCGGGAGCAAGTACAAAGACTAAAATACCATCGCCTTGTATAAAACTTAGACCGAAAATACTTCCGTTACCAAGAATTTCACGTGTGGCCCCTAACAAAACCAGGGCAAAGGTAAACCCCAAGCCAATGCCCAGGCCATCTATAACAGATGAAACAATTTTATTCTTAGAAGCAAAAGCCTCGGCTCTTCCAAGCACAATACAGTTTACCACAATTAATGGAATGAAAATACCAAGCTGATCATACAGGCTGGGTTCTCCCTGTGGCCCGGGGGTATTGAAATAGGCGCCCATCACAAGGTCTACAATGGTAACAAAAGATGCTATAATTACAATAAATGCCGGTATTCTTACTTTATCAGGGATAAAGCCTGCAAAAATAGAAATTACCAGGTTCGACATAAACAGAACGAAAGTAGTTGCCAACCCCATTCCCATTCCATTAATGGCGGTAGTAGTAGTGGCAAGTGCGGGGCACATTCCCAGAACGAGCACAAAAACCGGGTTTTCTCTTAAAAATCCTTTATTGAAGTTTCGCCATTGATTCATTTCGTTTCTCCTTTTAAATATGTGTTGTATCCTTTTTGCACCGCTTCAGAAAAAGCACGGCTACTTATGGTTGCAGCGGTAATGGCATCAATTTCACCACCATCTTGTTTCACAGAAATATCTGTTTCACCCGGGTTTAAACCCCGGTATTGTTTTATATATGAATCATCTGCCATTTTAGTGCCCAGGCCGGGAGTTTCTTTTTGGTTCACCACGGCAATATCGATGATTTCGCCACTTTTATTAAAGCCAACCATAAGTTCTATAATGCCTCCGTATCCATTATTGGAAAAAGTTTTTACTGCAGCACCAATGCTGTCGCCCCCGGCAAGTGCAGGATATACGGAAAGTTCTCCACTGCCATCGTTGGCCGGCAATACGTATTGATCTGCCAATGGATCGTTGTCAAACTCCGGGAGTACTTTTTTAATGGCAAAAGTTTGTTTTATGCGCATGGCTTCTGCTCGTGGAGCTTTGGTTAACTCATAAATATAGCCCAGCGCTGAAGAGGCGACAAAAGTAACAATAAGCAGTGTTACGATCATGTTCAGAAAAGTAGATTCTTTTTTAGCCATTGCTTGCCTCCTTTCCAAAACGTCTTGGTTTTAAATAACTATTAATCAGGGGAACAAATGCATTCATGATAAGTATGGCAAATGAAATACCTTCAGGGTAGGCTCCCCATATTCGTATTATAATTGTCAGTATGCCTATACCTATACCGTAAATCCACTTGCCTTTTGTAGTCATGGGTGAGGTAACGTAATCAGTGGCCATGTAGATGGCTCCCAGCATAATTCCCCCGGTGAGCAGGTGGAACAAGGGGCTAAGGTATTGATCGGGGTTTACAACCCACATAATGCCGCTAAAGACAATTACAGACAGAAAAATTGATATGGGGATGTGCCAGGTGATCACTTTTCGGTAAAGCATATATCCAAAGCCAAGCAACAAAGCCATGGCAGACAATTCCCCGGCTGATCCTTTCATATAGCCTACAAAGAGATCAAGGTATCCGGGAACTTCACTCATCAGTTCCGGTAATTCTTTGCCTGCTAGTAAGCCTTCCTTAATGATGCCCAGCGGTGTAGCACCGGTAGTGGCATCGGTATAGCTTGTTCCAAATCCTTTGGGCACCGGCCATGAAGTCATCTGCACAGGAAAAGAGATCAAAAGGAAAACCCTGCCTACAAGAGCCGGATTAAATGGGTTATTACCGAGCCCTCCAAATGTCATCTTTCCTACACCAATGCTTACAAGGGCGCCCAGGATAATGATCCAGATGGGAAGGTTTGCCGGCACATTAAATGCAAGTAGAATTCCAGTAACAACGGCTGATCCATCTGATACTGAGGGTTCTTCACGGAGAAGGATTTTTTGAATCAAATATTCAAAAAGCACACATGAGGCAATGGCTATTGATGTAACAACCAGGGCTCCAACTCCAAAAAAGTATATGGAGATGCCCAATGCCGGCAGCAATGCTATCACTACATCATACATCAGGCTTTTAACTGAAGCAGCGCCATGTACATGAGGAGAAGGTGATACTGTTAAAAACTTCATTGTTTATTTTTTTCGCGAACGTATTATTTTGGTTACCTTAGATTTCCCTAGCCGGATATAATCAAGTAAGGGCCGGTTTGAGGGGCAAATATAGCTGCAGGAGCCACATTCAACACAATCAAGTATTCTTTCCTGCTCCATTCTGTCTGTCAGGTCTTTTTCTGAAAGTGTTTGCAACAGGTAAGGCTCAAGGTACATTGGGCAAACCTGAACGCATTTTGTACACCGGATGCATGCGATGATTTTCTCCCGTTTTGCCTCCTCATTGCGAAGAATAAGCAATCCTGAGCTTCCTTTAGTTATGGGGATTTCGGTTCCCGGAATGGCTCTTCCCATCATCGGACCACCACTGATTATTTTCCCTGTATCTTCAGGTAATCCGCCAGCGGCATCAAGAACAGCAGTGGAAGGTGTGCCAATTCGAACCCGGAAATTTGCCGGTTCTTTTACTGATTTCCCGGTCACGGTTACGATACGTTCTATCAGCGGTTTGTTTTTCTGGACAGCTTCATATGAGGCGTATACAGTGCCAACATTAAATACCACAGCACCTACATCAATCGGAAGCCCACCAGGAGGGACTTCCCGGTTAAGGATGGCTTTGATTAGCTGTTTTTCTCCACCTTGTGGATATTTTGTTTTTAAGGGTTGAATACTTATTCCTTTATAAGCAGGAGCGAGACGGGTGAGCTTTTCAATGGCATCTTGTTTGTTATTTTCGATACCAATGATTGCACTTTCCACCCCTACACCTTTCATCAGTATTTGAATGCCAACCATAATTTCATCACTTTTTTCCATCATTAAAGCATGGTCGGCGGTGAGGTATGGTTCGCATTCCACACCATTGATAACGAGATATTCAGCGGTTTTTCCTTTGGGAACAGATAATTTTACATGGGAGGGGAAAGTAGCACCACCAAGGCCAACCAGGCCTTTTTCCATGATCTTTTGTATGATATCTCCACCATTTAACTGAATGTTTTTATCGAGGACCGTGTCAGTTAAAATACCTTCTTCCCACTCATCAGTTTCTTCAGTGTCAATTAAAATAGCAGGTTTACGGTACCCGCTGCTATCCATTGCAGAATCAATTTTGGCTACTTTTCCTGTAGCAGGTGAATGGGTGTTTGCTGAAACAAAGCCCCCGGATTCAGCCAGCAGTTGACCGGTTTTTACCTGGTCGCCCCGTTTTACCAGCAATTTGGGTGGTGCTCCTATATGTTGCGATACAAGAACTGTTATCTGTTTTGGAAGCGGCAGATTCTGGATGGGTTTACCAGCAGATAGTTTATGGTCAGGAGGATGAATGCCTCCTTTTACAAATGTTTTTAACACACTCATCTTTACCTATTTGTTTGTATCTGTATCAGTGTTTTCGGGTGTTCTTACTTTCATTGTTGTTTCCTGTGCGACATTTTTTTCTTTGCGTGGTGGAAAATTTACTTCCAGAATTGCGTTTGTCGGGCATTCAGGAACACATTTTCTGCAAAGGCGGCATTTAAAGGGATCAATATAAGCCAGGTTATTTTCAAGGGTAATGGCATCAAAGGGGCAAATTTTCACGCATTTGCCACATCCGATGCACGCTACTTCACAGTTTTTTTTAGCTACAGCGCCTTTTTCCTGGTTTATGCAGGAAACAAATACCTTTCTGTCTTTCGGATTTTTTTTCCGGAGCTCAATAATATCCCTTGGGCAGGCTTTTACACATGCGCCACAGGCGGTGCATTTATCATCTACCACCATGGGTAACCCGGTTTCCGGGTTCATATATAGTGCATCAAAATTACAGGAGACTTCACAATCTCCATGGCCTAAACATCCAAAGGGGCATCCAGACTCTCCTGTATATAATGAGGATTCAATTGCGCAAGATGCAGCCCCGTCATAGATATTTGTGCGTGGACGGTGAGAATAGGCTCCATTACAACGAACAACAGCCACTAAGGGGTCGTTTTCCACCGGCGTTTTTCCAAGTAACTTTGCTACCGCACTCATGGTGTTATTTCCGCCCACAGGGCAGTAAAAGGCACTGATATCTTCGTGTCTTACCAGGGCCTCAGCAAAATTTCTGCAGCCTGCAAATCCGCAACCTCCGCAATTAGCCGCAGGTAGGGCTTCTTCCACCTGGTCGATGCGGGGGTCTTCATAGACTTTAAATTTACGTGCAACAAAATAAAGAATAATTGCCGCTAAAACTCCTAAGGCGCTTAAAGATAGAATTGTATAGAGGATTATATTACTCATTAGCCAATATTTTTATCTTTTTTGAATGACAAAAGAAAATGATTTTTTTAATTGATTACGGGTAAGAAAAATAATAAAATAGTAGGGTAGAAGCACTCCTAAAGCCAGTAGCCCGGCCAGCCCCTCGCTACCTGTAATTTCTGTAACCGATAATAAGGTAAGCATTAATATGAGAAAGGGTAAGATATATCCCAAAAACAAGGCTTTAAAACCCTGCGAACGAACCATAAGAATATTTACTTCTTCACCCACCTGATAAGTGTGGTTTGGGATGGTTACATCTATGGTTTTTTCTTTTTGATCAAGCACTGAACAATGTCCCTTTGCATGACAGGCAGCGCAGGCAGACTGGCTGGAAATGGATACAGTAACTTGATTATTATCAGTTTGCTGTATAACTCCTGTATGTTCTATATATCTGGATGTTTGTATGTGTTTTTCCATAGTGTACTGAAATACGCCCCAAAATTACAGATGTTACATTAAATTTAGTGGCATTGTATAACTTTCGGTGTAATTTAGTTTGATTTTAAATAAAAATAGGGATAACGAATTTCCAATATGATCATTCACAATGGTTCTAAGTGGATGAGTAATTATAAGTTTGATGAATTAAAAGATAGAATTAAAGGATTAAACTTTATGGCAAGGAAGCTATAAAATAAAATTTTGAAAAAGTGGCTTTACATTCTGGAAAAATAAAATTAAAAACATTATATTTGCACCCTCAAAAAACAAGGCGAGGTAGCTCAGCTGGTTAGAGCGCGTGATTCATAATCACGAGGTCGCGTGTTCAAGTCACGCTCTCGCTACAGGATTTAATAAAGGCTTTTGGAATAACTATCCGGAAGCCTTTTTTTGTGTGCATTCATTTTTGTGAATATTTCATCAGAAGTTACGAAGTAAAATTACTTGTGATTATATTTCCTAATGAAGAGGATTTCATACTTTTTCAAACTTCCGCTTAACTACTCTATTAATATCTTTATTTAGAGCTTATTTTTCAACTCATTGCTATAATTCAAAACACACTAATGTTTTGCGATATTTTTACAATAGACTTTATTTAAATCCGTAATTCAGGTTCCAAACATGTAAGCAGGCATAATAAGATCTTAATTATCGGATATTTCCTTATTACCTGTAGGTATTATCAAACCACAAAAACTCTTTTTCTTATTTAAAGAATAAAAAAGGTACATGTTGTATTTCAAAAGAGTGAGTTTCTTATAATTCGATTCATTAAATTAAATTGTATTTTTGATTTTGATGAACTCTGAATCATTTAAACTAAATAATTCTTTCACCTAAAGCTTTTAAAACGATGAAAAAAGTAATTCTAACTTCTGTTTTTCTAGTAGCAATAATTTTTGTTACTACATTGAATGCTCATTGCCAAACAAAAGAAGAAATGCAAGCAAAGATTGAAAATTTGAATGCCGTAATGATTGATGCTATGCTGAATGGTGATTATGAAAAGTATCTGGCACTTTATGATGACAATGCCATTTCCCTGCCCAGTTATGAGCCTATGTTGGTGGGGATTGACGAAATTAGAGAATCTAGTGAAGCAAATGCAAATTCCGGCATGAAAATAACTTCGTTTGAGATGACGATTGAAGAACTTATGATGAGCGGAGATCAAGTGGTTGAAATTGGGAAATACAACATGACTATGAAAATGCCCGGGATGGACAATGAAATTAAGGATAATGGAAAATATCTCACTGTTTGGGAAGTACAAAAGGATGGTTCATTGAAAATGAAAGCTGATACCTGGAATACCGATCATAATCCATGGACGCCTGGCACCATGTAAGAACCATAGCTCCGGAATAAGCTTTCTTTTCGATACTTTCGTTTAATTTAAATAAACAGAAGCTTATCAATTGCCAAATTCATTGGGGATACATAGTGATCCTGCCTGTGGTTGTTTCCAGACTTTTATGGTGATGGATTGTGAACTTGCCACATTCCCATAGTCATCCGTTATCTTTAAATAAAAGTTATGCAGCTGGGTAAAGGAGAGGCTTGATGGGTAAGTATGTGCCGGTAACTCCGTCACTTAAAGGTGTATCGCTGATGTCGTGGTAAGTATATTTTTCCATTCCGTCTGTAGCGTTAGCAGTAAAATTGATCTCCTTACCTTCGCAGAAGACATCATTATCATCATCTGAAAGTAAAATAACCTATAAGGAGTCATATACAGATATAATTACAAAAGCAATTTTTTGATAATCACAATCCCTGCTATTGGTAACCTAAAGTTGTTTCAATTTGTGAAGCGTTAAAAATTTGACCCAAAATAAACTTTTAAGTTTTGTTCAGATACGTTAATTTTGCTAAATAATAAGTTTTTGTGCAAAGGCTTACAATTTTCATTGCATGATGTCGTTTCCAAAGGACAGTCTATTCAAAAATATTAAAATTATCTAACATGAATCAATCACATATATTCCGATCTCTGGTTTTTATCACTATAATACTTACAGCTTTACCATTATTCACTCAGGCACAATCAGATTCGCCATTAAGGGATGGTACTGTTGAAGAACAGCTTAATTATGTAATTAATAAGTCAAACCGATACCAGCAATATAAAGTGATTGAATCATCATGGATGAACACTTTACGATCTAATGTGGTGGATACACTTTCATCTGTATATACTAAAATCAATACCCAGGAGGTTCAGTTGACCCAAAAAAACAGCAAGATCGATTCACTCCAAAATGAGTTAAATGAGACTTATGCAAATCTTGATGAAGCCATTGTGGAAAAAAACTCTCTAACGATGTTGGGTATTCAAATGGATAAGGCCGTTTATAACGGTATACTTTTCACCATTATTATTTTGCTTGCGGCAGGTATTTCAGTTTCCATATTCTTATACCGAAGAAGCAATAAAGTTACGGTAACCACTAAAAAAGAACTCAGGGACACCAAAGAATCTTTTGATGCATATCGCAAGGAGTCACGTGAAAAATACGAGCGCGCTGTTGTGAAGCACCACAACGAAATGAAATCATTAAAAGAAAGAGCCGGAATCTAAAATTCAATTGCAGCAGCACGGGTCTCATAATAATTAGTTTCTGCGCGAAAACCCCAATTTCTTTCCCGATTTTCGGGACAGGCTGTTATGCTTGTCAGAAAAATACTCATTTACATAAGTAAACTGCGTTTTTTC